>Ga0187843_10000610_pt1 | contig 24593 bp, 16 predicted proteins | sample SpaLakP09_SKY_43_FD_134516 | JGI IMG/M metagenome (GOLD analysis project Ga0187843, IMG submission 134516) | Oligotrophic lake water microbial communities from Sparkling Lake, Wisconsin, USA - SP09_SKY_43 | ecosystem: Environmental > Aquatic > Freshwater > Lake | place: USA: Sparkling Lake...
GTTTTGACGACTTTCTCTGCAAGTGCCTTGATCAAGACTCTGCCTTCTTCATCTTGATACGGCTCACAGGCTTTGCTCGGCTGCCATTTTGCGCTAAACATGGGTGTTGCCGGCTCATTCGGATCTGTCATTACATCGACAGTCACGCCAAAGTGCGGCAGTGGAATAAAATTTTCGATGGTTAAATCGCGACGAACAATCAAGCCAAGTAGTGGCGTTTGCACGCGGCCAACCGACAACACGCCGTTATAGCCAGATTTTTGGCCCTGAATGGTATAGGCGCGCGTCATGTTGATGCCGTACAACCAATCCGCGCGGCTGCGCGCTAAGGCACTGGTCGAAAGCGGTACGAACTCTTTGTTGGGACGCAGCGCTTGCAACGATTTTTTCACTGCTGCCGGAGTTAAATCACTAATTAATAGTCGTTTTACTTGGGAGGTGCGGGTAGGGCTTAACTTGCAAAATGCTAAGACCTCATCGACTAAAAGTTGGCCTTCGCGATCAGGGTCGCCTGCATGCACTATCTCATCGGCTTGTTTAATCAGCTGTTTTAACACCGTCAGTTGTCGGCTACTCGATTTTTTCGCCTTTAGTTGCCACTGACTCGGCATAATTGGCAAGGTGGCAAATTGCCAACGTTTAAAGGCCGGATCGTAATCCTCAGGTTCAGCTTGCTCCAACAAATGACCAATACACCAACTGACCACATCGCCATTACTTAGGCGAATACAGCCTTCGGCTTTGGTTTGTGGGCCTGGCAAGGCGGCAGCGATGGCTCGACCTAAGCTCGGTTTTTCGGCGATGTATAAAATCATGTTGTATAGCGCATTGCGAGCTGTATATAGATACAGTGAATTTAGCGGAATACGCGCTTTTCTGCAATCGAGAAGTGCAAGCAAATCGCGTGTTGAGTTGATGAATGCGTGCGAAAATTGCTCATGTGCACTAAAGCTTGTTGATTTTAGTGGCTGTATAACGGCGTCGCCAACTTAATGACGACGCCAATTCGCAGAAACCTAAGGCGCAATCAATTGATTTTTCGCCATAATTTCGCTGATTTCAGGCAAACATGCTGGGTCGTCAATGGTCGATGGCACTGTATAGCTTTCGCCGGCGGCAATTTGTCGCAGCAATTTACGCAGAATTTTGCCTGAGCGGGTTTTGGGCAGCCGTTTGACCAAAATCGCTCGTTTAAAGCAGGCAAGCGCACCGATATCGTGGCGAACCATGGCAACAAGTTCTGCTTCAAGCGTCGCCTCATCGATATCAACGCCATTTTTAAGTAGTACAAGCGCCAGCGGTTGTTGGCCTTTGATGGCTTCGTGAATACCAATGACGCAACATTCAGCAACCGCAGGGTGAGCAGCGACTATTTGTTCCATTTCACCGGTTGAAAGCCGATGACCAGCAACGTTGATGACATCATCTGTGCGGCCCATCACGAACACATAATTATCGGCATCGAGGTAACCGCCATCGCCGCTCGCGTAATAGCCCGGGAAAGTTCGCAGATAGCCATCAATAAAACGGTCGTGGTTGCCCCAAATCGTGCTGAGGCATCCTGGCGGTAACGGCAGTTGCAGCGCAATATAACCTTGGCTATGGTCAGTAATCACTTGGCCGGCTTCATCTAAAATCGCCACGTTAAAACCCGGTACTGCCACGGTTGAAGAACCAGCTTTTGCGCCCATTAAGCCAAGACCTGCAGGATTTGCGCTAATCGGCCAGCCAGTTTCGGTTTGCCACCAATGGTCAATCACTGGTTTGCCGATAGTATCTTGCACCCAATGAAAGGTCGCAGGGTCAAGCCGCTCGCCAGCCATGAAAATGTATTTTAACTTCGATAAATCATAGCGTTGTAATTCAGCGTTCGGGTCTTCTTTGCGAATTGCGCGAAACGCTGTTGGTGCGGCAAACAAAATTTTTACGTGATGTTCTGCGCAAACGCGCCAAAAGGCACTGGCATCTGGCGTAAAAACTGGTTTGCCTTCATAGAGTACGGTGGTGCAGCCGGCAAATAGCGGTGCGTACACGATATAAGAGTGACCAACGACCCAGCCCACGTCCGATGCTGCCCAAAACACATCGCCCGGCTGACAGTTGTAAATGGCGCTCATACTGTAGCGAAGGGCAACAGCGTGCCCGCCGTTGTCGCGCACCACGCCTTTGGGTTTACCGGTGGTGCCGGAGGTGTACAAAATATACAGCGGATCTGTGGCTAGCACTGGTGTGCACTGTGCTGCGGATGCTTTGCTTTGGCACTCTAACCAATCAATGTCTCGCGGCGTAATCATTTCTGCCCGTTGTTGTGGTCGCTGAAAAATGATGCTTTGAGCAACTTTGTGGCTTGCCAGCGACAAGGCTTCATCGAGTAAAGGTTTATAGGCAATAACTCGACTGATTTCGATGCCACAAGAGGCGCTAACCACCACCTTCGGTGTCGCATCGTCGATACGGATAGCCAGTTCATGCGCGGAAAACCCGCCAAAGACCACCGAGTGCACAGCACCCAGCCGCGCTACAGCGAGCATCGCAATCACCGCTTGCGGGATCATCGGCATATAAATGACCACACGATCACCTTTGCCAATGCCTAAATTTTGCAATGCGCCAGCGAATGTTGCGACTTCATGATGCAGCTGTTGGTAGGTAAATCGTTGTACTTGACCGGTAACCGGTGAGTCATAAATTAGCACTAATTGCTCGCCACGGCCCTCACGCAAATGTACATCTAGCGCTAGGTCACAACTATTGAGCTCGCCGTCGGCAAACCAACGACCATGGCCATCTGCGTCTTGTTGCAGAATTGTAGTTGGTGGCTTTAGCCAAGCAATTTTTGCGGCTTGTTGTTGCCAAAAATCGGCAGGGGATTGCTGCGCCTGTTGACGTTGCTGCAGATAATTCGCTGGTGCGCTAAAAGTCATAATTGCGTGCCTTTCCAAATGAAGCCTGCAGTTACTGTAGCGAATTTCTTGGTAATTTAAACTTAGACTATAGCAGGGGGCATCTTTAACAAGTGGCCTTAGCCAACTGCTGTGGGATATGAAAAAGGCTAGTCAATTGACTAGCCTAAGGGTTACAACAACTGCCTTTTCTCTGCAAAAGCCTTAGTGAGTCGTACGTACTTAGAAGTTGTAACGTGCACCTAAGCTATAACGCGGGCCATACTGACGAGCAAACAAGAACTGCTCTTCATAACGACCATAGCCTTGTTCGGTTTCATTGTTGAGGTTCACCCCTTCCAAGAATACCGTCAGGTTCTCATTCCATGAGTAACTTAAGTTCATATCCCATTGGCCATAAGCTTTAGCAAATTGCGGTGGCGCATCGGCAGAGCCTTGTGATTGGCCAACACCAATTAAGTAAGAATCACGCCAAGCGTAAGTTGCTTTGGCTGACCAACCATCATACTCATAGAACACTTGGAAGTTCGCCGAATTACTGAGGCCTGTCAGTGGTTCTTGTTGATTTAAGCTTTCGGTATCAAATTCCACATCACCATTCACCCAAGTGCCGTTGACGCCAGCACCAAAGCCGGTTTCACCAATCAAATGCTGCACAGCAAACTCAATCCCATCCACTGATTTGGTATCAGAGTTGGTTGGTTGACTGATGTTCCAGACAATTAACGGATCGGCAGACGTTGGTTCAATCTTACCTTCAGCATTGGCATAACCCAGTGCAATCATCTCGTCAAATACTGCACTGCTGGTCGCTTGGCCGCCGCGACCGACAATATTAGTCACCGCTTGACGATATCTTGGACCATCTAAAATATCGTGCAAACCGTTAATGGTGGTTTGGGTAATGGTGGTTTTGATAAAGTTATCAACATCTTTCTTGAAGTAGCCAAGTGCTGCATAACTGCCTTCAGCGTAGTAATACTCCAAACTCAAATCTAAGTTGGTAGACGTAAATGGCAGCAAACTTGGATTGCCTTGACCCCCTGTGCGCGAACCTGGTTTTGGACTACCGCTTAAGCTGCGACCGCCGGCCAAATTTCCAAGCGGGGCGCGCGCGATGGTTTTACCCCAAGAAAAACGGGCGACCACTTCGTCAGTCACATCGACTTTGATATCGAGCATTGGTAAAAGCAGATCATGATCACCTTCCAGTGATAAGAAATCACCATCACCACCGGTTTGATACTTCATGATCCATTCGGAAGCACTTTCCCAATTCACTTGCTTTTCTACCCGCTGTTTCACGGTACTTAACACATCCGTTTGTTCATAGCGCACACCAGCATTTAACTGCACCGGCAAGGCCATGGCTTCAAACTCCCATTGCGATTGTACATACAGGCTTTGGGTTTGTTCCTGTACCGAGCTTTGGCTATCAATGCCGTCGAAGTAAGCATCTGGTACATAAGCATCTTGACCTAGGAGCGCTTCATTTAAATACGCAGTTTGCCGAGCAACCGCTTCATCATAATCAAAGCTGTAGTAATAATTAGGCTGTAAAGCACTACCACCACCGCCAAACTGATTTAAGAAGTTGCTGGTATCACGACGGACAAACATATTGTCTGGGAAAATCTGCGGGAAACGTTGGGTAAAACCAGGACCACCCCGTAAGCCGCTCCATGCGTTATAACCCCCGATGGTTTGGTCGGTATAAGCTGCGCCAAACTTGACATTCACTAATGGAATTTTGAAGTTGTTGTTGTTCCATGTGCCATCAAACTGCGCTTGTTGGATTTGCGCTTCGCCCGGTGAATGGAAGAATTGGCTAAAGTTGGAGTCGATTTCGCCAGGAGATAATTCATTACTACCATTGCGCCAAAGTACCATGGCTTGAGGCGCCTCGCCGTTGCGATAGTCATAAATCTTCGTCACTAACTGATCTGAGCCCAGAATCACTTGGCCGGAATTGCGGCTGCCTTTATCAGCGCCGTTGTCGGTTTTGTTATCAGAGTCATGGTAGTCCAAACCAAAAGACCAATCTTGATTCAATTCCCAGGCTAAATTAAGGCCAAGTGAGCGGGCGAGTACCTCAGTGGTGCCTTTGCTGGCGGTAAAAGATCCGTCGTTGCCGCTAATGTCGGCAAAAGTCGCAGTGCCGCGTTCATCCAATTCATAGGCGTTGATGTTGGCGCCAAATTCGTTCCAAATCCCCCAGCCAATGCTATTTGAACCAGTTAAGGCTTTTGATGCGGTGTAATCAATTGTGCCGACTAAACCATCAATAGGTTCATATTGAAAGGTAATTTGGCCATTGCTGCGCTCACGTTGCACATCTTCAATGGCGTAGTTCATATCCTTCGGTAAAAAATAATTGCCAATTTTTTTACCCGAGGCATCGGTAGGTCTGCGGTCAACAACTTTGTCTGCAGCAAGGCTAGGTAAGCCGACATTGGCCTGCCAGCCTTGAATATTGGCCGATTGTTTCTGGAAGTCACGCTCTTGGTGGGACAAAGAGATAGCAAATCCCAAGCGGTCATCAGCGAAGGTATTGCTATAAAGCGCCGCCATTTCAGGGGTGACATCATCGCCCATTTCGTTTGAGCTATCGAACATCGCTTTTCCCGATACCGAATAGTGCTCACCAGGGCGAGTCAAGGGCTTGGTGGTGATGATATTTACTGTGGCCCCTAAACCACCACTTGGGTTTTCCGCGCGGGCAGTTTTTTGTACTTCTAACGCACTCACGCCTTCCGACGATAAGTTTTCCAAATTGTAAGAACGGCTATAACCAGTGCCCGGCATTTGTCTGCCGTTGAGTGTGATTAAGTTGAACTCTGGACCAAAGCCACGCACTGTGATCTGGCTACCTTCGCCGTTTGAACGACTCACCGAAACGCCGGTGATGCGTTGTAGCGATTCTGCCAGGTTAGTATCTGGGAACTTACCCATATCCTCAGCAGAAATAGAGTCGACAACCCCGTTGGCTTCACGTTTGACGTCCATCGAGCGGATCAAACTGCCACGGATCCCTTTGACTTGAATCACTTCAATATCTTTATCGGCCGCTTTAGTTTTAGCCGCTTCTTGCGCCATTGCTGGCATAAAACTACTGGCTAAACATAAAGAGATACTGGCTGCGAGCCGAGTTTTCGTTAAATTTTTTCTGTTCATGACAAACCTTTTAATCTTTGCCGCTTGATTGGACTGCGGACATTTCACGCGGTCGAACCAAGCTGGAATTTGTTTGATGTCACAACTTTGACGTGACCATTCTGTGCAATGCCTAATTGGCGGCAAATTTCACGTTATCGATGCGATAGACCGCACCATTACCGGTACCCCAAGCAGGGAACACCATAATGACGTCAACAGCACTTATATCTAAGCCTTTGTCCGCCAGTGTTTTCAGCGGGAAGCTATAGGTTTGCCATTGGCCAGGAACAGGCGTTTTGCCCTCGGTGCTGGCGGCCAAATCAAGTTCAACGAATGCGCTCGCATTGTTGGACTCAATTTTGAATTTCCACACCGAGGCTGAATCTGATGGTGGCGTAACAACCTTCATTTCAAAGCGTAAAACACCAGCTGGCATCAATGCGCTCACATCTTGAAAGAAATTATCCGCAGCCAAGAAACCCATGACAGTAGGGGCGCCACCAATGATGAACTGGGCGGTTTTTCCGTGTGTATCATCGTCATTTTCAACAGTTGGGGTTGAACCACCGCAACAATCCCAAATTGACCAGCTAGTTGCCGCAGCATCGGCAAAAATAGTCACTGTTGGATCTGGTTGCCCAGAGCCAGGTTTGTATATTTTGGCATTATCGATGCGATACACCGCACCGTTACCTGTGCCCCAGGCTGGGAATACCATCACCACGTCAATGCTCGACACATCTAAGCCTGCCGCGGCTAGGTCAGCAATTTTAAAGGAGTAAGTTTGCCATTGACCTGTAGTTGGCGCCTTGGCTTCGACACTTTTGGTTAAATCAAGCTCGATTGCGCTAGCGCCACCGTTTGATTCAATTTTGAATTTCCAGCTGGCATCTGGACTTGTTGGGGCGGTCACGACTTTAAGGTCAAATTGCACTAATCCACCGTCAAGCAATGACGATGCATCAAAAGGTTTACTGCCACCGCCGTTGGCTGCGCGAGTAATAAAGCCCATGACTGTTGGTGCTGCGCCGATAGAAAATTCTGCAACAGCGCCATGCTGCGCATCATCAGTTGCTTCTATTGGGGTCGAGCCTGCGCAACAATCCCACATTGGCCAATCTGGGTTTTTGCCGTCTTTAAACAGCACTAATTCTGGGAAACTCAGATTGTCTTGGGCAATTTTCACGTTGGTCAACTGATAAACCGCACCATCGCCAGTGCCCCAAGTTGGGAAAACCATCAACACATCAATGGCACTTAAATCTAAACCAGCAGCAGCAAGGGTTTTCAGTGGGAACGTAAAAGTCTGCCACTGACCAACCACAGGGGCTTTACCCCCTGTTGCCAAGTCAATTTCAACGGCGGTTTCACCTTCTGCACTTTCCATTTTGAACCGCCACACGGAGGCAGCATTGTTTGGCGCAGACACAACCTTCATGTCGAAGCTAACACTGCCATTATTGGCAATCGGGGAGGCATCAAAGGGGCTTGGTTCGCCGTCCGGGTTTTTGATAAAAGCCGAGCGAGTAATAAAGCCATTGACGGTTGGGGTTGCCCCGACGCCAAATTGGTACACTTGACCTTTAGTTGCATCGGCGACAATTGCCGGTGTTGATCCACCGCAACAGTCCCAAGCCGGCCAGCTTGGATTTGCTGTGCCGTTAAAAATAGTCAAGTTTTTCGCCACGCCATTCGATGGAGGCACCGGAATTGGCGCTTTGCCTTCGACTAAACCATCAGTTGCACTGTCGTAGCCTGCGCGAATAGTTTCGCAACCTTTACCCGTTTGTGGGTTGGCCGCGCATTCATAAACGCGAACATAATCAACTTGGTAGCTTTGCCCTTTGGCAAATGCCGCGGCATCAATGCCACCATTATTGACGTTTTCCGGCCAGTTACCACCCACGGCAAAATTCAAAATCATAAAGAATTTTTGGTCAAAGGGCGCACTGTCCCAATGGATTTCTTTTTGGCCAGTCGCTTTATTGAAGTACTCGGCAAACCAACCACGGTGTTTTAAACCAACCGCTTCGCCTTTGGCGTTATAGCGGACATCAGACTGGCGCTGCGTGGCGTAAAGATAATCATCAACATACCAGCGAATTTCACCTTGTTGCCATTCCACTGCGTAAGTGTGGAAGTCATCCGCCGGGTTTTTACCTGCAGGCATCGCATAAGCTTTGCCAGAATTCACGTTGCGCGGCGCTTCACGACCATAATGCAAGGTGCCATGCACATTGGCTTCTGGTGGACTGCCATTTTTGCTAGTTTTTAAATTCACCGCTTCCATGATGTCGATTTCGCCAGATTTTGGCCAACCGCCATACACTGAATCTGTTGGCATCATCCAAAACGCCGGCCATGCACCTTGGCCAGATGGCAATTTCGCACGCATCTCAAAACGACCGTATTTAAAATCGCCTTTGTTTTTAGTCGTTAAACGGGCAGAAGTGTAGGGCAATGCGGTATCTTTTGTAGGTAATGCGACGATGTTTAGTACGCCTTCCTTAATAAATGCATTTTCTTTTTTATCGGTATAACACTGTTTCTCGTTATTGCCGCCGCCAGAACAATTGACTTCAAAATTCCATTTGCGCGTATCGATGGCTGTAGCATCGAATTCATCACTCCAAACCAGAGCCCAGTTACTGGCAGGTTTGCTGGTATCTACTTTAGTGAAGTCGGAGTGCGTTTCCGCGCCGCCGCAGCTGGCCAAAAGCACGCCGAGGATGGAAGTAGCGACTACTTTCATACTTGTGGTTAGATTATTCATTAGTTCTACCCTGTCGGTTACGAATTATTTTTATGAGTGCCTACCGCCATCTGTAAGCGCTTACATAGCCTATTTCGGATTTCAAAAAAGGTCAAATATTGTCTGGAAATTTCTTTTATGGAATTTTTCAACGAAAAGCGGGGGCGGCGACTTGAAAAACAGCGCGAGGCAGACTGCGGATCTCTGTTGTAATTCAATAGCCTAACGCGCTAAGGTAATCATTAAATTAGCTTTTTGGAATTATTGGTGATGCCGTTCTGGATTTCATTGTTGTATTGCCTTTTGGCCACTTTATACATGGTGCTGGCGGGGCGTGTCGAAATTGCTTTAGCTGCTGTACTGAAAATTTTGCCATTATTAGTCTTGTTAGCTTGGTTTTGTCGACGCTTCACGGACAAACCGCTGGGGATAAGCGACATTTCTGCACCCGAGGTGATGAGCCCTAAAAGCTCAAGCATCGTGATAGTTGCCTTGGGATTATCGATGCTAGGCGATGTTATTTTAGCGGTTGATGGTAAAAATTGGTTTGTGTATGGCCTTGCTGCCTTTTTGCTCAGTCATATTGCTTATATTTTGGCGTTGCGGCCATTGCAGCGGTTAGCGAAGGCAAAGCTTGGGATGTTGCTTGCCAGTTACATACTCTTTGCCGCGAGTGTCTTAACTTTAATGGCGCCAAATCTTGGCGTTATGTTGTTGCCAGTTAGTCTCTATATTACCGTTATTTTATTAATGTCACTCTCGACTTGGCACAGCAAGGCCAGCAACCCATGGTTGATTGTCGGTGGTTTGCTTTTTATCTGCTCCGATGCCTTGATTGGTTTAAATAAATTTTTTACCCCAATTCCTTATAGCGGGGTCTTCATCATGTTGACCTATTATGCTGCGCAATATGCGCTGCTGCGCGGGTTTAAAGTCGCACAAAGTCGCAATTATCCATATATACCCAAAGTCATTGAAGATTAGGCTAGGTGCCGAGTGAGTGTGACCGCAGGAGCATAGTGAGCTATGTGACTGCGGCGAAAGCGCGAAGACAACAACCCGGGATCTACAATGAATAAGGGTTTATTCGCGATAAAACTGTTATTTATCGTTGAATTACTGCGGTTTAGCGCAGTGATTGATCTCAATACTGTCGATTGTCGTTATGGTAAATCTGCATCGGCTTCTTAGGCTGTAAGTTTTGGCGCACAGTTGCGCGTAGTTGTGCATAGTTATGCATCGGGGAGATTAAAATGAGAGTAATGTTATTGCTGCTAAGTGTTGGCATATTTGCGAGCAATAGCTTTGCGCAGCAAAAACCGCAAGCTCCGAAAGTACCTGTGGTACTTGCGTCCAGCCAATTGCAGGATGTACCGGTATGGTTAAGAGCTGTAGGTCAGGTTAAATCTCTGCAGAATGTCGAAATTCGCCCGCAAGTTGACGGTGTGTTGCAGCAAGTTTTGGTGCAAGAAGGTCAGCAAGTGCAACAAGGCCAACTACTGGCAGTGTTAGACGATCGTGCCTCTAAAGCAGCGTTGGCCCAGACCAAAGCGCAACTGGCGTTAGTGCAAGCTAAATTGGCTGTGGCGAAACGCGATCTGCAACGTTTTGTTAATCTATCGCAAAGCCAAGCCATCTCTGCCCAGCAAAAAGATCAACAACAAGCCTTAGTTCAGCAATTGAGCGCTGAAATCGCCAGTAGCGAAGCTGCAGTTGCCGCGGCGCAGGTGCAATTGTCCTTTACCCAAATCGTGTCACCAGTTGCGGGCCAAGTTGGCATCCGCAATGTTGATGTTGGCAATTATGTTCGACCTGCCGAAAGTGCAGGTTTATTTAGCGTTATTCAGCAAAGCCCCATCAGTGTTGAAATGGCGGTGCCTCAAGGCAACATCCCGGAATTGCAGGCATTAACTATGGTGATGCACCAGCAAATTGTGCCAGCGCATGTTTTTGCGCAAGATGGCAGCGTGCAGTTGGCTAGTGGCAAACTCAGCGTCATTGACAATAAGGTTGGCGCCGGTAGCGGTACTATCCGAGTTAAAGCGGAATTTGCTAACACAGACAAAGCGCTGTGGCCCGGCCAGACGGTGGTGATGGCATTGCAAAGCAAGCTGTTATCTCAGGTTGTCACTATTCCGGTAAAAGCTTTGCAACAAGGCCCACAAGGCAGCTTCGTTTGGCAGATCCGCGACGAGCAAGCGACGCCTACACCTGTTGTTGTGGTGTTTGCTAATGAACAATTAGTCGTAGTCACCGGCATTAGCGCCGGCATTGTTGTGGTGGTGGACGGTCATAGTCGCTTGCGTCCAGGTGTTATGGTACAAGAGCTTGCCAATAAAAATACAGCAGCGAAGCAGCCGGAAACAGCAATGTCAGGGCAAGCTGTCGCAGCCAAGGGTTCACCATGATGAATCAACGCAGTTTGTTTCAATGGTGCATGCAACATCCAATAGGCACAGTGTTGTTAACCAGTGCTTTAGTGCTGATGGGGTTGCTGGCTATTCCGCGCTTGTCAGTTGCCCCTTTGCCTGAAGCCGAGTTTCCATCGATTGAGATTGATGCACGGCTGCCGGGTGCAAGTGCCGAGACGATGGCTTCTGCGGTGGCGACACCGCTGGAAGTGGCTCTGAGCGCAGTTCCAGGCATTACAGAAATGACGTCAAGTAGCGCTTTGGGTTCGGTGAGAATCACCTTGCAGTTTGTGTTAACCAAAGACATCGATTCGGCGGCACAAGAGGTGCAGTCGGCGCTTAATCAAGCGGCAGGCAGTTTGCCGGATATGCCGAATTTACCAACATGGCGTAAAGCCAATCCTGCCGATAGTCCTATTTTGATTATCGGGGTTACCTCAAAAACGCTGTCGGCCAGTCAAGTAAGTGATTTGGCCGAAACTGTGCTCGCGCGCCAACTGAGCCAGATTAATGGGGTTGGTGAGGTTTTTATCGGCGGGCAGCAAAAACCGGCGATCCGTATTCAAGCCAAACCAGAGTTGTTAGTTGCTAATAGCCTGACCTTGGCAGATATCCGCACTGTCGTGCAAAAAGCCAGTGTGAATCAGCCCAAAGGAGCACTTTACGGCGCCGATCGCGTGTCAACTTTGGCAGTAAACGACCAGCTGTTTAAGGCCGTTGATTATGGCAATTTAATTGTGCGTCAACCGACTGATGCCAACGGCGTCAGCTCACCGATTTATCTTCGTGACGTCGCCCAAGTGATATCAGGCGTTGAAAATGATTTTGTGCAAATTTGGCCTAATGGCGAGTCGGGCGTCGCCTTGATTATCCGTCGGCAGCCAGGGGCCAATATCGTCGAAACTGCCGATAGTATTCGCGCGGCATTGCCGCAATTGCTGGCGGCGTTGCCAGCCGATATTGATGTCGAAGTGTTTAACGACCGCACTCGGACTATTCGTGCATCACTGGCGGAGGTTGAGCTGACACTCGCTATTGCCGTGTTGTTAGTTATCGGTGTTATGGCAGCTTTTTTACGCCAATGGTCGGCGACTTTAATGGTCACTACGGTGCTTCTCGTTTCGTTAATTGCGACTTGTGCATTTATGTATGTGGCAGGGTTTAGTCTCAATAATTTAACCTTGGTGGCTATTGTTATCGCTGTCGGCTTTATTGTTGACGATGCCATTGTGGTGATTGAAAATATCCATCGTTATTTGGAACTTGGCTACAGCAAAACTGACGCAGCGTTAAAAGGCGCCAGTGAAATTGGTTTTACCGTGATTTCAATCAGTGTGTCGCTGATTGCGGCCTTTATTCCATTGCTGTTTATGGGTGGGATTATTGGACGGCTCTTTTTAGAGTTTTCGCTAACTGCGGCTGCGGCCATCATGATTTCTGTGGTGGTTTGCCTGACTTTAGCGCCAACGCTAGCGTCATTGTTTATGGACAAAGCACCAAGCCACGATCCTGCGCATCCTGGTATTTTTGAGCGTTTAGCGCAAAAGTACGCCAAGGTTTTGCATTGGGCATTAGAGCATCCACGAACGATGTTAGCAGTCTTTGGTCTGACATTGGCTAGCAGTGTGTTTAGTTTTATCGCCATCCCAAAGGGCTTTTTTCCATTGCAAGATACTGGTTTTATCATCGGCGCGACACAAGCGGCGTCGGATATTTCCTTTGAAGATATGGTGACTAAACATAAACAAATGGAAGCCATTTTCAAAAATGAACCGGCAATCACTGGTTTTAACCATGCGGTCGGTGGCAATAACTCTTCTGGTTCAGGCCGAGTGTGGTTGGTGCTGAGCGACCCCGATCAACGTGATGAGTCGGTCAGTGAAATTATTGACCGTTTGCGGCCACAACTCGCAAAAATCGCTGGTTTGCAGGTGTTTCTGCGCGCGTCTCAGGATATCAATCTTGGGGCAAATCAAGGTCGAGCCCAGTATTTATATGTGCTCAAAGCGCTGGATAGTGCAGAATTGGCGAATTGGACTCAGCAACTGACGGCAAAACTGCGGCAAAATCCAATGTTTACTGACTTATCGAACGATTTGCAGTGGGATGCCAATATTGTTCGTCTAGAAATGGATCGGCAACAAGCTGCGCGGTATGGTTTTAGTGCGGCGGATGTTGATCAAGCCCTTTATGATGCGTTTGGCCAACGGCAAATTAGCGAATACCAAACTGAAATCAATCAATATAAAGTGATTTTGGAATTTACGCCGGCCCAGCGTGGCAAAAGCCAGAGCTTTGACTATTTCTATCTACGTTCCCCGCTTACTGGCGACATGGTGCCATTATTGTCTTTTGCCAAGTTAATGCCTGCGGAAAGTGGTCCTGTGGTTATTGCCCATCATGGTATGCAGCCAGCGGCCAATATCTCGTTTAATTTAGCCAAAGGTGTGGCGTTAGGAGATGCGGTTGTGGCGCTCAATGATGCGAGAAACGCCTTGCACATGCCGCCATCGGTTCATGGCACATTCCTTGGTGCAGCTCAGGCCTTTCAAGATTCATTGGCGAGTCAACCGCTGTTGATCCTGACCGCGTTACTTGCTGTTTACATTATTCTTGGCGTATTGTACGAAAGTTTTGTTCATCCTTTGACCATTTTATCGACCTTGCCATCTGCGGCGATTGGTGCAATCGGTTTGTTATGGCTTTGTGGTTTAGATTTTTCCATTATGGCGTTAATCGGTATTATATTGCTGATTGGGATCGTCAAGAAAAACGGCATTTTAATGGTGGATTTCGCGCTTCAAGCCCAGCGTGAGCAAGGGTTAAACGCTAAAGATGCCATTTACCAAGCGTGTTTGGTTCGTTTTCGGCCTATTATGATGACAACATTAGCGGCGATATTTGGGGCAGTGCCCTTAATGCTTGGTTTTGGCACTGGTTCAGAATTGCGGGTGCCGCTTGGTGTGGCGGTTGTCGGAGGTTTGGTGTTCAGTCAGATATTGACATTGTTAACCACTCCAGTGGTGTTTATGATGCTAGATCGATGGTTTTTAGCTAAGAAACAACAGTAACATTGGCCGGATTTACCCAAAAGCATTGAAGATTTGGCTAGGCGGCGAGTGAATGAGACCGTAGGAGCATAGTACCCTATGTGACTGCGGCATGTGACTGCGGCGAAAGATCGAAGGCAACAACCTCGCATTTTCAAAGAATAAGGGTTTTGCTGCCAAAGCTGAGTGTGTTTACGCCGTTTTGTTCTGAAGTTTAAACTGCTAGGGCTAAAGTGTAATTGAAATTGAAATTGAAATTGAAAGCAGACAAGGATTTTGGATTGGCGTGAACAGCAAATCAATTTGGCGTCGCAAACACTTAAAATCATGGCCGTTTATCGTGCAGCTGCTATGCCTTGGCGCCGCTGTTGTGAGTGCCACAGGATACACAACTGAAGCCACAACTCAAGCCACAGCGGAAGCGACAATTACGTGGGCAATTAACCCAGGGCCGCCATTTCATATTTTGAGCGGACCTTTAGCAGGCCAAGGGTTTTGTGATGGTCTAGTCGATTCACTTACAATATTGATGCCCAATTACCAACATAAAAAAGTGGTTGTGCCCCAAGGCAGAGTGCTAGCTTTGCTGGGCGCCACCGATAGCCAAATGTGTTTTCCTTGTATGATCAAGCGCCAAGATCCGCCAAAAGGCGTGCGTTTCACCGAATCGACCCATCAGTTTCCGCGACATGTGTTAATTACCCGTGCATCTTTAATGCACATCAGTAAGCCACTTGAACTATCGACATTACTGGCCAGTGCAAAATACCGTTATGGATACCCTCAGGGTCGTCGTTATGGTGCATTGGATCCATTGCTTGAAGCTTATAAAACAGAATATCCAGATTTAGTGCTAGCCCGTTCTGGGCCGGGCGAAGCAGATTCGATATTGTCACTTATAGAAATTGGTCGTATCGACTTTACCGTCGATTATCCGATGGTATTGAAATACCATCAGTTGGTTAGTCAAAATGACGGTTCAGTCCCACTTAAAATGGTGCCAATTTTAGAAAATGCGGACAATCATCCACAACATGCGGTGGGCTGTGCTGATAATTCCTGGGGGCAGCAAGTCGTTACGAATATCAATCAGGTGATCCCAGCGCTGCACCAATCCCCACGATTTAGGCAAGCAAAACAGTTTTGGCTGGAAGAACAGCAAGCAAAGTTGTTAAAGGCAAAAGCTACAAAGCCTTAGCAGCATTTGTCTCGCTGCTTTGTAATTTGCCAATGCCTTCAATCACTTTAATTTGGAAAGGGAGCAACTGGGAAAGTTATTGCTCGTATATTTGGTCAAATATGGCATCTTCAGCGAAGTGGATTGCATGTGCTTGAGTCCAACCACCAAAAGCATCAATGCCAATCAGTTCTAAGGTTGGAAATTGCGCGCGATATTTCTCAGCAACCTTTTGATCGCGTGGCCGATAATAATGCTTCGCCGCAATTTCTTGCGCTTGCACGGTGTAAAGGAATTGCAGATATTGCTGAGCAATCTCGATATTCCCTTTGTTTTTAGCATTTTTCTCGACAACAGCCACTGAAGGCTCAGCTAATACCGAGATGCTCGGTACAATAATTTCTACTTTGTCAGCACCAAGTTCGTTGACCGCTAAAAATGCTTCATTTTCCCAAGATAATAATACGTCGCCAATGCCACGTTGCACAAAGGTACTGGTTGCGCCGCGAGCGCCTGAATCAAGCACTGGCACATTACGATACAGTTTCGTGACAAATTCCCGTGCTGCAGTATCTGAGCCGCCGTGTTTCTTTGCATAAGCCCATGCAGCTAGATAATTCCAACGAGCACCCCCGGAGGTTTTTTGGTTGGGTGTGATCACTTCGACGCCGTCTTTGACTAAATCGTTCCAATCCTTAATGCCTTTTGGGTTGCCCTTGCGCACTAAAAAAACAATAGTCGAAGTGTAGGGTGCCGAGTTATTCGGCAATTTACTGACCCAATTTTTTGGTAATAAACCGCCAATTTCCGCCAAAGGGTCGATATCACTGGCTAAGGCTAAGGTCGCAACATCTGCTTTTAAGCCGTCGATGATTGCTCGCGATTGGCTGCCTGAACCCCCATGAGATTGTTCAATCTTTACAGTATCGGTAGATTTTGCATTAAATTGCTCAGTAAAAGCTTTGTTAAAATCACGATAAAACTCGCGAGTTGGATCGTAAGATACATTTAACAAGCGATATTCTTTCGCGCCCACTGATCCAGCCAGTAACAACAGTGTTGCTAGGGCTATTTTAAATTTAATCTGACTCATCATGGCATCCTCAGTGTATGGCGTTACTTTTAGACATCTGAACATCTATTTCTATAAGCATACGGCGGAAAACAGCCAATAAAAAGTATTAATAAGTGATTGCATATATCAAAAAGTAATTTGTCTTGTTCATTAGCGCATTAACCTGCGGGCCTGATGTTATTTATTGAAAATAAACGCAGTTGTTGGATCCGGTCTTTTGCCGCAGTCACATAGGTAATTATGCAACTGCGGTCCACCAAATCGCCATTTGCCCGAATCTTCACGGATTTTGGGTATAACCTTGGGTGATTCTTTTAAAAGTCAGCTTAGTTGTATTTATTTTTTGTTAGTTCCAGACAATTTTAGTTTTATTTTTTCCTATCGGTAAATCTTGGTCTAGGCTTGATTTGAAATGTTTAAGTTCAGGAGTTCCGAATGCGTCATAAAATTCTCGTGGCCGTTGTTGCTCTATCATGTTGGACCCAGGCTACATATGCCAACATTGCTGTGATAGTTCATCCCTCTAATCAACAAGTGATAACTGATACCGACGTCAAAAATCTTTTTACTGGGCGCCAAAAAAGTTTTGCTGATGGCAGTCCAGCAATTGTGTTGAACCTCACTTCAGGAGACGCCACACAATCAGCTTTTAACAACAAAGCATTAGGGCGCAGTGATGCGCAGCTCAAAGCGTTTTGGTCAAAAGTCATGTTTACCGGCAAAGGCAATCCGCCAAAAGAAGTCGATAGTGCGGAGATGTTGAAACTTATTGCAGAAAACCCATCCATTATTGGGGTTATCGATGCGAGTCAAGCCACTAGTGCTGTTCGCATCGCGATAACTTACTAAGGAGATAGTTATGCTTCGATTTTTATGTGGCTGCTTGCTGGTATCGAGCTTCTGGGTCTTTGCAGAAGATCGCATTCAAATGAGTGGTTATGGTTCGATTGTCGCGGGCAAAGTAGTTGGCGGGCAAGTAGATCCATCGGGTGAGAAAGAATTCCAAGTTGATTTTTACGATTATGCCTTTTATACCGAAGATATTGATTTTGAAAAAGAATCAATGGTTGCATTGCAACTTCGCGCCGACATAGTTGACAATTTGAAGGCAACTATTCAACTAGTGGCAAAAGGCGCAGATAGTTGGAGTCCGGACATTGATTGGGCTTACTTAACTTATGATCTTACTCAGAATAGTTCGTTGATGGTCGGTCGACGGATGTTGCCGATGTATTATTTTTCAGAATATATGGAAGTTGGTTATTCCTATCCTTGGATCAGACCTCCGGCCAATTTATATTGGTGGGAAATTACTCAATTCAACGGAATTACTTATTCTCACGCTTTACATTTAGGCGATTGGACCATCAATCCAAGTGTGTTTGCTGGGCGCGAAACGCAGGAAGATATAAAGTCACATGATTTCTGGCGTAATCGTGGGGGCTATTATTTTCCGCCCGAAGGGACTTATATCAGCGGGACCGCTGATGTGACGTGGAGCAAAATACTTGGGATTAATGTCGGGTTTAGTAATGATTGGATAGATCTCCGTGCTTCATATTTTCGCACGCACTACAACACCACAGCTGAAGTCTTCTTCAATGATGAACTCGATTTAAATGGTGATAGCATCGTCGATAAAATTGTTCAGCGGCGTTATAACCCTGATGGCACCCCAATTATTTCTGGTGACTGGCCGTTGACTGATTTTGATTTAGATTTTTTTGGGCTAGGCGGCAGCTTTACCTTTCAATATGTCACGGTGTTATTTGATTACAATTATGTTTTATATGACGACGGTTTTGGCTCTGAATTTCCAACCTATTATGTAAGCGCAGTCTATAACCATGATGTATGGCAGCCTTATATCGGTTTATCTTCAGCCAAGCTAAAACTCACCAAAGATTGGCAAGGGTTCGGCATTGGCGAAGCCGAAGAACATGAAATAATGACGGTTGGCGTGCGTTACAATCTGGGAAGTAGTGCGGCCATTAAATTGGAATATAACGATTTTGCTGACAACGGTGACCGTTTGCCATGGTACGATTTTAGTTACCACAATGACGCACAGTTGCTTAGTCTTGGCATTGATTTTGTCTTTTAGTGCCGCAACGATATTTACCCTGCAATTTGAAAGAAGCATGGGATAACGGTCAGTTGATGCTCCGCAAGTATCGGAAAGGCTTTAGAAATAAAGCCTTTCCTTTTTAACTTAAGCCCAACGCAGTAATTATGTTTTAGATATTTACCAAAAGCGCTGATCCTAATTCCTGGTCAATGCGTTATCTGCACCATTCAACTCTTCATCAAGATTACCAACCCGTGATGACAAATTAATAGGCCTAGGCATGACAATGCAGGTGGTTTGGTTTAAGCGTGATTTACGCGTCAGTGACCATGAAGCACTTTACCAAGCGAGTTGTCTTGGCCCAGTGTTATGTTGTTACGTCATTGAAGATCAATATTGGCAATTACCTGATACCAGCGATCGGCACTGGCAATTTATCCGATCATGCCTTGATGAATTGGCGAGCCAGTTGGCAAAACTCAATTGCCAGTTATTAGTTTTTAAAGGGGATGTCTGTTTTATATTGGCGCAATTGTCCCTTGAGCTTGGTGAATTTGTGTTACATAGCCATCAAGAAACTGGCAATGGGTGGACTTACCAACGTGATAAAGCGGTTGCCGCTTGGTGTCGACAACACGCAGTGCAATGGCGAGAATATGCCCAACATGCGGTGCTGCGAGGCAGTGCTGCTTTAGAACAGCGCACCAATAATCCGTCAGATAGCAGTGCAAAGAAAAGTGTAAACAACAGTTCCAACAAGAGTGCTAACCCGAGAAAAATATTCGCTAAACGTCGTAAAGACTGGCGGGAGCACTGGCTGCAGTTTGCCAAAGTACCACTTTGGCCTAAGCCGCAGTTCGCAGCATGGGACATCGAACCGCTAATTTCGAACTTAACTTCCCACGCTATCTCACCACTACGCAGTTTGCCCTTAGTGCTTAAAGATGACCTTTATGACTGTCCGTTTCGCCAAATGGGAGGACGTTCTGCGGCGGTGGCATTGCTCAAAAGTTTTCTGGCAGCGCGAGGTGAAAGATATCAAGCAACCATCAGCTCACCGCTGAGTGCTGAAACAGGGTGTTCGCGGTTAAGTCCGCATTTGGCTTACGGCACAGTCAGCATCCGTGAGTTATTGCATCAGCTTGACCGGAGCTTTGCCGAACGACCAGATCATCAGTGGCGAAAAAGCCTAAGAGCCTTTCAATCACGCTTGGTATGGCACTGTCATTTTATGCAGAAACTAGAAACTAATCCCAAGGCTGAGTTTTCCAACATGCAAGTACTTTACAATGCCCTCGATCGGCCGTGGCACGCGGAACGATTTGCTGCCTGGCAACATGGTAATACCGGCTGGCCTATAGTTGATGCCTGTATGCGGTACCTTATTGTGCATGGTTGGATTAATTTTCGGATGCGTGCGATGTTAGTTTCAGTTGCTTGCTATACCTTAAAATTGCCATGGCAACCTGTGGCACAATGGTTAGCGCAGCTGTTTGTCGATTACGAACCTGGCATCCATTATCCGCAGATCCAGATGCAAAGCGGCACCAATGGCAATCAAGTGTTGCGTATTTATAATCCGCTATCGCAAGCACAGGAACTGGATCCCGACGGTATTTTTGTTCGCCGCTGGGTCAATGAGTTGCAACACGTACCGACGACTTGGATCTTTGCCCCAGATAAAATGCCTATCCAGCTGAAACAGCAATATGGCTGTGAGCAATATCCTGCGCCTTTAGTCGATTTTGTGTTGGCTCATCGCGCAGCGAAGCAGGAGATCAGTGTTTTACGCCAACGGCTGTCGCCAAGCAGTACCGCTGGCGTCGCTGAAAATCGGCAGTTTAGTTTGTTTAATGAATCAACATAGCCGTCTCGAAGCTCAGCGTGAACTTTACGTTTTAGCAGCGCATATCTATCCGTAAATTGCTCCTGTGGTCTCACTCACTCGACGCCTACCCGAATATTCAATGATTTTGGGTATAGACCCAATCAACCTGAAGTTACTCGTTTTGAGCTGCTGAGGAAAAGCCATTTCAGCCACGTACAGCAACGCGGCTAAAAGCCCTTGAACCCGCGTTAGCGCTTGTCGCCTTGGAATAACCAATGCTTCCAAACGCTGCCTTGCTTCAAGCACTTTGATCTCCCGAAAAAAACATCTTCAAGTTGTTTGGGTAAAAGCCTATGATTTTCAGCCAAATATTTAACAAATTAAGTAGATTTTGCATTTGAACGAGAATGTTTTTTTGTAAACATATGCAAAGAGTTTTTTAAAAATACTCTAAATAAATCAATGCTATTGCGTAAAAATCCCATATTTATCGAAATCATCATGGGAGACTTCTTCGAGTTTTTTGAAATCAGTTTGTAGTGAACGCTGGTAGAGCATTTGATGTTGTTCTAATTCATGAACTGGTGATTTGTTGACAATATCTAGTATCGGATCGCCTTTTGCCAAATCAGAATTTTTATAAATGGTGGTAACGCAAAGATAAGTAGGTGAGGCAGATCGATGGAGTTTTAGCTTGAAGGAGTTACCAAGACCTATCCTGTTTTTGCCTGCAATCAAAATAAAAGGGCAAGCACTATCACACATAATATTGGAATGTGTTTGCTTTGCTATTGCAGTAAAGTTTTTGGTAGTGCTGGCATATACTTTGTCATAATCGACATAATCCGACAGGCAAGTATCAAGTTGATGAATTCTAATTAAATCGGAAATTGCTTTGGCGCCCATAGTCACGCCACCGCGACTGCGCAGGCAAATCAGCCGATGTGGCAATTGCTCTAGTTCTATCGCAGATTTTAGATCCTCATACATCTCTTTGCCGATGGGACCATCAAGAATTACTGCATTTTGACAAGTGCTGGCAATTACTTGTGAATCAAAATCACAGGCTTTCCCGACGTAAACTTTGCCAGCTGTTGAGTTAAATTTGGATTTTCCAAAGTCACGACAAAAATTATGGATGGCATTTTGTTGTTCTTTGGGCAGATATTGAAAAGTCATGACGTATAGACAAACCAGCAAAAATAACAAGAAAGCTAATTTAGTAGCGGTTAAAAAGATAGTTTTAGCTTGTTTCAGCATCTTTAATTCCATTTAAAGACCGGGATTTTCTATGAAGTAAAATTGGTGCGTCCTAGTGGACTCGAACCACCGACCCCCACCATGTCAAGGTGGTGCTCTAACCAACTGAGCTAAGGACGCAATTTTGGCTATTTCAATTTGCTCGGTAGCAAACTGCGAAGCCTTTGAGAATTTGGTGCGTCCTAGTGGACTCGAACCACCGACCCCCACCATGTCAAGGTGGTGCTCTAACCAACTGAGCTAAGGACGCAACCTGTTAGCTTGTGCTAACAACGGTCGCTATAGTATTTTTTGAAGCGGGGGATTGCAAGTAGTTTTTCGTTATGCAGTGGTGCTTGCTGCATTTTTGTTCGACATCCAAGCGCCAAGCCGATTTTTCATTGGACACAAGTACTTTGTAGTTGTTGCCACCAGCCAATATGGATCTTCAGCTCGCTGTGGAGTTGCTGCCATGGTTGGTAAAATCGCGACTCAATCTCACGAGAAAACACAGTATCGGCATAAAGTGCAATTAAAGGCGGTATGAGTTGCTGAGCAATGCCATCTTGATGGGCAAATTGCCGTTGTACTTGAGCAATAAACACTTGTACTAACACTTGCTGCAAGACGGTTTGCGTTTCAGCTTTGCACCATGCAGGGTTCCAAAGTTTAAGTTGTTGATTGAGTGTTTGCAGTTGGGTCAAATTACTCCGCAGACTGTGCTGTAAATCTGCCAATATTTGGCCTTGGTAAAGCACGGCCAGCTGCTGATTTATATCAATAACGCTGGCCTCATGGTAATTGTGGTCTAGCAGTTTTTGTTTTAGCTGTAACAGATTTTGGAGCGCACTGAGCGTTTCAGCGCCCTGACCCGAAGTTAGATCCAGTGGACGCTGACTGCCATAAATTTGCTGGCGCAGTTGGGGGTCTCGGAGCAGGAAATTCAGTAGTCGTGCCGGTAGTTGTTGCTGTTTTTGCGCAAAGATATTCGCTAAGGTCGCGCGTAAGTCGGTCGGGACATTTTTATCATTGAGGCACGCAGTTAAGGCGCGCAAAAGCTTTATTTCATATTGTAGCTGGCTCGAATAGGCCATCACTTTGCCAAGACTGCTATTTCGTTCTGCAATTAAGTGACCAAGGCTCGGTTGGTTTGGTTGTAGCCCGCAAGAATCAAGTGCCAGCATGTCTAGTAAATCGAGGCGAATATCGGAAATCGGTACCGCTGGACTGTCACTAAGTTCCGGCATGGCCGCTTTGAGCGCAGTGGGTGCAGGTAATTCGAGCTTAAGCGTACGCTCTAAGCGGTCGCGGTAGTCAGCTAATGCGGTATCAGAATTGGGCGTGCAGCCGCTAAACCACAGGCAGATAAGCAGAAGGCCAAGCCGAAACGGCCAAATGCAATTGCCAGCGTTTGGCGAATGCTTAATGCATACTAGGTGCCGATTCTGCATCCACTTCAAAACCTTCATGTTCGATCCGCTTCAGTTGTTTTAACAACAAGATTGCTAATAATATCGCGGCAACCGACAGGCCGATCACTATACCGACCCAAAAGCCCGCAGCACCCATGCGTGGAACAATATAGTCGGTAAGTCCAAGCACAGTGCCAATGCCAAATCCAATAGGCCAGTAGGCAATAAAGGTAATGTAGAAAATTGGTTTGGTATGTTTGAGCCCCCGTAATGCGCAACTACAAATCACTTGAATGGCATCACTAATTTGGTAAAAACATGCCAAGACTAAAATTCCCGTAGCGAGGGCGAGCACTTCTGCATCTTTACTGTATAAGCTTGCGACTTGATTTCTGAGTAAAAATGTAAAACAAGCAATCGCCAGCGCGAGGCCAATGCCAATCAGCATGGCACTCCCAATAGCGGCGCGAAGTTTAGGCAGATCTTTAGCACCTACGACATGACCAACGCGAATGGTCGTGGCAAGACCAATCGATAACGGCAGCATAAACACCATAGCGCAGAAGTTACTGGCGATTTGGTGAGCCGCCACCACATCAGGCCCCAGATGCGCAATCATCAACGGAATACAAGTAAACAAGGTCACTTCGAAGAACATCGCAAACGCAATCGGCGTGCCTAAAGCTAAGATCCGCCAGATTGCTAAAAGGTCAGGCCGATAGCTCGGGAGTGATTGTCGATAGGCGCTCGTACGTTTGCCAAATGCTGCGTATATCAGCATTGCTAGAAACATCGCGACGAATACAAGGCTGGTGGCTAAGCCACAACCTGGACCGCCCAGCGCAGGCATGCCGAGTTTGCCGTAGATAAAAATGTAATTCGCTGGGATATTGACCAAAATACCAATAAAACTGATCCACATTGCGGCCTTGGTGTAGCCGATGCCCTCGAATAAGTTGCGCAGGACCATGTAACCGGCAGCTGGAAAAATGCCATAAGCAACATAACCGAGGTAAGCCAAGGCTTTCGTTTTTAATTCAGTATCAATATCCATTAAATTCAGCGGGATATGTATAAATTGCATACCAATAAAAATCAGGCTACTCAACACCAATGCGAGGATCGCCCCTTGGTATAAATCCGCGACAATAGATTTGAGGTGACCAGAGCCAAAATGCTGGGCAATGATGGGGGTTAAGGCAAATAATAACCCTTGAAATGTCAGTAATATAGGCAGCCATATTGCAGAACCAATTGCGACCGCGGCCATATCCACAACACCGACTTGGCCTGCCATTAGAGTATCGACGACGTACATCATGGTTTGGGTCAATTGAGCGACAACGATTGGGCCTGACAATTTCAGAATGGTTTTGGCTTCAACGCGGGAAAAAGGTACCATGACAACTCACATCTGCTGACGCACTCGCGGCGTATAAGGCTTTCCACTTTAGCATATTTAAGGTCCATCATGTTTACCGGAATAGTGCAAACCAAAGCAAAAGTTATTCAAATCATTGAA
>Ga0187843_10000612_pt1 | contig 24544 bp, 9 predicted proteins | sample SpaLakP09_SKY_43_FD_134516 | JGI IMG/M metagenome (GOLD analysis project Ga0187843, IMG submission 134516) | Oligotrophic lake water microbial communities from Sparkling Lake, Wisconsin, USA - SP09_SKY_43 | ecosystem: Environmental > Aquatic > Freshwater > Lake | place: USA: Sparkling Lake...
ACTGTTAAATTTAATAGTACCATTTTGTAACCCTATTCTTACCCAATACCCTGCAGTGATTCCAACAGGAGCAACATATCTGTATGTTTCTTGGTATCCAGCACCATTTTGAGCTACAGTTACTATTAATCCATTTTGAGGATTAACGATAGTACTTAAATCACTATATAGAGGAACTAGTAAGGAAGATTTAGTATTATCATTATATCCAGTTGCCCACCAATTAATATATGTCCAATAATCTTCAGTGTATACATTGTTGATTGGGTTCAGTGTATCAATTTGATTGAACAAGAAAATGCTTTCTTTTGATTCAACAATTGGAAACTGAGCAAGTACGGTGTTAGCATATTCCAGATAATTCTGTAGTGCCTTAAATCTATTATAGAAGAAGCTTTGGCGTGGACGACTGAGAATACCACTTTGAACTGGCTTTGGTAAGAATGGGTCAGGGACAACTGAACCAATCCTATCTATCCCTGACAAACTGTCTATCATTTTTAGGTACAGAGATTCAGGTGCTATAGCACTACCTACACCTGGCAATCCTGGTAAAAAGTCGCTAGCATAATCAACTTTTATTAAATTGTATGAGCTATGTGAAACATCATCATTTCTACTTGTTGCAAACCCAATATGTAGCACTGAGTCATTTGCATTTATATAATCTCCACTGTTATACAATCCAAATATATTTGATTGTAGAGGAGCCATATAAGCGATACCAGTTGATGTTGGTAGTCCGATATAAGATTCACATATAGTATCGGATAGTGTTTTACCTGTCCTACTAAAGATTATGTTGGTATTTCTAACCCAATAGAAATATACAGGAACTAGCGCGCCATTTGCGTTGGTAGTATATTCAATGCTGTAAGATGTTACATCATATGGGGTACCTGGACCACTGTAGTTAACTGGTAGCTGATCACTGGTAATCCAACTTAATACCTGTACGTTACTGCCAGGGAAAACTCTACCCCACCATTTACTGTTATAAGTTACCGAATCGTTTTGATGATAGTTAACAAATCTAGTAGTTGATGTATTATACCATAGCTGACCTAGTTGTCGCTCGCCCCAAACGATAGCCCCTTGATTATTTGCAGTGGCTGAGTTATAAACTGCAGGGTCAGCATTAGACACTACATCTAAGTTTTCTCTTACCACACCCAATATCTTGCCCTGTAGTGGGTCGATGTAGTCAAGATTTTCAAGGGTATTGTTAGTAATCGCGCTGTATAGCTGTACATTCTGTATAGCGCCGGTATCTACTACTGGAGCAGAGTAACGATATGTTGCCCAGTTCTGTACACCAGTGCTGTTATCATAAACAACAACTTGGCCATTAGTAGTGCCGGGTTTAAACCCAGGGGTACCTATCACCACATTGTTGCTATTAAAGTCTAATGCAGTACCATAATATGGTTGTGCGCCATAATTTTCATTTCTTGCATTTACACTTTGAGCGTAGACGAATTTACCTACATTATGTAAATTCTCATTATACACGCTTAAGTAGTCATACATGTATACGGCGCCAGCATTTATAAATCTATCTACCCACTGAGTGGTATTATTATCAAACAGAGTATCGTTATCAAAATTCTCATCATCAGTCATATCAAATGTGGTGTGAGCGTATCTTGCTGCAACTGGTGCGCTGACTACAAATGAACCCAACTCATTAAATCTTATTGCAGTACCAAACTGAGTTCTACTTTGTTCATGTGGATCATTAATTGTTTGTGTTTGTGTATAAACAGTTATGCCTAGCTGATCTAATATGTTAGTCTGTAGTACTTGTAGGTTTAGCTTATCATTTATCAAAGCTAGTTTAACATTTAATAATCTAATGGTTAGAATATTATCTGCGGCAGAGGCAGTAACATTTGTAATTTTTGCTGCGTTAATTGCACTGGCAGTTGATGCTGCATTACCAGCCGGAACTGTTACCTGATATCCGTTAATCAGTATGATAGTAGTATCGTATACATAACATTCTTTGCTACCAACTATATAACCATATGCTCCACCTGAGGTAGTATATCTATAAACTGCACCCTCTTGATTGCTAGCGTTTACTTCAAAGGGAGCGCCCACTAAGATTTCTGTACCATAGTTATTAGTATCTACACTATAACCAAATTGAACACCTATTCTTGGTTCATTTTGGGTAGTCAATTCTTGTGTTAATACGAACTGATTTCCACTTACTATTATGATATCGCCAGCAGTAAGATTTATTAATATAGAAAGAACATTATCAGTGAGCGTATAATCAGTAGCTTCCAATACAGTACCATTAACTGAAACTGATATTGTAGTTGGAGTAAATGCTAGTGTAAATGTTTGTGGCTCTACTGCTCCTGGGCCATTGGGTATACTATTAAATTGTGCTTCATATGTTTGTGATAATCTATTGAATACATAAGTGTACCCCCAATTATCTGTAGTAGCGTTATAGTTTTCACCAGGTGCTCCCACTACTAAAGTATTACCATAATAGTTAGTTGATAGAGAATAACCAAAGTTATCACCTGTTTCTGAGGTAGATAAAGCGATAGTAGATGCATGTTGATATGTAATATCAGTAGCATAACCTGTACCTGTACCAACACTAGCTGCAATAAAAATATCGCCCACTAAGTAAGTTTCACCGGTTGTGCCGGCGATCACATTCCAGTCAGTAGTACCTAACGTGTCAATTATATAAGTATTTCCTGGGACAATATTAGTAACAGGAACATATATGTTTGATTTGCGATATGCATATACTACATTTTGTTCATAGGCACCAATGTATACCCACTGTTGATCGCCAGACACTGTGATAGCATTTCCCCAATTGGTAACACCTTCGGGTGCAATAATTGTTTGAATTAATTCAAGTGCATTGGTTAATGTATTTGTTACTAGGTTATAAACATTAACTATTCTATCACTAGTAGTTGCTCCGGTAGGCTGCGATATCGCAAATACAGAACCAGCATAACCAATAGTAGTACCAAAGGTTGTATCACCTGATAAAGTTTGTGTTAGATCATATCTAGCAAATACTGAGTTGTATGTATATCTATACACTTCGCCCAAACCAGCGTCACTAATTAAATAACCTAAGTTACTTGTGTAAGCTACTGCACTACCAAATGTAACAGAGTCGTCTTTGATAATCTCTGATTTTCCTACAGTGTATTGGTAATTTAAACTCTTACGATATACTGCCCAAGATCCGTCATTGTTTTCATCTACCCAAACTTTTGTTTTGATAAATTCATTATCATTTACAGGGAACGCTGCAATATCACTGGGCTTTTCTACTCGCTGGCTAGTAAATGCAACTCCGATACCTGTACCTGTAATGTTTAGTGTAGTCGAACTAAGTGACAGTTCAACAGTTACTCTAGTAGGATCTAGCACTGAAGTTACAATATAATAGCCATCGATATTTGTGTTAAAGTTAATAATAGCAAATGGTTGAAATTTAACTAAGTTATGTGGTGCGTTAAACTGTACAGTAATGGTGTTATTTAAATTATTGACTACATTGATAACTTGTCCAATTGACTGTGGGGTGAATACTTGCCAAGTACCTTTAAAGTCTGCTACCCATAGATATTCTCCTACATACAAACGAGATAATGGAACTACTGCATTGTTTAGTCCTGAATAAAAATATGCGTATGTTTTTACGTCATTGAAATTTGGATATCCAGCACCGGGGAATAGTTTATCAGGAGTATCAGTTGGTAATGTAGCTAATACATTTGGATCAGTGACTGGTCTACCATAGTTGAACACTGAGTATAGTGGAACTTCTTGCTGCACACCTGTAGTAAATACACCTGTAGTTAGACCAACAATGCTAGGATTACCTGTAAGTTCGCTTTGATTTAGCCTAAAGTCTATGAAATTATTATTAAGTACGCCACCGAATTCACCACTCTTAATTGCCCAATTTTCATATACATCATAGTTGATGTCGCCTTGAGCTAGTTTTGCGCCCTTAAAGGTATTGACAGCAGTTCTAGTACCCTTTTCTTTTATAAGATTTTTATAAACATTAATCTGTGTAATATCGGTAAGGTCTGCTATAGCTAAATAATCTCTTGGTCTGTAACCAATTAAAGAGAAACTTAGTAAGTCTGCGTCTTGTTCTAAATTAGCATAGTTTGTGTCATAGTATAGTGTGCTTTCATAAGACCTAGTGCTTGAGTTAGGTAGCAGACCTTTTTGTATTTCATTGTAGTCTGTACGTTTCCAAAATTGTTCTTGGAAAGTTTCTGATGCTTGTAACTTGACTAGGGCTACCCAATACTTATTTTTAAACTTGACGATTTCACCTGTGGTATACTTACTTTCTTTACTCCATTCTTTGATGTTATCTTGGTTGAGTATGAATCCCTGTGCGTCAAGAGTACCGTTCCATTCAGCACTTTTAGTGCCTCGTAAAAATACACGATTTTGTCTTAAGCCAGTAATAAGATTGTAAATGATATCATTGAACAGTGTTACATTATCAAATACGATACCATGCTCAATGGCACTCATATTAAACTGACCATATGCTACAGTGTCACCTTGATTAAGTGTTTGAGCAGTGAACAGTGTGCCATCTCTAACTACAGACAGATCAATTGATTGAATTGGATATAGATTTTGATTCAGAACAAAGTTTTGTCGCTGTAAAGTCAATGGTTGTACAATTGCGCTTTCTTGGTTGATTGAAATAAGGTTAGCAGCAGGGTTTATATTAACGATACTGCCTACTTGCCAACCTGACTGAGCCCAATACAAGAATTCAGCTATCATCTGCCCCCAACTAACTTGAAGCCCAGATTCAATTTGATCAAATAGTACACCTTGGCTAGATAGATATGCTCCATAGCTAGCTAAAAATTGACTTACATCTTGTGCGTTATAAAATTCTGTACCATATGGGATTATAACTTCTTTATCAAGTTGGTAGTTGTTAGCTGATTGCACTGATAAATTTTCAACTGATATTGTATCGTATCTACCATCTATTTTTGGAGGGTTAATTGTAAAGTACGCACGAGATTGTGAGTTACCAAATACTTTCCAACCATTTAATGTTTTCTGTATAACGACACTGCTATATACGATTTGTTCAAAGGGTTGGTTATCGTAAAGTAATACAGCATAGCTTTCATCAGGAATCATTAGTGATGCGTTGGTACTGTTAGGTGTTCCTTTTTCTACAAAGAATCTTAACAGAGTTTTATCACTGAATCCGGCTAATCTATATACTAGTCTTACATCTAAATTATCAAGTAGTGTAGTGATGTTAGTAGTGGCATCGATGCCCACTTGTTTTTCATAATCTATGATCCAGTTAATGTAACTAGTTTTTGGTATACCGGCACCATAAATTTCTACATCAGAAATTACTAAGTGGCTTCTTTCGTTTACTAGATACTGATTAAATTCGGTGCTGTATTTGTAATTGTCAACGTCTACCCCTAAATTAAAGAAGTTAGCAGGCTTAGTTAGTGCTAATATTTTCATTAAATCAAAGGGCCAACTGCTGCTTCTACGATATGAGAATTCTGTAGGACCAACATCACCTGCACGCCAATCATTGTTGAATGTGCGTTGATCATAGTTGCCTACTACTGCAACAAAAGGTGATACTAAGTTACCTGCACTATCTACTGGTAATACTTGCAATAACTCGGGTCTAATAGCCTGAGGATTAACAATTGGATCACCGTTGTTCCAATTAATACCTGCGGCAAGATCGCCCCATAGTATTAAGTTGTCACTAGTATACGGTGATGGACCATATCTGGCAGTCCACCAAGTAGGTTGATTAGCAAAGCCCAACATTTCCCATGGTGCAGTGTCTGGGCTAGCTGTATCGTAAAAGTATTGGTATACACCCCGCCAGTTGCCAACTGGGATTTGGTCTCGATTAATCTTATTACCAGACTGGTTATAGTTATAAGTGAATTGGTCTCCATTAATATAAACTTGGGGTTTATATTCAATTCTATTTTGACCAACCCAATTTAAAAAGTATTGTTCATATATGCTTAATACTTCTGAGAATGAGTATTGTGAATCTCTAAAGAAGCCAGGTAAGACATCATAATCCCTAATAGGAATAGTATTGCTTAATTTTAAATTATTATAAACTCTAAGTTCAAATTCAAGTAGCACTTGATCTCTAAGATCAGTTAGTACTCCGTCAACATATTCACCATATAACTTATTATATGAACCATCATGTCCTTTAATAAAATATGTAGGTTGCGCGTAATTATCGTCTAATATTACACTAGGGATAAACGCAGGATATAGCCCTAGTTTAGTAGGAGTATTTGGTACATAGCTACCATATGTTTGATTATACTGCTTGATAGTAATCAAATCTCCTGACAATAAATCTGTTTCAATAGTTAGAGTTGGAGAAGTTGTGCTAACAGTATAATCTACTCCTGTTATCAATTGGGTAATTATATTGTTTCTAGTTAAGTAAACCAAAATACCATTGTAGTTAGCAGTTTCAAAATTATATACTTGGCTTAATGGATAGATGCTTACATCTAGTGCGTTGGCAAATCTGTATACATTTGTTATGTATGCAGCTTTTGAAGGTATCATGTCGCTCCAAAAGAATGGTCCGCTTTCTAATTTTGAAGCAGTCATTTGATCTAATGCATCATCTAGTGCATTAGCAGGGGTAGTATAAGTTTCGTATGCAGTATTATTGATTGTGTCTACTAGCAAACCCTTAAATGTTATATATTGCTGACTATTGTATTGTAGCGATAAGATTAGGTTATGATCGGGCTTTCTTAAAAAAGTGCCTGGCAATACTAAAGATGCACTGTTTTGAATTATTTTGTTGCCCCATGGTACTAAGTTACCCAAGTCTCTGTAATTATTAATACCAAATACTTCACCTGTCGTATCAGGATTATTGTAAAAAATACTTTGATATTGTCCTCTGATGTCTCCTACGTTAAGAGAAGTTAGCTCTTCGTTTAGTGGGTTATTATTTAAATTAATAGGTATTTGATAAAACGCAGTGGCACTTACCTGATTGCTTAGAATAGCTATCTGATATACTGTTTCTATTAATGGATCAACGATATTAATTGTTATAGTTGTGGTAGTGTCTGCTATAGTGACTTCGTATTCTGTAGGAGCTAATATTACATTATTTCTAGCAACTTGTACATTAGGCCAAATGCTCGTTTCCTGATCTTGTGCGGCAATGTCGCACTCAACTACAAAAACATTGTTAATCGCAAGAAGATTGGGAACATAGTCTATTGAGAATAGTTGATATTGTCTGCTAGGCGCAACTGCTGTTTGCCAACCCAATTGTCTTCCATAAGTAGTAATATTACTGTAGTTATATACATAACCTGTATTAACTTTTTGAGTGATTGAATTAAATCCTCTGACAAAATTAAAGGTATCAGCGTTTAGTGATACATCAAAACTTATGTCTCCTACTAGTCCACCAAGCGAAACGTATTTAAGTGGGAAACCTAAAATTACATCATTGGTTCCTGAACCAATAGCATATGCAAATAATTTATTACCTTTAAAAGAAGTACCTGAGTATACCGCAGGATTACCTAAGCTTATATTATCTGCATCAAAAACATCAAATAACGGAGGCTGATTTACTGTGGTTTTTTGTTGGGATTTATACCAATTTATTCCGTCAAAATGCCAATCGGTTCCTTGATTATAATATCCCTTAAAGGCAACTGTTTGTTCGTCAGCTAAAACTAGGCCGTCCTCTGCTTCAGTCAGCGTAATAACAGGTAAAGTTTCATTCACTATAGTTGAAAATCTAGCCACATATATTTTATTTCTAACATCAATATTAGTGTCATTTGTAAAAACAATTCTAGCTCCATCAAATATAGCGTAATTATCATTAGACAGTGTGTTGGCTATTAGTGAAGCTAGCACCTCTATATCTGTTACAATAGTAGTAGCAGATGCCCATTCTACTGTGATAGTTAATACGCCGGCAGTAACTGAAATTGCAGTAATTTGAGTATTGACTGGTAAGATATTAGTAGAGTCAGCAATGTATTGTCCTATTACAAATGAACCTGATCCTGGCAATATACTGGTAGAGTTAATTTCTATCGTAGTAGTAGTGGTAGCTATGGCCTGAGGCGCAATAATAGCTGTTGGTGCAGTGAATACTTCTACGTCAGGATAATAATTTAGTTGTCCTGCTACTTGATTAAATGCATCTGTGGTTCTAATATCAATAAAATCTACAGGAGCTTTTCCTACGATACCGGTATTGAATAGTCTTAAGTTAGGATAAAATTCAATGATTGGTCGTTTAGCTTTATTATCTTGTGTGGCAAGTATAGTTGCTATTTCGGGGTCATTGTTATATTCAGCAGTTGCATTAATAACGTCTATGTGAAACCAACGATTACTTCTTGACCATGGATTCTTATCAATACTATCTCTAGTTATAGTGATGTAATCTTGATCCACTGGAATATAAAGTTGTGAGTCGTAATTGCCAATGTCATATGGAACTGTATCATATGGTAAATACACTCCTTTAGTAAAGGATTCGGGAGCTACTAATTCAGTTACTGGAATTAATTTTATTGCAGTGCCAACACCCTCTACATAATATTCATTAGTGCCATACGAGGTTGGTGTTACGTTTCCCCTAAAGCTTACTTTTAATCCATTGGTAAATACGACCCCATTAGGTGATGTATATGTTTTTCTACCTAATATAGTATCAATGTCTAATATATCAGTAGAGTTGCTTTCAATAAGCTTAATTACACCTACTTTATTAGGAAAAGTCCCGTCTTGGTAATACAGAGTATCCAAGATAGCACTTAGGTAAGGTATTATATTAATAGTACCCAGTGCATTTCTATAAAAATTTCTACCTATATAGGTAGTACCAGATGTTGCAGTTATTTTTTCGTTAGTAGGAATAGAACCAAACGGCACTAGTCTAAGTACAGGATCTGATGGGGTAGCCCCATCAGTATATGTAATTTGATAAAAAGTCGCACTTACTTCAGTATAATAACCACCTTCATAATTAGTGAAGTCAGCCTCTGTGCCTGGGGGTACATATGGGTTTCCACCATCTTCATCGTACAGTGTAATATCGTAAAACTTTGAAGTATAGCCTTGTTCGTTTGATACTCCGTCATTATAAAACATAACGGTTTTACCTTCAAGTGAAGTCAATCCATCGATATTTCCAACTTCGCTTAATAGTCTACCATTGATTTGGTCAAACGGTGCATCGGATACAACGTCAACTAGGTTATTTCCTGGGAAGTTATATTCATCCTGCGCGGTTTTATAGGGTACTGTAAAAGTTACTAATCCAACAGTAGCTCCATTATTTTCCACCCCATATACATCTCTAGTTTGCATATTAGGTTGAGCTGGATCATAGCCTGTTACACCTGGCTTACCTTGAATCCAAAATTGCGTAGGTTGACTGACTGCAAACGTATAAATGCCACCGCGTAGTAAAGTAATAGATGGATTGACTGATCCAGCTGGATCAGTATCGCTAGTTATTTTATATCCATTTGGTAAGCTAGTAACTACATATGCGCTGCTATTATAAATGGTACTAGTTGAAATAGTAACTGCAGGGGCGCCATCTTTTAACCAGTAGTATTGCGTATAGTTAATAAGTGGGTCTAAATTAGTGAACGAATCCCAAGAATAAAATTCACTGTTAAACAATCTGTCATTGTTGTTTGTAACACCACCTGCTAGCTTTAGTGCATCTATAATACCTGGATAGCTAATAAAGTCTTGTGCGGTTGCAGTATCTTTTTTAGTAAAAACTACTCCTGGCTCTAACTGATAGTCAGTTCTTGTTTTAGTAGGTTCGACAATATAATAATCTTTAGCATTCACTCCATACCCAAATTTACTACCAACATAACCCTCGATCTTCATCGTATTGGGCTGATCAACTATTTGATCTAGGGTAGCTCCTAAAAATTGTGCATTGGTAGGAGTTCTAAATATGTCTGGTAAAAAATTCAGTGTGCGGATTCTAGTTGCCATCTTAACTCTCTAAAAAATATTATCTATTAGTACTTATCTGTAGCTGAGCCGGGGTCAATGCAGCGATAACGATTACATCGTTAGCATTTGCACCATTAACAAAAATTTCATATGGCGCTGATTTTATCTCATATAAGTCTCCAAACGACATTGTAGGATCATTTGGCACTAATACCACTGAGCTAACTAATTCACCGCATTCGGCATGCAAGTACCCACTTAGCTCAGAGAAATAAAATGTATCACCAAAATTCCAATTATTAATTGAAAAATAATCATTCATTGCAGATAATATCGCACTACGAATTTCACTGTCGCTTGCACTAGTATTCAGAGCCTTGATAACTTTGACTGTTCCTTGCAATTGGGCTGCTGCCTTTGTCCCAAATAATGGTTGAAAGTATACACTATTTAATATAAGACTATCAGTCAACATTTTATAATCGTCTAACTGTCCATATGCTTGTTGTAGCTCATTGATGGTTGGTCTTGATGGCTCAATTACGGTACCAGTAGTATCTTGTAACCAATTTGTATAACTAGTATAATATGCTTGTGTTACCAAATACAAATCAATAATGTTAGTAGTAGCTGGATCAATTCTAGTAGTATTATTACTATTATGACGATATTGAAATTGTAACCCTTGACGACCAGGTCTCATTAAATATTGTGGTTGTGGCACTAATACATAATATGGGGTCGTTACTGTAGGATCTTGTGCAGTTATATAGAATATATTGTCGCCATATGCGTAAAACAATTGTCCTAAGGGGTAGTCATATTTAACTATTTCAATTGATGATTGTGTTGCATACTGATAAGCTACATCGTCAGTGGGTATTAATTGATATCTAGATAAGTTTACTGCATCCTGTATCAATTCAAAGAATGTGTAGATGCCAATATTACTAGACCCTGTTACATACCCTGTCACCGTAGCAAAGAAATCAGGATCAGTGATCACTGTCCTATCATTCACATCAATACTTGCAACTTGAACTTCAAAATCATTTACATAGCCATCACTTTCTATTGTTTGTCCAATTACAGTAGCTGGCACAGGAGTTGTTAGGGGATAATTAGAACTAGGCTGAGTATTTGTTTCTAGTACTTTTACATAGTCTGCTAAAACTTTACCAGTAAAGGGGTCGTAAATCACTTGACCATTTTCAAACGTAAATCTAGTATCTGCCACACTACCAAAGAAATATCTAATCGAGCGGTATGAAATTTGATATCTGCCGAAACCTTGACTTAAGAAATTCACAAACCAACCAGTAGTATTATAAGTGTCTACCCTCCATCTGATTTGATTAATTGTTAGTGAGTTATCAAAGAGTAATGAGAAACTTTGATTTAACTCCATTTTAGTTATTGCTTCTTGAATAACAACGTCGGGTAAAATATTAGTAAAGACCGGTATTGCAACAGTGATTACTGCACCACCTGGTACAAATCCGTTCAATGTTACCGGACCTGTACCATTTGCAAAGTTACCTTCACCATAGTTATACCCATCATCAACTACATTAAGAACAGTAGTCCAATAGTATGTTATATCGGATGTTGTTGGTATTCCAGATATTAATCTATGGTTTTGATCAAAATAGTATCCCAATGGAGCAGTTACTTTGATAAGTGCTCCCTTAGTAATATATTTTGCATTATAACTTGAGTATGTACCTATAGGAATAGGTACTTTGCCGGCACCGAAAACCTGATTATAAAAATATCCAGTGTTACTATTAGTATCTACCGTGCTAGTATTCCAATATACGATGCCATCACCTGAGGCCTGATTCAAATTATATCTTGGATAATTTTGAAGATAATATTGTTTAGCACGATTATCTGACAGTGCGAGTAAAATTTTGTCTGTTAGAACTGTGATGATTTCATTTACATTGTTAACAGTAGCTACGATACCACCGTTAGAATCATCTTGATAAAGCGCGCCGTCATTTGCAAATGAGTTTGTGCTGCTATATTTGCCAGTTGGATCTAGTAAGTCTAAGTTTTTTGAAACTCCCACTGAACTACGATTTATTGCTTTACTTTTTATAATTGAACTGTATAGAGTATATGGAAAATTATTATAGTCTTCACCGTTAACCATACGATTTTGTGTATAGTATCGGGCAGGCGCTCTCAGTTTGATTTCAGCTAACGATTCTCTAGCTAATGCTGTGGTTACGGGAAGTTGTAGTTCTAGACCAATCGTCAGAGATTCTGTTCTACCTGTTCTACTAATATAACTAATTGTTACTGAAATACCCTGCATTTCTGTTGGGTCGATTGTATAAGTAAGTGCATTGCCTGCACGAACATATGAGCGAAAGGGACCAACCGGGATTTCTGAAAATACACCGTCACCAAATGAATAAGCAACTTGGTCGTTAAATCTTGATATAACAGAAAATATTTTCTTATAACTAGACTCTGTTTGTAGTTGGGCGTTTGCGTATACACTAGCCACTTCTTTCCAAAGTGTTTGATTTCCATTATCGGCACTTAATTGATATAACCAAGTATCAGTGTTGTTAATACCTTGAATGTTTCCAATCTCTACTACTTGATTTGATATCTGTTGGGGTAAATTAAAATCATAATTAGTTAGTGTTCCCTGCTTAAAGTAAAAGAAGAACCCTGTGTTAGGGCTACCATAACCCAACTTATCATTACGATACACCATATTAAATCTTCCTGATGGGGCAGGTGGTATCTCATATACATAATCTTCGTCAACGCTTGTTACACTTACTAGCTCAAAATTCATATTGATACCGTCTACTTGTGACGTAAATGGTATAACGGGTAGATTACCTGGTGGAATAGCAAGTGTATATTCGTCTGTTTTAATACCTAATAGGGTTTGACTATTTCCAGGACGTCCAACACGCTGAACATTTATTAGTGCTGCATTGATGATCGTGTTAAACTGTTCTAGCCAATTAACATTAACAGGATCATTCCAAAGTACGGGTAAGTTACTTAAATTATACCCATTCATATCAGTAAGATTTTCTGTAGTTTGTATAGTATTGACTTTGATGAAACCCTGACCTGCTATGTTTCTTTTTGGGTTATAGCTAACTAAGTTTGCTAATTTGATAACGCTGTCTCTACGTTCTGCGGTATCAATAAAGTTTTCGCGGGCGTTAAGATCGTTACGAAACGCAAGACCTTGGCCCATGAAAGCCATAACATCTAGTAGCGCAATGAATTCGCTACTCTCAATATAGTCATTGAATGTTTCAGGATAGTAGGCGCGTAGATAGTCTATGAAACTTTTTCTTAGAGTCTCATAGTCATAGCTTTTAAAATCAGCTTGACGAAAGGTTTGATATATTGCCTTCCAATCATTGACGCCAAAAAGTGCCGATTGTCGTGATGAGGTTGCCATAGTCGTATTCTCTTTTATGTATTTATCATACCTAAAAGCACTACTTTTATTGTAATGATGCGGTATTTGTAGCGTTATCAAAGAACACTGATAGCATTTGCGGATTATTGAAGGGTGAGATAGCTAGCTCAACTTCTATTAGTATGCCATGTTCCTGAATATAACTGTTTACTGCATTTACAATTAGTCTAGGATCTAGCGCAGCTACTCGCTGAATTTCATTTTGAAGTTGAAATTGTGTATCAGTAGTGTTTGGCTCAAATATAAATGACCAAAGAGTAGTACCATATGTTGGATTTCCTACTTTTTGCCCTTGAGGTATATTAAGCGCATTAACAAAGTCTTGTATTACTAGAGGTTGATCTAGTAATCGGTATTTTTTACCAATGTTAATCGATTTTACTGTTCCACCCGTACCACCGTCTACCCCCGCTACAAGATCAGTAGAACGGGGTTGGTTAGCCTTAATCGTTGAGAATCCAATATATGTAGCCATGATTGTATTTATGCTAAGTTGTTTATGTATTTAGGTGATTGAGTCTGATGTTCCTGTGGCTAATTTAGCTAATTTATTTTTAGTCTCTTCTGATTCTGCACCGGTAAGCTGCCTATCATAATTTGGTGGAGGTATCACCGGATTATCTAATTGTGCTTTAGTTTGTGCATCTAGTGCTGAGCGTGTGCCATCAGTATTGGTAGCTACGGTTGCCATTTTAACTGACGATGCACCACCTGAACTAAACGAACTAAGTAGTGCGTCAACTTTTGCTATCGCACCAGCTGGTAGCCCAACCTGAGCTAAACTATTGGTTAATCCTTTGCCTGCTGCCAAGTCTTTACCTATAGATTCCGCACTGTTTACAGCACCAATGCCTCGATTAACAAGATTTATGCCTTGAGTTGCAGCAGCAGATGCTATAGTTATTGCACCTGTTACCTGACTAGTTTTAGCATTGATCAATGCGGTAATATTTTGCACTCCGGGTAATGCACTTACTGTATTAATAACACTATCTTTAAGATTAGTTACGATTGCTGTAACTTGTTGTCCACCTGGTAGTGAGGATATACCGCCCGCCGATGCTGACGTAGTAGTGTTAGTTGAAGTAATATTATTTGCAAATTTACTGAGATTTGATCCTATACCCTGTAGTGTAGTAAGAGCAGGGGATAGTTGGGCTTGAACACTGTTTAAGAATGTATTACCTGCATTTTGAAGTTGAGCTAATGGGTTATATGCTGAACTAGCCGTACCTGTTGCTACTCCACTAGCATTTTGTGAACCTGCTTGCTGATTTGCTATAGTAGTAGCGGTGTCAGCACCCTCATTATTTGCTTTTGCAATTGCACCTTCTGAAATCTTTTTCAAATTTTGCGGTATCCCAGCTTCAAGTTTAGGCAATGCACCTACTATTGCATCAAATGCGCCGGCGGCCGCCCCTTTAAGTAAGTCTAATTTGCCTGTTATAGCGCCGGACATGCCTGCTAATGAAGCTCCCAGTGAGCTTAGACCCCCAGTTACTCCAACACTTAACGCTGCTGAAAATTTACCAGCTGATAAATTGTCTGCTACGCTTCCTAATACATTATTAATAGGTGCTCGGGCCGCTGCTGCTAAACTTGCCTGTGCTCCGGCTAGAGTTTGCGTTGCTGCGTTTTGTATGAAGCCTATAGTTTGTGGTATGCCAACAGTTGCGGCTGACATTACGACACCAGCCATTTGTGTTCCTGCTTCTTTTCCTGTCAGTATACCACTATTAATTAAATTACTTTGTGCTATTTTAAATCCTTCTACCTGTGTACTAATTTGAGCAGTTAAATTATTTGCATACGCGCCTAAGGAATCAGCACCAACTTTACCTGTAAATAAGTTTGGAGTCATTGCTTGTTCTAGGGTTTTTCCACTCTGTATCAATGAATTGACTAGTGCGGCTGCACCCGGTTTAAGTATCTTACCAAATTCAAACTGTGTTGGATTTTGTGCTAGTGGGCCCACAGAAGCAACTTTACCTTGTGGGGTATCTACTACACCTTGTCCGGCAGCCACTGCTGCTTTTGCAGGGCCATTAGCCGCTGTAGCTGCAACTTGACTTACCATTGCTGTTGCTGTACCTTTATCAATCGCCTTACTAACTGGGGGCACAGGAGGTGCTGTAGATGATAGTGCAGGGGACGTTGGATTAGTTGGTTGTGCTGGTACTGCTGCGTTAGTGCTAGCAACAGGTGCAGAGGGTGCTGTAGGCAGTGAAGAGGCTGCACTATTATCTATTTTAACATCTACCCCTTGATTAGCATTAGCCCAGGGAGCATGAGCTGGTGCGCGACTTACTATACTAGTTAGTTTTCCTGGAGCGGCTAACCAACCCTTAGTAGCGTCATTTAGGGTATCAGTGTGTGCTATCACAGGGATTGGTTTAACTTCTTTTGGGGTAGCAGAAGTTTGGCCAGTATTAAGATTTACTTTACTTCCTTTAATATATGCTGCACCACTACTAGCAAATGACGCATCAGCTCCTGCTGCAAAACTTAGTTGTCCATTTACTTTTACTGTATACTGACCCATTACCTGCATACTATAATCCGTACCAACTCTATGCGTAGTACTTTCTTCTGATTCTAATTTAATAGTTTTAGCTTTCATGGTTAAATCTTTAGCTGCATTGATATTGATATTATTATCTGCGTGTAGATTTAAATCACCCTGAGTTCTAATATTAACTGAGTTAGTTGAGTACATATCTATTGTCCCTTCTTTACCTAACTCAATGTAACTTTGTCCATTAGCATGAATAATGAATAGCGTTTGTCCATCATCACTCATTAAAATCTGGTGGCCTAGAGAGGTTCTTAGTCTTAGTAGCTGATCCCTGCCAGAGATGTCTCCGTCATCCATAACAATACTATGGCCCGCTCTGCGAGAAATTATTTTCGTTTTAGCAGCACTATCTGCACTGCCTAGTGTTTCATCTGTGTAGCCACCAGCATATATTGGTCTTCCTGGAGTACTTACCCCAAATCCAACTCTAGAAGGGGTTTCTCGTTGTGCGGTTGATCCTATTACTCCCCTAATTGGATCTCGTAATAGGCCTTGCTGTGATAACACCGTTGCCGCATAACTATGTACTGGCTTTGGTTGATCAAAAAATAGTGTGGCGTCGTTTATCTTATTATTATTAGTATTAATATTAGTCACCGGTAATCTAGTAGCGCCGCCATAACTATCTGCTTCTCCCTGATTTGCAACAATATCTTCGGCGCCGCCTACAGCAGGCACCATGTATAGTTTTTCAGGTTTAGGTACACATCCTATCCAATATCCATAGTTCATATCACCGTTGATAAAAATACATATCACGGTGGTGCCTACGTCTGGAGAACTAGTCCACATGCCATATGATGCCGAGTTTTCTACATAACCTCCCCAACCAGTGTTAGGTGGGCTACCACTAGTGAATCCAAAAAAAGGTGACATATAGTTTACTGTAACCCAAGATGAATTATCTTCGGGATTAGTTCCACTCATATCACTAATATATACTTGCAATGCACCTGACCTATTAGCATCTATATTATTTTTAACTACTCCAAATATAGGTGTGGTTCGTGTAACAGCGCCGCCGGCGTCTGGTTTACTACCAGGGGTAGATCCGCGAGGTTTAAAATAATCATTTGGCATACTTATATTATACCTGTATTATACAGGCATCTCCTAAAATTTTATTTACATTGGTTGAATATCGCTTGGGTTTATTCGAGTGACCCCGCCAGGAACAGAACCTGGTGCGCGTGCCGGGGGAGGTGTTCCTGGCTTGAAAAAAGCAGATACTCGTTGAGAAAGCGCCGACAATCTTTGATTAACTGACATTTTAGTTTCATCTACTTTTCCTGCTTGGGTGGTGCCGGCGCCTACACTAAGCGCAGCATCATCATTAACTAGATTTCGCTGAGTTCCATCAAGTAAATTACTAGGTACACCCGCCGATCCATATACTGATGGTATTACATTTGTGCTGAGTGACGGGACTTTAAAACTTGTAGATGTTACTGGTTGTACAAGAGAATATCCAGATCCTTGAGATGTGGCGCCACCTGCAGTGGGTGTAGAATTGGTAGTCGTATTATTCTCAGAATTTCTATTATTAATAACTGCCGGATCACTTGTATATGGGACATCAGACACTACGCAGTTTAACAGTTGAGTAAATTTTCCATCCTGAAAAGTACTAATTACAGTTTTTACTAAAAATGCAGCCCCGGTCGTTTTGGTTTTAGTATTATTACCACCTATAATTCTGTTCATATAGATAGATTCATTAATATCCAATAATCCCGTATTATTATTATAATCTATCCCTTCCTTAAAGTCTATTTCTATAAAAACTTCTCCGCCATTGGGGTTTATAGTAAAGTTTTCACCATAAAATTGTTGATATACTGCATCCAATGAGCCCGGGGATTCTTGTGTTAAAAAATCAGGATCACCTAAAATAGTAACTTTTGATTCACTCCAAGATTTAGGGTCATATAAAGACGTAGTGTATTCATTAATTGCTTCTGATCCTTTATCAATAGAAGCTAATCTAACTTCATCATTTCTTTTAGTAGCCACTGTCGTCACTCCAACGCCGCCGTGAGTAGAAGGGTCTGCTTTTGGTCTAAATGCTATTTGAAAATATGTATTGTCAAATAATTGTGAATATTCAATGATCTCACTATTTTTTCCTGTGAACCAATATTCATATCTTTTAGAAGGACCATAATAGGGACTTGGTTTAGTTACCGCATTAAATGTAGAAGGAGTATCATATGGTTGAATAACATAAGTTATTGTATAAGAAAAATCCGCTGCTGTAGGATCGTATCCCGTAACATCTATAATTGAACTAAGATTATACCATTTAACAGGTGGAGGATTTTTATTTTTTTCTACTACACTTATTTCTTTAGTTTGTTTATTTGGTTGTTCCTCAGAGGTGGTAAGTGCAGTGACAGCATCCGTAAGATAGCTACTTTGTTTTATTATAAGGTCAATTGCTTGTATTATTGACGTATCACCAGAAAATGTAAAGGTGCGCTTTGTTGATTGCGGAACCGTTCTGCTAGCAACTGCTTCATTTACTTGGCTAGAATTTTGTGCTGAACTGACTTCTTGTCTTTTTTTATCAGTGTTGCCAGGATTCATTAAAGAAGCAGATTTTAGACGCGAAACATCATTCTCATTTCCAATAAAGGCAAGTTTATATTTAATTGGAATAGTTCTATTTTGTTGGTTTTTATTTAAACCATCGATTAGACTAGAATTGAGACTAGTCAATGCCTCCTCTACAGTACCACCTACAACTTGTATATTTTTATCGACTCTACCATATTTATTTCCAAATGCCACGTTAGGCGATGCTGAATTTGCTTTTATTTTATATATAGTTGTACTACCATTGAGAGTAAACTTTATGTCTGAAATTAATATGTCGAAGTACCTTTCAAAAACTCCACTAGAGTTTTCAGAAGGATTGAATGTGTCAGGTGCAATTATATTAGTAGCATTTAGTGGTGCTCCGGCAGCATCATATCCTTGAAACCTAATTCCTAAAATAAAAAATTGTTTGGTTGGTTGAATATTAAATTCAGAGTTATATCCTTTAAGGTTACTAGCTTTTTTTAGAGAATCAAACGCTCGACTTAATTGTGTGGGGAAAGAAAATCCATATGGTTCGTAAATATTAAATTCAATTTCAGAAGTGTTTACAGCGGATTGATTTGCTTTAGCACTAAGCGTTTGTGTCATTTTAAGTTGATCAATGTAATAATCGTATTTCATTTCCGAAAGTCTGCGTTCATTCTTATCACTATTAATTCCACCGCTTTGAGCAACTACAAAAACCCCAGTGTTAATATTATTATTCCTACCTAAATTAGTAGCATTAATATTTTTTCTACCTGAGGCTACGAAAAGTCCATATGCATCAGGAGTTATCATATATAGAGTAAGTTGGTATGTATAGCTTGAAAAATCTCCTAAAGGATTTTTTAACCTACGACCGGGTAAAGTACTGGTAGTCTGTGGGTTTGAGGAATCAGTTGATGCCGGCGCTGCACTTCTATTTAATCTTGCCGTTTCGGCTGCACTTTGATTATCATCATTAGCTTGATTTTGCGTAGCCATTTTATATCCTTAAGGCTTGGATTAGTGTATCGGATGTTGGCAAGTAAATGCCAACTCCAGTGACGAAATCAAACATTGGATCTTTAAGTGTGTTTGGATTACGCTGACTAAACACCCACCATAGTCTTGGATCACCATATGTATCAAATGCTAATAAATCAGGTCTTAAATTATAAGTTTGAGTTATTATCCAATAGACATCTGATGCATTTTTAGGTATAGGCCGATTAATCATTACATCTAAAAAGTTATTATTTACCGTGTCCGTATTATTATAAGGACTTGATGCAGGATATACAAAGTTTTGCATTACCAAAAACCTCCTTTAACCAATGCGCCTGTAGCATAGTCTCTAAGACTAAACTTATTACTAACTTGATTGCGACTAACTACAGGGTAGCAAGTTATAGACATTTTCATTTTTGTAGGAACGTAGGTAACATTTGAATTTGATAGGTAAGTAGATTGTTGTCGAAACATGGGGACGAAGGGTTCGCCTCCTACAGGCACGCCATTTGTGTTTCTGCGAACAGATGAGGCATTCGATAACCCTGCATGTCCGTCTCCTACATTATTTAATGGTGTTCCTGCAATTGTGGTTGGGGCGCCGGCTCTTATATAATCAACATCAGTTGGTAACTCGTATGTAAACTGAGATACAACTAATGCATGATTATTAAATTGAAATTGTCCTAATCCAGACAAATAACACAATGGGGGAGGTACACCGGGGTTAGGATTTTGATCTTGCCCATAAAACATTTTTGTAACGGATCTAAAGAAATGAATTACTGCTAGCAAATAGTTAGCTTCACTATTATCTTGTGCAGTAAAATCACATCCTATTGTTACTTGATCTACGCTACTACCTTTGTATTGAAATATTTTATAGTTACTATGTGTTAACTCTTGGTTAGGGTAAGAAGCTGCATATGCTACTGAAATAGCAGGGGTATATGGGAAGATGACACCTTTTGTCTGTCGCAATGGAAATAATAAATCACCTGGTTTTGATGCAAGATACAAATAATTTGCATTTTGAGCTAAATGTAATCTAACTCGCCAATCTTCTTGAATATTTTGATTTACCATCGCAGCTACAACAGCCTGTGATCTAGTTGGTTGTAATAACCCCTGAGTACTGAACCCAGCGGGTCCGGTCGCCCCTAGTATTGCTGATACAGACAACCCGTTCCCAGTTGCACTTTGATTAAAAGATGAACTATTACTTGGTTCTGTATTCTGATCAATTGCCTGAGGTGCTACTGTAGGTATTGTCGCTGTGTTAATTCCAAGCTCACCTAATGTGGGATCAGTGGGACTTATTAGATTAGGGGCTGATGTGGCAGTTGTATTAACTGAGGTGTTACTGGTATTGTTAGCGGTATCAGTTGGGACAGGGCCAGTTTGACCATCTGAATTTTGTTCTGCTGTAATTTGTTTTTGAATATTATCAACAGCCTTTTGTTGGGTGCTTATAACCGCGCGGGTCTTATCGACTGCCGCTTGTAATCCTGATGTTTTATTATTTAATGCTACTAATGTAGGTGTGAGGTCAATGATTGCTTTGTTGAATATCGCTTTTTGTTGGTCTGTTTGTGCTCCTGCTAATGCTTGTGCATACTCGGCTAATTGTTTTGTTACTGTTGCTATTTGTTTTTTATTAGCCGCGAGTTGTTGGACTTGGCTAGCCAAAAATGATTCACCATAACTTATCGACTGCTTTTTCTCTTCTAAAAGTATTGCTAACTCATTGGCAATGATTTGACTCATAATGCTAAATATCCTATGTATAAATACTATCTCTAAATTGTATTTATCGTTTCAAAAATACGCCCTTTTTAACTATAATAGGTTGATTTGCGGTTCACTATGCTGTATAATAGTAAAAAACTATACAAGGAAACTATGTCTATACCATACAAAAAACCAATCAATTATCTTAACAACAAAGATATACTCAAAGAGATCCATACCAGCAAAAATACTTACTGCTTTTACGAAAAAACTGAATATCATCGTTACGATTTTATCGTTGATATGCCCCAAGAGCCTATTAATACCAGTTTAGAATATGCTTTCAATCCAGAAATTATACAACAGGCCCAGGAAAATCGTGCTATTAGGTTGGGACAAGAACTGGGGACAAAGATCGATTCAACTACTATTCCAGTAACTGACTTAGTGTTTCGTGTAATGTGTTGGGATCATGTTCCAGTTGCACCCAAGCAACCTAGAAAAACTGTTAAAAAGAAAACAGCCAAAGACATTTTTGAACTTGAAATCATTGAAACTGACTCACTGTTTGAAGATTTAGAGGGAGTAGTTACTGCTAGAGAGATTGACGATATGGTTCATGTTAAGGTCAATTTCCCACCCTTTCAACATTTTAAAATTGACGATAACAATAGCTTTTACTGTGTTGGTAAAAGTCATTGGCAGGGTGACTCAGTGTCTGGTTCGTTTAGCAAAGATCATGGACAGATTACCAATACACTAGCCCGAATGTATATAATGATGTGCCAAAAATATGCTATGAAGTATAATTGGCGTGGGTATACTTATCGTGATGAAATGCAAAACAGTGCTATTCTACAGCTAACATATGTTGGGCTTCGTTTTAATGAAGCGAAAAGTGCTAACCCATTTGCTTACTACACCGCTGCTATAACTAATTCATTTTGTCGAGTGCTAAACACTGAAAAGCGTAACCAAAATATTCGTGATGATATTTTAGAAATCAACGGCCTTAACCCAAGTTGGTCTCGCCAAGGTGGCTCTGGTGGGGTTAGTTCTACTGTGTATGAAGAATAAGGTAACCTACGCTATTGATAATCGCTTATCTTATCTGTATAATAGTATAGATGACTACACTATTTAAAAAAGCGGCTGTATTTACGGACATACACTATGGCCTTAAGAGTAACAGCCTACAACATAACCAAGACTGCACTAATTTCGTAGATTGGTTCGTAGCTAAAGCTAAGGCTGAAGGGTGTGAAACTTGTTTCTTTTTGGGTGACTACAATCACCACAGAGCAAGTATCAATGTTCACACCCTTCAGTTTGGGCTGCAGGCTCTGGAAAAACTCAACGATAATTTTGATCAGGTGTTTTTTATTCCTGGTAATCATGATCTTTACTATCGTGATCGTAGAGATATTCATAGTGTAGCTTGGGCAAAGCATTTACCCAAAGTAACTATTGTTAATGACTTCTTTAAACAAGACGATGTGGTTATTGCCCCATGGTTAGTTCAAGATGACTATAAAAAGTTACAAAAAATGTCTGCAAAGTATATGTTTGGGCATCTTGAACTACCTCATTTTTTTATGAACGCGATGATTGAAATGCCCGATCATGGTGAAATCAATGAAAATCACATGACTGGATTTGATAAAGTATTCTCCGGGCATTTTCACAAACGACAAAGCAGAAAGAATATTTGGTACATTGGTAATGCTTTCCCTCACAATTATGCAGACGCGGGAGATGATGCCAGGGGTATGATGATTCTATCTTGGGGTGAAGAACCAGAATTTCATTCTTGGCCCAAGCAACCTTTATTCAGAGTCTATAAGCTAAGTGATGTGCTAGAAAACCCAAAAGGATTGTTATTGCCCGATAGTCATGTTAGAGTGCATCTTGATATTGATATTTCATATGAAGAAGCTAATTTTATTAGAGAAACACTTATCCCAGAGCATAAACTAAGAGAAATGGCACTAATACCAATGAAAATAGATCAAACTGGACAAGATCCTGCTACTGGTGATCTTAAATTTGAAAGCGTAGATCAAATCATTTTGGATCAGATTAACGCGATTGAATCTAATTCATTCGACAAGCGCATTCTATTAGAGATTTATAACAGTTTATGAAAAAATTAGAATCTTTGATTAAAATTAATAAATGCTTGGGCATTGCGCTAGCTGAGATAACAAACACTCATTCTTATATAGGTAGTTCAAGAGAGCAGCAACAGTTAATCGCGGTTAAGCTTAAACTTGAAGGTATAATAGAACGCACGATGCGGGCTGAAAGAATACTCAAAAAGAGCTTTTTTATGAGATTAAAATGATTATACTTAAAAATATTTCTCTTCGTAATTTTTTATCTATCGGTGCTATCACCCAAGCTGTAAATTTTGATCGTCAAGATTTAACTCTAATCTTGGGTGAAAATTTAGACTTAGGTGGAGATGGTGCTAGAAATGGTACGGGCAAGACTACTCTCATACAGGGTCTTAGTTATGCGCTGTTTGGAGTTCCTATCAATACTATTCGCAAAGACAACTTAGTAAATCGTACAAACGGTAAAGCTATGATGGTCACACTGGAATTTAGTGTAAATGGTATTGAATATAAAATCGAACGTGGTCGTAAGCCCAATATCCTTAGATTCTATGTGAATGATGTTCAACAAAAAGTTCAAGATGATGCTCAGGGCGAGAATAAAGAAACGCAAGCACAGATTGAAAAAATCATTAACATGTCCGCCGATATGTTCAAACACATAGTAGCACTTAATACTTACTCCGAACCTTTTCTAGCAATGAAAAGCAATGATCAACGAAATATTATTGAACAGTTGCTTGGGATCACACTACTAAGCGAAAAGGGCGAGATTATTAAGACCATGCTTAGAGATAGCAAAGATGCTATCCAACAAGAAGAATTCAGAGTCAAAGCAATTGAAGAAGCCAACAAGCGAGTTAAAGAGCAAATTGATTCGCTAAAGCGTAGAGAAAAGCTTTGGCAAACTAAGCACGATGACGATTTAGTTAAGCTAGTAAACGAATACGATGAGCTAAGCCATATTGATATCATTAACGAACTTAAAGCACATAAAGAATTAGCTATTTGGCTACAAAACAAAGAAAAGCTAGATCGGCATAATAG
>Ga0187843_10000613_pt1 | contig 24508 bp, 21 predicted proteins | sample SpaLakP09_SKY_43_FD_134516 | JGI IMG/M metagenome (GOLD analysis project Ga0187843, IMG submission 134516) | Oligotrophic lake water microbial communities from Sparkling Lake, Wisconsin, USA - SP09_SKY_43 | ecosystem: Environmental > Aquatic > Freshwater > Lake | place: USA: Sparkling Lake...
GAACAGCCGCATCGGCCGCGCCTGGATGGCCATCCGTGAAGACGAAATCGCCGCCAAGGCCATGGGCATCAACACCCGCAACCTGAAGCTGCTGGCCTTCGGCATGGGCGCCACCTTCGGCGGTGTGTCGGGCTCCATGTTCGGCGCCTTCCAGGGCTTTGTGAGCCCCGAGTCCTTCAGCCTGCAAGAGAGCGTGATGATCGTGGCCATGGTGGTGCTGGGCGGCATCGGCCACATCCCCGGTGTCATCCTGGGCGCGCTGCTGCTGTCGGCCCTGCCTGAGGTGCTGCGCTACGCGGCCGGCCCGCTGCAGGAGATGACGGGCGGGCGTCTGGACGCCTCCATCCTGCGCCAGCTGCTGGTGGCCCTGGCCATGATCGGCATCATGCTGGTGCGTCCGCGCGGCCTGTGGCCGGCGCCCGAGCACGGCCGCGCCGCGCCGGTGCCGCAGAAGTGAACACCGGGTCTGCAAAGGAAAACAAGCCATGACAAGCAACAACAACAGCAACGCAGATGTGGTGCTCAAAGTCGCCGGTGTGTCCAAGCGCTTCGGCGGCCTGCAAGCCCTCTCCGACGTGGGCATCCAGATCAACAGGGGCCAGGTCTACGGCCTGATCGGCCCCAACGGTGCGGGCAAGACCACCTTCTTCAACGTCATCACGGGCCTGTATACCCCGGACGGCGGCACGTTCGAGCTCGGCGGCAAGCCCTATGCCCCGACCGCCGTGCACGAAGTGGCCAAGACCGGCATCGCGCGCACCTTCCAGAACATCCGGCTGTTTGCCGAGATGACGGCGCTGGAGAACGTGATGGTGGGGCGCCATGTGCGCTCTGGGTCAGGCCTGATCGGCGCCATCTTCCGCACGCCCGGCTTCAAGGCCGAGGAGGCGGCGATTGCCAAGCGTGCCCAGGAACTGCTTGATTACGTGGGCATCGGCAAGTACGCCGAATACAAGGCCCGCACGCTCAGCTACGGCGACCAGCGCCGGCTGGAGATCGCGCGCGCCTTGGCCACCGACCCCAAGCTGATCGCCCTGGACGAGCCCGCCGCCGGCATGAACGCCACCGAGAAGGTGGTGCTGCGCGAGCTGATCGACCGCATCCGCAAGGACGGCCGCACCATCCTCCTGATCGAACACGATGTGAAGCTGGTGATGGGTCTGTGCGACCGCGTCACGGTGCTGGACTACGGCAAGCAAATCGCCGAAGGCACGCCGTATGACGTGCAGCGCAACGAGAAAGTGATCGAAGCCTATCTGGGCGCCGGGCATGCAGCCCACTGATCGCGGCCCCAGGATCACCAGCAACAAGGCGACACCCACATGAACCCACAACAAGACATCCTGCTCGAAGTCAGCGGACTCAAGGTCGCCTACGGCGGCATCCAGGCCGTCAAAGGCGTGCACTTCGAAGTGCGCCAAGGCGAACTCGTCAGCCTGATCGGCGCCAACGGCGCGGGCAAGACCACCACGCTCAAAGCCGTGACCGGCCTGCAGCCGGTGGCCGACGGCGACGTGAAGTACCTGGGCCAGAGCATCAAGGGCCAAGGCCCCTGGGACCTGGTCAAGCAAGGCCTGGTCATGGTGCCGGAAGGGCGGGGCACCTTCACCCGCATGACCATCACCGAAAACCTGCAGATGGGCGCCTACCTGCGCAGCGACAAGGCCGGCATCGAGGCCGACATCGAACGCATCTTCGGCATCTTCCCGCGCCTGAAGGAGCGCCGCGCGCAGCTGGCCGGCACCATGAGCGGCGGCGAGCAGCAGATGCTGGCCATGGGCCGGGCGCTGATGGCCAAGCCCAAGGTGTTGCTGCTGGACGAGCCCAGCATGGGACTCTCTCCCATCATGGTGGACAAGATCTTCGAAGTGGTGAACGACATCCACAAGCAAGGCGTGACGGTGCTGCTGGTGGAGCAAAACGCCAGCCGGGCGCTGCAGTTGGCCAACCGAGGCTATGTGATGGAGTCGGGCCTGGTGACGATGACGGGCGAGGGTCAGGCCTTGCTCAATGACCCGAAGGTGCGCGCGGCGTATCTCGGGGAATGAAGTGGGGGAGTGAATCGGGCGAGTGAGCGCGATTCACTGAGGTTTCCGACCCGCAGCCGGCCCCAATCGAAAGACGGGGTCAGGTCTTGCTTTCGAGGGCAGGCGCTTGCGTCTGCCCTTTGTCTTTGCGGCCCCCGTGTTTTCCCTTCCCCCTTGCCTGAGGGGGATTAGGGCTTTGTACGCATATGTGAAATATCACCAGAGTTCTACGCTCCGTTCACGTTCTTCGGTTGTAACGCTCGCGCGTGCGGTGTTGCTGCCGGGGGCCGATCAACACCTCTTTCGAGGGGAAGACGAGGAACCTATGAAACTAGCTAAAAAATGCTTGTTGGGATTGGCCGGCGCGACGCTGGCCCTTGCTGCGCAAGCTGACACGTACACCGAGGGTTTTGACAATCTGGCCGCCTCCGGCTGGACCTTGACCAACAACAGCAGCCCCGCCGGTCAGGCTTGGTTCCAGGGCGTGCCCGAGTACTTCGCGGCCCAGTCGGGTGGCGATGGCTCGTATGCCGCCGCCAACTTCCTGAGCGCTGCCAACGGTGCCGGCAGCATTTCCAACTGGCTGATCAGCCCTGAGCTGACCCTGGGTGGCGCCGGCTCCGTGAGCTTTTTCGCTCGCACGGAAGCCCTCGAAGGCTTCTCCGACACCGTCAAGGTCTACTTCAACGCCGGCGCAGACACCGCCACCAGCAGCTTCACCAGCCTGCTGGGCACCGTGACCCTGAGCAGCTCTGGCTGGACGCAGTACACCTTTGCCCTGCCCGAAGCCGCCACCGGCCGCAACGCCTTCGAGTACGCCGTCAGCGACGCCGCCACGGCCAATCTGGCTGCCATCGACAGCGTCAGCGTCAGCGCCGTGCCGGAACCCGCCAGCTTCGCCCTGATGGGCTTGGGCGTGCTGGGTCTGGCTTTCCTGCGCCGCCGCCAAGACTGAGATCGCTGGCTGCCACGCTGCCGCCCGCGGCGGTGTGAGCGCCGCCGATCCGATTTCCATTTCGGCTTTCCACACAAGGACATTGCCATGATTCAAAAGAAGACCCAGCAGGCCTTGCGGCTTGCGAGTGCTGCTGCGCTGTTCGCAGTGGCCGGCCTGGCCCAAGCGGCTGGCCAAACCGTTGCCAAAGACCCGGAAACCGGTGCCCTGCGCGCACCGACCGCGGCTGAGGCCCAAGCCCTGCAAGGCAAGGCCGCCAGCGGCCGCCTGAGCAACGCCGCCAGCCAGCCGCGCGGCCTGCTGACCGGCAAGATCAACCCGGCGCCGGTGTACCACCGTGACGGAACGGTCGAGCAAGAGCTGGACGAAAGCAGCCAGTCCTTCTCGGTCGCTGTGCGCAAGGCCGACGGCACGATCGAAACCGCCTGCGTGACCGGCGCTGAAGCCGCCCAAGCCATCGTCAAGGGCAAGAAGTCCATCAGCAAGACAGCAAAGGTGCATGCACATGAGCACAAATAAATTCTTCGGCGGCAAGCTCGCCTCCGGCGCGCTGCTGATCGCGGCCGGTCTCCTGGGTGCCAGCCTGCAAGCGCAAGCGGCAGCCGTCATCACCATCAACAACCTGAACGCCCCGGGCGAAGGTTTCAACGACCCGACACCGGTCGCACCGGTCGGCGGCAACAGCGGCACCACCCTGGGCGAGCAGCGCCTGATTGCCTTCACGCACGCCGCCAATATCTGGGGCGCGACGCTGACCAGCAACCAGCCCATCGTCATCAACGCCCAGTTCAGCAACCTGACCTGCACGGCCACCTCGGCCACGCTGGGCAGCGCTGGCGCCACTTCGATCTTCCGCAACTTCCCCAACGCACCGAAGGCCAACACCTGGTACTCGTATGCGCTGGCCAACAAGATCGCCGGTGCCTACCAAGGCACGGCCGGTGCGGCCCAGATCAATGCCAACTTCAATGCCAAGCTGGGTCAAACCGGCTGCCTGGACGGCACCTTCTTCTACCTGGGTCTGGACAGCAACCACGGCAGCAACATCGACTTCGTCGTGACCCTGCTGCATGAAATGGGTCATGGCGTCGGTTTCCAAACCTTCACCAACGGCTCCACCGGTGCGCAAAACGGCGGTTTCCCGGCCATCTGGGATCACTACCTGATGGGTTCGGCCACCGGCAAGCTGTGGAAGGACATGACCAATGCCGAGCGTCAAGCTTCGGCCCTGAGCGGCGACAAGCTGGTCTGGACCGGTCCTCTGACCAACGCTGCTGCACCTGAAGTGCTGCGTCAGGGCGTGCCTGCGCTGAACGTGAGTGGTTCGCAAGCCGGTGCCACCGCTGGGGCTCACCCGGTGGGTGAAGCGTCCTTTGGTCCGGCCCTGAGCGCCACCCCGATCACGGGCGCCATCATGCCGGTGGTGACCGCCGCTGGTGCGCTGGATCTGGCCTGCGACCCGCTGACCGGCCTGAACGCCATCGCCGTGCGCAACAACGTGGCCCTGGTCAGCCGCGGTACTTGCGGTTTCACCGTCAAGGTGAAGAACCTGCAGAACGCCGGCGCCAAGGCCGTGCTGGTGGCCGACAACGCAGCCGGTACCGTGACCGGTCTGGGCGGCAGCGACCCGACCATCACCATCCCGGCCGTGCGCATCACGCAAGCCGACGGCGCCGCACTGCTGGCAGCCCTGGGCAAGCGCACCCGCACGACCTCGGCCGTGTACGCCACGCTGGGCCTGGACATGAGCCGCTACGCCGGCACTGACTCCGCAGGCCGCCTGCTGATGTTCGCGCCGAACCCGTATCAAGGCGGTTCCTCGGTGTCCCACTTTGATACGTCGGCCACCCGCAATCTGCTGATGGAACCGGCCATCAGCGCCGATCTGACCCAGTCTCCGCTGGTGCCGCAGGATCTGACCTTCAAGCTGCTGCAAGACATCGGCTGGTAAGCCAGGCGGTCGCTGCGCTCAGGCGCGGCGATCTCGTCTGCCACGGCGCGCCACCTTCGGGTGTCGCGCCGTTTTTCTTGGTGGCTCCGCGGGCGCTGTTCGTGCCGAGCGGTGCGCGTCCGTACCTCGTCTGTAACCCACTCGAGCCTGCAATCTTGTAATATGGTTACCAACTTTCAAGCCGCCGAGTTACACCGGCCGACTGTATGAACAAGACCCTGATCGCCGTCACCGAACGCATCCGCGCGCGCAGCGCTGCCAGCCGCGCCGCATACCTCGACGGTGTCGACCGACTGGCGGGCCGCAAGCGCGGCATCGAGCGCATGGGTTGCGCCAATGTGGCCCATGCCGTGGCGGCCATGCCGGCCAATGACAAGCTGCGCATCGTGGCCGAGAAGGCGCCGCATCTGGCCATCGTCACGGCCTACAACGACATGCTGTCGGCCCACCAGCCCTACGAGGCCTACCCGAATCTGATCCGCGCCGAAGCCCACGCCCAGGGTGCCACGGTGCAGGTGGCCGGCGGCGTGCCCGCCATGTGCGACGGCGTGACCCAAGGCCTGCCCGGCATGGAGCTGAGCCTGTTCTCGCGCGACACCATCGCCATGGCCACGGCCGTGTCGTTGAGCCACGACGTATTCGATGCCGCCTTGCTGCTGGGCATCTGCGACAAGATCGTGCCGGGTCTGCTGATCGGCGCTTTGCATTTCGGCCATCTGCCCTGCGTTTTCGTGCCGGCCGGGCCGATGAGCAGCGGCCTGCCCAACAACGAAAAAGCCAAGGTGCGCGAGCAGTTCGCGCAAGGCCTGGTCGGCCGCGATGAGCTGCTCAAGGCCGAGTCCGCCGCCTACCACGGCGCCGGGACCTGCACCTTCTACGGCACGGCCAACAGCAACCAGATGCTGCTGGAAGCCATGGGCTTGCATGTGCCGGGAGCAGCCTTTGTTCATCCGCATGAGCCGCTTCGCGAAGCCCTGACCCGCGAGGCGGTGCGTACAGCCCTGTCCATCACCGCCAAGGCCCGCTACACACCGATCGGCCGCCTGGTGGACGAGCGCTGCATCGTCAATGCCATGGTGGCCCTGCTGGCCACCGGGGGCTCGACCAACCACCTGATCCACTGGGTGGCGGTGGCCCGTTCGGCCGGCATCTTGATCGACTGGAGCGATTTCTCCGAACTGTCCGCCGTGGTGCCCCTGCTCAGCCGTGTCTACCCCAATGGCGCGGCCGATGTGAATCAGTTCCAGGCGGCCGGCGGCCCCAGCTTTGTGATCCGCGAACTGCTCGACGCCGGCCTGATGCATGAGGACGTGCTCAGCGTGGCCGGCAACTCGCTGCGCCCCTTTGCCCGCCAGCCGCATCTGGCCGAGAACCAGGCCGTGCAGTGGCATGATCTGGCCCCCGAGAGCGGCGACGAGAGCGTGGTGCGCCGAGCAAGCGCGCCCTTCAGCGCCAGCGGTGGGCTGAAGCTGCTGCAGGGCAATCTGGGCCGTGCCGTGATCAAGGTCTCGGCCGTGCCGGAAGACCGCCACATCGTCGAAGCGCCGGCGCGCATCTTTGCCGACCAGGAGTCGATGCTGGCGGCCTTCAAGGCGGGTGAGCTCGAGCGCGATGTCATCGTCGTCGTTCGCTTCCAGGGCCCGCAAGCCAATGGCATGCCCGAGCTGCACAAGCTGACGCCGCCGCTCGCCGTGCTGCAAGGTCGTGGTTTCAAGGTGGCCCTGGTCACCGATGGCCGCATGAGCGGTGCGTCGGGCAAGGTACCGGCCGCCATCCACGTCTCGCCCGAAGCCTTAGCCGGCGGCCCGCTGGGCAAGCTGCGCGATGGTGATCTGGTGCGTCTGGACGCCGTCACGGGCGAACTCCTGGCCCTGGTGTCTGAGGCCGAATGGGCCGCCCGCGAGCAGGCCCAGATCACGCCCGAGCAAGCCGCGCAGAATGGCCAAGGCCTGGGCCGAGAACTGTTCGCCGGCCTGCGCCGCAATGTGCGCACGGCGGAAGAGGGTGCCGTCAGCTGGCTGTGATCTGCCGCTGTATGGTGTTCCGCTTTTTGTATCGATTCCCCACAAGGTTCTAGCCCATGAGCATCTCCAACACCCTGGCCCTGGCCGCGCACGGCCCCGTCATTCCCGTCATCGTGATCCAGCGCCTGGAAGACGCCGTGCCCCTGGCCCAGGCCCTGGTGGCCGGTGGCGTGCGCGTGCTGGAGGTGACGCTGCGCACGCCGGTCGCCCTGCAGGCCATGGAAGCCATGGCGCGCGCCGTGCCCGAAGCCATCGTCGGTGCCGGCACGCTGCGCACGGCAGCCGATGTGCACGCGGCCAAGAACGCCGGCTGCCAGTTCGGCGTCAGCCCCGGTTTCACCGAGGCCATCGGCGCCGCCTGCCAGCAACATGGCTTGCCCTTGCTGCCCGGCGTGTCCACCGCGAGTGAGGTGATGCAGGCCAATGCGGCGGGCTACAGCTTCCTGAAGCTGTTCCCGGCCGTGGCGGTGGGCGGCGTGAACCTGCTCAAGGCTCTGGGCGGCCCTTTCCCTGATGTGGCGTTCTGCCCCACCGGCGGCATCAGCCTGGAGACCGCGCCGCAGTTTCTGAGCCTGCCGAACGTCAAGGTCTGCGGCGGCTCCTGGCTGACCCCGCAGGACGCGGTCGATGCCGGCGATTGGGCGCGCATCACGCGCTTGGCGGCCGAGGCCGCTGCCTTGCGCGCCTGAGCCTGAGCCTGAAACTCAGACCGGGCGTTCAAACACCAGGCAGGTCGTGCTGGCATGGGCGTACAAGCGCCCGTCATGGCCCAGCAATGAGGCCTCGGCCGTGGCCACCTGGCGGCCGCTGTGCAGCACCCGGCCGACGGCGCGCACCAGGGGCACCTGCTCGGTCAGGGCGCGCACCATGTTCACCTTGAACTCCAGCGTGGTGTAAGCCCGGCCCACCGGCATGGTGGTGTGCACCGCGCAGCCCAGGGCCGAGTCCAGCAAGGTGGCAAACCAGCCGCCGTGCACCGTGCCCAGCGGGTTGTAGTGGCGCCGCTTCGGTTGGCCCTGGAACACTGCCTCGCCAAAAGCGCCGGATACCAGCATGAAATCCAGGGTGTCGCAGATGGGCGGGGGTGGCAGCTCGCCGTCCAGCATGGCGTGCAGGATTTGCAGGCCGCTCAGGCTCTGCACCTGCTCCGGGCGGGCAATGCCGGCGTTCTCCGGGCGAATGCGGGCGCGCACCGCTGCTTCGTCGGCACGCCATTGCTGCAAGATGATGTCGTGGCTCATGAGCGGGGGCCTCCTTCGGCGGTGGCGGCGATTTGGCGCAGGGCCTGGGCGAAGACCTCGGGCGGCTGGCCGCCTTGAATCAGGTGGCGTTGGTTGATGACGATGGCGGGCACGGAGTTGATGCCGGCGGCCTGCCACTCGGATTCGGCTTGGCGCACCTCGGCGCTGAATTGATCGCTGGCCAGCACGCTGGCCGCGGCCTCGCCGTCCAGGCCCACGCCTTCGGCGGCGCGGCGCAGCACCGCGTGGTCACCGGGGTTCTGGCCCTCGGTGAAGTAGGCGCTCAGCAGCGCCAGCTTGAGATCGCGCTGCGCCTGGCCGCCTTGCAAACCGGCCCAGTGCAGCAGGCGGTGGGCGTCAAAGGTGTTGTAGATGCGGTCACGGGCGCCCTTGGTGAAGGTGAAGCCCAGCTCGGCGCCGCGTTGGCGGATGGTTTCGCGGGTTTGCTCCAGCTGGGCCGGCGCCGCGCCGTATTTGCGCGCCAGGTGGGCGTTGATCTCCTCGCCCTCGGGCGCCATCTGCGGGTTCAGCTCGAAGGGCTGAAAGTGCAGATCCACCTGCAGCTCCGGCAGGCTTTGCACGGCCTGCTCCAGCGATTTGAGGCCGATCGCGCACCAGGGGCAGGACACGTCGGAGATGAAGTCGATGCGTAGGGAGGGGGAAGATGAGCTCATGCCGGGCACTGTAGCCCAGGGCTGACGTGCCGGCAGGCCTGTGGTCTTGCGGCGCTGGTTTCAGCCCTGCCTGCGGCCGGGCAGGGTGGCCAGCAGCACGCCGGCCAGGGCCAGGCCGTAGGCCCAGGCCTGCCCGCCGCTCAAGTGCTCGCCGAGCAGCAGGCCGACCAGGGCCGTGGCCACCGGCAGGAAGACCATGAAGACACCCGCCTGGCCCGCCGGCACCTTGCGCAGCCCGCTCATCCACAGCCACACCGTCACCATGCTGGCGGCTGCCGCGTAGAACAGCAGCAGGACCCAGATCGGCAGCGTGGGTTGGCTGAAATCAAAGCGGGTCGCCTGCCACAGGCCGAGCGGCGTGACCAGGGCCAGGCCCCAGAGGTTGATCAAGGCACTGATGCGCTTGGCCGACACCTGGGCCGTGAGCTTCTTGCCAATCACCACATAGCTGGCTTCGCAGAACACCGCGCCCAGCAGCAGGCTGATGCCCAGCCAGGAGGTGGCCGCCGGGCTGCCGGCCGGCGCGCGTTCCAGCGCCACCAAGGCGATGCCAGCGACGCCAAGGGCGATGCCGGCCCAGACGCGCGCCGCTTGGGTTTCCTTCAGCAACACACGGCTGAGCAAGGCCACGGCGGCCGGGATGCCGGCCAGGATCACCCCGGCCACCACGGCCGAGCTGTGCTGCAGGCCGAACAGCAGGCAGATGGAAAACAGGAAGTTGCCGAGAAAGGACTCCAGAAACAGCAGGCGCCGGTGCCGACCGTCGAGCGGTGCCTCGCCCGGCCCGCGGCGCAGCCAGGGCAGCATCAGCACGGCCGCCAGGCCGAAGCGCAGCCAGGCCAGCAGAAACACTGGAAAGCTCAGCAGCAGGACCTTGGACAGGCCCACATAGCTGCCCACCAGGCTGGTGCTCAGGGCCAGGCAGGCGTAGGCCAGCCAGGGCGTGGCCATGGCTCGGCCAGCGTTGGGGGGACTTGCAGAGGCGTCGGAGGGGAGTGCGGGCATGGGGCAGATGGGCGGGAGCTGGCGCCCATTGTGGCGGACCGTCCGCCACGCCAAATGCAGACTCTGAAAAACCAAATTTAACGATTTTTGAGTTTGGCGTGGCGGGCTGCCTTACCGGTCGGTGCCGATGCGCCAAACCGTGATGGATTCGAGCTTATCGACCCGCCCGCGGCACCACGTGCGCAGCAAAGCTGGACTCGGCTGACAAAAACGATAAAACTGCTTTCATTGATTATGGTGAATGCAATGAATCGCACAATTATCGCCATCGACGACCAAGCCGACATCCGCAAGCTGATCCGCATGACGCTGGAGTTCAAGAACTTCCGCGTCATCGAGGCCGAGAGTGGCGAGCTGGGCTTGCAGCTGGTGCGCAGCCACCGGCCGGATCTGATCCTGCTCGATGTGATGATGCCCGGCCTCGACGGCCTCACGGTCAGCAAGACCCTGGCGGCCGACCCGGAGCTGAGCCACATCCCGGTGGTGATGCTGACGGCGCTGGACCGCGACCACGACATCGAAGCCGGGATGCAAACCGGCGCACGCGCCTACCTGATCAAGCCCTTCAGTCCGATGGAGCTGATCCGCCTGGTGGCCCAGCTGACCGAGGCGGGTGGCGCCGCCTGACGGCGGATTCGCCGCCGCACTGCACACCCGAGGACATGGCTGTGATCAAAGTCTTGGTCGTTGACGATTCCGCCCTGATGCGGCGGCAGCTCACCCAGCTGTTTCAGGCCGAGGGCGACTTTGAAGTGCGTCAGGCCCGCAATGGCGTGGAGGCCGTCGCCGAAAACCTGGCCTTCGAGCCCGATGTGCTGACCCTGGACATCAATATGCCGGAGATGGACGGCATCACCGCGCTGTCGCTGATCATGTCCGGCCGGCCGGTGCCGGTGGTGATGGTGTCCTCGCTGACCGAAGAGGGCGCGCTGGCCACGTTCGAGGCGCTGAACCTGGGTGCGGTGGACTATGTGGCCAAGCCGGGCGGCACCATTTCGCTGTCTCTGGAGCAAGTGCGGCAGGAACTGATCCATAAGGTGCGCGTGGCAGCCTCGGCGCGGCTGCAGCCCGGGCGGCCGCGCCTGCAGCCGGGGGCGGCTTCGTCGCGGGCGCGGCCTCGCGCGGTGGCTCAGTCCGGCGTCTCAGCCTTGCCGCGGCGCGAGCCCTCGCGCAGCGCGACGGCCCTGCCATCGCCACAGGCGGCGCAGAAGGGGCAGGAGGGGCAGGAGGGGCAGGAGGGGCTGCTGCTCATCGGTGTCTCCACCGGCGGGCCGCGCGCGCTCGAGACCCTGCTGCCGGCCTTGCCAGCCGATTTCCCCTGGCCGGTCCTGGTGGCCCAGCACATGCCCGCCAGCTTCACCGGGCCGTTTGCGGCACGCCTGAACCGCCTGTGTGCGCTTGAAGTGCTGGAGGCGAACCGGCCCATGGCTTTGCTGCCGGGCCGGGTCTACATCGGCCGGGGTGGCGCCGACATGGTGCTCAGCCGCCGCGCCGGCCAGCTGCATGTGATGCCGCGTCCTGAGGCCGCCGAGATGCTGTGGCACCCCTCGGTCGAACTGCTGGGTCGCAGCGCGCTGGCTCTGCTGCCGGCGGCATCCCTCAGCGCGGTGATGCTGACCGGCATGGGCCATGACGGCGCCGATGCCTTTGCCGCCATCCGCCAGGGCGGCGGCCGCACGATTGCCGAGTCCAGCGAGACCGCGGTCGTGTTTGGCATGCCGGCCGAACTGATTGCCCGTGGCGGCGCCGGCCTGGTGCTGCCGCTGGAACGCATCGCGCCGCAGCTCTTGCTGTGGGCGCGTCGCTGAACCCGAACTCATCGCTCAGAACCCTCGCAAGGAAAGGATTTCGATCATGGCCAAGACAATCATGGTGGTGGACGATTCGGCCACGATGACGCTGAGCCTGCGCTCCAGCCTGGAGATGAATGGCTACAAGGTGCTGACTGCAGCCGATGGCTTGCAGGCCCTGCAACTGCTCAAGACCAGCCCGACCAAGCCCGACCTCATCATCACCGACATCAATATGCCGCGCATGGGCGGGCTGGAGCTGATCCAGGCCATCAAGGCGCAGGCTGGCTTTCGCTTCACTCCCATCCTGACCTTGACCACCGAGAGTGACGCGGCCAGGCGCGATGAGGCCAAGCAGCTGGGCGCCACCGGCTGGCTGGTCAAACCGGTCACTGGCGGGGATTTGATCCGCCTGGTCAAGCAAGTCGTGCCGGGCGCCTGAGGGGCGAACACCATGGATGCCCAAACCCAATCCGGCGCTCAGCCCGCGGACTCCGCCGAAGCCACCGGCACGCGCGCCTGGCTGCAGGGTCAGGTCTTGCGCGCCTGGGCGGAGCGCCTGGCCGCCGCGCTGCTGTGCGGCGGGTCTGGCGGCACCTTGTTCATGCTCGCGCAGGCAGGTGGCCATCAGGAGGCGCTCGCTTTCGGTGCCGGTGTGCTGCTCGTCGGCGCAAGCCTGTGGTTGCAGCCGCGTCTGGCGCGCGGCTTGATGCCGCTGCTGGCCCGCGCCTGGCGGCCGACCGACGCGGCGGGGGCGCCCGCCCCCTCCGGGCCGATGCCGCGCCAGGCGGCGGCCCAAGAGCTGCGCCAGGTCAGCCCCTACCTCAGCACCATGGCCCAGCACCTCGACGATGCGCTGCAGGAGACCGAGCGCGGCGTGGTGCAGATCATCGGCGTCATCAATTCGGTGCACCAGGTCTCAGACCGGCAGATGGAGCGCATCCGCGCCTCCGAGGACAACGGCGCCGAGCTCAGCGAGGTGATGAAGGAAAAGCTGCTGATCGACCGCCAGCTCAGCGCCGTGCTGGAGATGTTCGTGTCCGAGCAGGAGCGTGATGTCGAGGCCAATCTGGGCCGCATCAAGCGCTTGCAGGAGGTCAAGGCCCTGGCGCCCCTGGTCGAGGTGATTTCCACCGTGGCGCGGCAAACCAACTACCTGGCCATCAATGCGGCCATCGAGGCGGCCCGAGCCGGCGAGGCCGGGCGAGGCTTTGCCGTGGTGGCGGGCGAGATCCGGCAGCTGTCCAACCGCACGGCCGAGGCCGCGGTCGACATCGGCCGCAAGATCAGCGCTGCCACCGATGGCATCGACACCGAGCTGCATGCAGCCGAAAACGCGGCCGACCGCTATTCGGCCAGCGGCCATATGCGCAAAGGCTTGCAGGATGTGCGCGAGATGCAGGACCGGCTGGTGCAGGCCTCCTCGCGCTTGCTGGGCTTCATCGATGCGGTCAAGGACGGGCACGATGCGGTGGTCGAGCAACTCTCGGGCGCCCTGGGCCAGATCCAGTTTCACGATGTGATGCGCCAGCAGGTTGAGCAGGTGCAGTCCGCCCTGCGCGAGCTCGATGAGCACCTGCAGGACATGGCCGGTCAGCTCAGCGACCAGGCCTGGGAGCCCGAACGTTTGTTCGGCGTCAAACAGCGACTTGCGGCCCAGGTGCAGGCTTATGTGATGCACAGCCAGCGCAGTGTCCACGAGCGGGTGACCGGCGATGTGCTGACCCAGGGCCAGCCACGGCCGGCCATCGAGTTGTTCTGACGCGCCGCATCCATCTGCCATGCGCATGAAGGTCTTATTGAGCGACGCATTGGCCGCGCCAGGCGGCAGAATCCATCGCCAGGAAATCCCGTTCCTGCCCGGGCCCGCACAGGTGGCCGGCCCCGCAAGACAGCCAAGGTTGCGCCCCCATGTCGCTCGAAAAGCTCGAAAAAGAAGTCTTGACCACCAAGCAGGCGGCCGAACTGCTCGATCTGTCCATCACCTCGGTGCAGAAGATGGTGATCAACGGCGAGCTGGAGGCCTGGACCACCCCGGGTGGCCACCGGCGCATCTATCGCGCCTCCGTCGAGGCCCTGGCCAAGCAGCGCCCAGGTGCCGGCATGGCTGTCTCGCCGGCAGGTCTGGCCGCGGTGGCGTCGCACAGCGACCCAGCTGCGACCCTCGCGTTGCCCAGCCGTTCTCATCAGCCGCAGCCCGGGCCGGGGCCGCAAGCCTTGCGTGTGCTGCTGGCCGAGGACGATGCCGATCAGGTGAACTACCTGCGCCGGCTGATGCAGCAGAGCGCACGCGCGGGTGTCGAGCTGATGGTGGCCAGCGACGCCTCGCAGGCCCTGGTGTTGATCGAGCGGCAGCGGCCCGATCTGGTCATCACCGATCTGGTGATGCAACCCTTCGACGGCTTCCATCTGGTCAAGATGCTGGACCAGGACCCGGCCTACCGGGCTATCGAGGTCTTGGTCATGACGGCCATGAATCCCCAGGAGGTGCAGGCCCGCGGGCGCCTGCCGGCCTGGGTGACGGTGTATCAGAAGCCGGTGGGTGCCGAGCGCCTGCTGGGTTATCTCGATGCCTTGCAGGCGCGCAGCTTGCGGGCGCACAGCTCGGCCCCGCCGGGCGCGCTGCCCTAGCCGCTGCAAGCAAAGGGCGGGAAAGCAGGGGCAGGGCGCGAGGCGCTGGCCCAGGGTGGTTTGGAAGTTCTCCTGAGGCAGGCACATGACCCCGATCGATTCCCTGCGTTCCGCGCCCGGCTTGCAGCCCGGCCTTGTGCGGCTGGACGCAGACTTGCGTCTGCTGAACGACGACGGCACGCCGTCCACCGAACTGAGCGCGCGGGTGCACCCTGCGGCGCGCTCGCGCCTGGCGGCCTACCTGCAGGCTCAGCGCGCCCAGCCGCAAGCCGAGGCCTGGCTGCTGGGCCTGCCCCTGAACGTGGAGCCGGCGCAGATGGCGTGGGTCGATTTGCGCTTGTGCTGGCAGGCCGAGGCGCCGGTTGGTGCCGGCGGCGCGAGCCTCAGTGAGAGCCTCAGTGATAGGAATAGCGAGAGCTACAGCGACAGCGACAGCGGCAGCGGCAGCGGGGTCTGGCACGGTGAATGCCGTGACGCCACGCAAGCCCTGCTCGATCAGCGTCTGGCCGCCCTGGGCTTGTCGGTGCTGGACCTGATGCCCAGCGCCGCCGTCATCACCGAGGCGCGTGCGAATCGGCCCATCGTCTATGCCAATCCGGCCTTTGTGGCCCTCACTGGCTACGCCCGCGAGGAGATCCTGGGCCGCTCCTGCGCTTTCTTGCAGGGCCAGGAGCGCGAGCAGCCGGCCCTGCCGGCCCTGCGCCGCGCCTTGGCGCAGGGTGAGGCCTTCGAGGGGGTGCTGCACAACTTCCGCAAAAACGGCCAGCCTTTCTGGAACCATCTGCGCATCACCGCGCTGCGTGAGCCGGAGAGCGGTTGGGTCACCCATTTCTGGAGCGTGCAGACCGATGTGACCGAGAAGCGCGAGCGCATTGCGGCGCTCTCGGTGCTGTCGCTGGAGCTGGAGAGCCTGTTCCAGGACACGCCGGTCGGCCTGGTGTCCTTCGACCGCCAAGGCCGGGCCAATCTCGTCAATGCCGCCACGGCCCATCTGACCGGGCTGGCTTTGCAGGGCCTGGACCGCATGCAGGTGATCGCGGCACTGGCGCCCTGGCGCTTGAATGATGAGGCCGACAGCATCTTCACCGGTGCCAGTGGCGGCGTCTGCCACATCCGTGTGCCGGGCGGGCGGCCGCGGATTCTTGAGCTGTCCACCGGTACGCATGGCAGCAGCGGCACCTTTGACATCCTGGTCATCCGCGATGTCACCGCCGAGCGCACGGTGTCGCAGATGAAGACCCAGTTTCTCAGCAGCGCCGCGCATGAGCTGCGTGCGCCCTTGGCCAGCATCCAGGGCTTTTCCGAGCTGATGCAGATGCGCGGCGGCCTCAGCGAGGATCAGGCCAGCATGATGGAGACCATCCAGCGCCAGTCCAAGCGCATGACCGCCTTGCTCAACGATTTGCTGGACCTGACCCGCATCGAGGCACAGCTGCCCGGGCAGATGGATCTGCGCGAGGTGGACTTGCTGGCGGTGGCCCAGTGCGCCGTTGACGACCAGGCGGTGCTCAGCGAGAGACACCCGCTTTTGCTCCAGGCCGAGCTGCGCGATTGGCTGGTGCAGGCCGATGAAGTCAAGCTGGAGCAGGTGCTGGTCAACCTGCTCAGCAATGCCCGCAAATACTCGCCGCAGGGTGGCACCATCGAGCTGAGCCTGCTGCGCCGGCCGGAGCGGGGTCAGCTGGGCCTGGCCGTTCGTGACCACGGCATGGGCATGAGTCCGGACACCCTGTCCAAACTCTTCACCCGTTTCTTCCGCGCCCATCCCAATGGCGAGGTGGGTGGCACCGGCCTGGGTTTGTGCATCGTGCAAGAGCTGGTGGAGCGCATGCAGGGCTGCATCGAGGTGCAGAGCGAGCTGGGTCAGGGTTCGGTGTTCACCGTGTGGCTGCCGGCGGCTCACCAGGCGCCCGTGCAGTCGGAGTGAAGCGCGTGGAAGGGCCGACCTCATCAGGGATGAAGCTGTGGGGTGACGGTGGCCGGCCAGGATGGCGCGGCCTGCTGCGTGCTGCCAGCTGCTTGCTGGCCTACCTCGCATTGGCCGTCCTGGACCGGCTTGTGGCCCTGCGCCTGGATTTGGCGGGGCCGGGCCTGGCGGACGGCGCACTGGCGCTGTCGTGGCTGTCCTCGGAAAGCCTGCGCTTTCACTGGCAGCTCGCCCTGGCGGTCTTGATCCTGCTGCAGCAAGACCGCTGGCGCCATGCTGGCCTGTGGTGCCTGGCGCTGCTTGGGGTGGAGCTGGGTTTGAGCTTGATCGAGCGCGCGCCGCTCGGCTTCAGCGGCGCCGCGCTGGCCAGCCTCTGGGCCGGCCCGGACGAGGCGGGCTCTCCCTGGCCGCGCGCTCTGCAGCTGCCTTTGCAAGCTCTCTTGATGCTGGGCCTGGCGAGCGCCTGGCGCTGGCCCTGGGTGGCGCCGGCCGGGCGCTCTCGCGTCTGGCACGCCGTGCAGCGAGCGGGCTGGGTGGCGCTCAGCGCGGGAGTGAGCGAAGCCTTGCTGATGTGGGATTGGGTCAGCCCGGTCTGGCTGCTGCTCTCGGCTTTGGCGCAGGTGCTGGCCCTGAGTTTGAGCTGGGTCTGGCTGGCGGCCTGGCTGCAGCCCGCCGAATCCAACCGGCGCGAGTGCGGGCAGCTGGGGGCCGTGGCGGCCTGCGGGGTGGCGCTGTCTGTCGCCTTGGGCTGGCAGTGGCAGCGCGAACAAGAGCTGGATCAGCGCCAGCAGCTGGAGGCGCAGGCCGTGCAGCGCGGCATGGCGCTACAGGCCCAGATGCAGGCGCTCGAACAAGAGCTGCGACTGCTGCGGCGCGTGCTTGCGGATTCAGCGCCGCTGGGCGATGAGGTGTTCCGGCCGCTCGCGCGCGGCATGCTGGACGCCGATCCCGCGCTGAATGCTGTCTTGTGGCAGCCCGCTGCGCTGTCGGGGCTGCCTCAAGGCTTGCGGACATCGTCTGCACCAGCACGACCACCCATCCGGACGGTGCCGGCCGAGCTGGAGGCCTCGCTACCTGCCCTGGCTTCGGAGCGGCAGTGGAGGCAGCTTTGGGAGGGGGCCGCCCGAGACGAGTTTCGCTGCTGGTCCGATCGAGTGTCGGGCACCTGGCTTGTGCTGCGTGCAGGCACAGAGCCGGGCGCTGCTTGGGTGGCGGCGGGTTTGAATTGGGAGCGCATGCTGGAGGCTGCGGCGCAGCGCTCCGCGCAGACCGGTGAGCGGGCTGCCGAGTTGCAGATGCAGATCAGCGATTCGGCGCAGGGCCTGCGGGCTTCATGGCCTGAGCGAGAGCCCCGCACGCCGCCGGATCAGGGGGTGGGCGAGCTTGCCCCGGCTTTCCAGGGGTCTTGGGCGCTGTGGGGCCAGGCGCAGCACTGGCAGCGCAGCGTGGCGCTGACAGGGGCTGGCACCAAACTCCAGCTGCAGTTGTCGGCAAGGCTGAGCCCCTGGCGTGAATCCACGCCAGGTCATGCGTCTCCAGCCAGCGGTTTCGCGGTTTTGTGGGGCGGGCTGCTGCTCACGGGCGGCCTGCAACTGGCGCTGAGCCTGGGCCAGCAGCGGCGGCGCCGGCAATCGGTCTTTGGCCAGGAGCGCCAACTCGATCTGGAGCAGAGCCTGCTGATGCTGGACTATTCGGTGCAGCAGTTCCACCGCCAATCCGAGCAGCTGCATGCGCTGCTCGATGCCACGCCTGTGGGCTACGCCGCATTCGACGCGCCCGGCCAAGGCCTGTACAGCAACAAGGCGTTTGCCGTGCTCAGCGGGGCCGAGGTGGACGCGCCGACGCCGTCCTTGGCCCATCTGCTGCATCAAATGGCCGGCCGTGCCAGCCCGGCAGCGGTGGCGGCCGAGTTGCGGGCCCTGGCGCAGGCGGTCGAGGCTGAGCCCGTGGCGCCCTTGGCTGTGGACGGCTTGGCGCGCGGGCGCCGCCTGGTCTTGTTGCCAGCGGCGGGGCAGGGTGGCGGTCAAGGTGGGGTGAAAGAGGAAGCCCGTGAGCTGGAGCTGCGCCTGTTGAGCTTCGAGCAGGGGGCGATTGCGCATGTGCTGCTGCTGCTGGATGTCAGTGAGGAGCAGCGCCTGGAGCGCAGCAAGGCGCAGTTCATCAACAACGCCGCACATGAAATCCGCACGCCCTTGACCGTCATCCTGGGTGCGGCCGAGCTCTTGCAGGCCATGCCACCGGAGGCCGAGGCGATGCGCCAGCAATGCAGCGCCGACATCCTGCGCAAAGCCCAGGAGCTGCAAAACCTGGTGCGCGGCTTGCTGGACTTGAGTGAGTTGGATGCGCAGGGCGCGCGCAGCCTGCGCTGCCAGGCGCTCGATCCGGTGCCCTGGCTTCAGCAGCTTTGCCAGCGCTACCACCCGCAGGCCCCAGGCCTGGCGCCCGAATTCCAGAGCGAGGGCGAGGCCTCGCCTGGCCTGTACTTGACGCTCGACACCCGCAAGATGGAGCGCGCCTTGCAGCACCTCCTGGCCAATGCCTACGAGTTTTCGTCGCCGGGCAGCCCTGTGCGAGTGACGCTGGCTGAGGCCGCAGCGGCGCCGGCCGGCAGCCAGCACAGCGGGCCCTGGCTGGAGCTGGCCGTGCATGACCAAGGCATGGGCATGAGCCCGGAGCAGGTGACCCGCGCCTTCGATCGTTTCTACCGTGCCGACCTCAGCGGCAGCCGGCCCGGTTTCGGCCTCGGCCTGAGCTATGTGCGCCGCTTGGTGGAACTGCACGGCGGCCAGGTGCACATCGACAGCGCGCTGCAACAAGGCTGCGTGGTCCGGCTTTGCTTGCCGGCGATGAGGGCAGACGTGGCGCCGGCAACTTGAGCCCGCTTGTGCCGGCTTGTGTCCGCTTGTGCCGGCACGCCGATGAGAAGAAGCCCCGGAGCCTGTGCCCGGGCTTGATGTTTGATGGCGGCGCTGACATCGGGTGTGCTCACTGCGCTTCCGCGAGAGCGTAGCGCCCAGCGCGCAGCCCTCGACGTGGGATTCATCGGGAGTTCGCTCCAACGCGGGCCTTGCGACCGTTCAGGCAAGCCTTGGCGCAGTTCGTCGGATGGGGCGAGCCCGAAGCCTAGGTCTCAGGCCATGCTGGCACCAGCCGGTTGCAAACCAGCACCCTCGACGGACCCTCTAGAACGGAAGCGCTTCAACATGATGATGACGATGATCCTCAGCAAGACCAGCGCGGCCATGGTCTCGGTGGTGGCGGCATGTGCGCTGCTCTCCAGTGTGGCTGCCCATGCAGCATCGACGGAAACGTCTGGCGACCAGGCCCGCGCCGTTGAACATCTGGTCCAGGCGGAGATGGCGGCCCGCGGCATTCCCGGGGCCCAGGTGGCCATCGTCCAGCAGCAAAAAATCGTGTTCACCGGCGCCTTTGGCCTGGCCAGGCTGGACGGTGCCATCCCGGTGACCCCGCACACCGTCTTTCCGATCAATTCGATCAGCAAGGCGGTGGCGGGCGTGGCGGTGATGCAACTCGTCGAGGCCGGGCAATTGGATCTGGACGCGCCCTTGAAAACCTACCTCGAGTCGCTGCCAAGTGCCTGGGGTGCGGTGACCGTACGGCATGCACTCACCCACATGTCGGGCCTGCCTGAAATTGTTGACGACAACGTCCGAGCGATTGACGGCGCCGAGCCGGAGCTGGCCTGGCAGAAGGTGCAAAGCTTGCCCTTGGACGCACAGCCCGGGACCCGGTTTGACTACACGCAGACCAACTATGTGGTGATCGGCAAGCTGATCGAGACGCTGACGAAGCGGGCCTACGCTGACTTCGTGCGGGAGCGGCAGTTCGAGGCCGCCGGTTTAACGCAGACCCGCTTTTCTATCGACGGCGAGCCCGATGCAGCTTCGCTCTACAGCTTCCTGACGCTGCAAGTCCAGGGGATGAAGACGGTCGGCGTCGAGCGAAGCAAGGTCCCCTTGCTGCGACATGAGCCCATGACGGCCTATCTGGACGCCGCTGGCGGGGTCAAGACAACGGCGACGGACCTGGCCAAGTGGGTGATCGCCTTGCAGGGTGCGAAACTGGTCAGCGCCAGCAGCTTGGATCAACTCTGGAAGCCCCAGGCACAGAAGGACGGCACCTTCCGAGGCTTCAATGCCCTCGTCAACGGCTACGGATTGGGCTGGCCCTCGGCGCGGCGCGACGCCCATCCTGCGCTGACGCCGGTCGGCGGCGCACGTGCCGCTGTGTTCATCTATCCCCGGGATGACCTGACGGTGCTCGTGCTGACGAACCTGTTGGGCGCATCGCCGGAGAAGTTCATCGACAAGATCGCGTCGATTTACATCCCCGACCTGGTTCCTGCGGGCCGGTGATGGGTGATGGCTATCGCCTGCGGCTGCAAACGCGCCGGCTCGCGGGGCTCAAGATCATCGGCTTGGGGTTCGATCCATGCAGTCGATCTGTCTGCGCCTGACGCTGAGCAGCAGGGGCTTCGGTGCCGACATCCAGCCATGAACTTGGGCGTCGGTTTTGGGCACATTGCAGCCTTCCGTGCCGCGTCATCAATCCGGGGAAGGGTAGCAAGTAGGTGGTCAATGGTTGTCGTTCGTTGGACGCGCGCAACCCGGACTGCTGACGAATGCTATGGCATTCCTGTCTTTTGCGCCCAGTTACAAGTAGAAGTGGGTGACAAATTTCAGGAGCCTAAATACCCCGGGCAACACTGGCATGGCATGGTTTTGCATTGCATTGCGAGCCAGAACGGACGAGCAAGCCCGGATCGCTCACGTTGTTGCCTTGCAGCGGAAAGCGGCAAGCACAGCGCTTGCTGGGCTAGTCGGCGCTGAGGCAGCGCGTGCATGCCTCGGCGGTGTAACGGGCTCGGCAGACGGCGCGTCCGGGAAAGGCCTTCTCGTACTTGATCTGTTTTTGGCAGGTCTCTGGCGCCAGGGTTTCGATCGCAGGCATTTGCTGGATGACTGTTCTCTCTGTCTCGAGACTCATTCGTGAACCGTTCAGATCCGAGCGCAGCTCCACGGCATGCTTTGCACTGCCCAGCCGCAGCGCCGCAGCGGGCTCCTGGTCGGGTCCGGCGACGATGTGCGCAATCATCTGGTGTTTGGAGTCGAGCGAGAGCATGGCATTGCTGCCTGTGTCCATGGTGACGTAGCCGCCGCGCTCAATGCCTTCCTCGTCGTAAAGCATGAAGCCTGCCGCCTTGGTTCCGCGTTTGGAGACATGCCCGCCGGCCATCACCGCGTCGGGCATGTCACCGCTCATGCGCGCGCGGACCATGCCCTGGGCGTCCACCACGACGATCTCTCTGGCCGTTATTCTTTCGACCAGGTCTGTCCGGTTCTTGCTTCCGGTCTGTGCCGTGCCAGCACAGGCGATCAGCAAGAACGCGACTGCGGCCATGCCCTGGAATAGAACGATTCTTTTGAGCTTGCGATTCTCGCGTTCGCAGGCTTCAATGCGCTGATCGAGGCCGCTGTGTTGCTGCTGCATTTCCCCTCCTAGGATCTTCATTTGCTGGCTGATGTCTGGCATCAGCTGGCGCAGTTTCCGGACGAGGTTGTAGCGATACCAGCGCTTCGCGATGAAGCGCAAAGGGACGAGCGTGAACTGCGAGTATCGCGGGCGAGGCGGACTCGGCAAGCCGATGCTCTTTTCCTGTTGGCGGCACGCAGGCGGCCGGAACGCAACCGCACGGCTTGATCTCTTGTGCGCGGCAGTACTTGCCAAAGTCTCAACAACCGCCCCGCCTAGCTGTTGCGTCGGTGGGTAGTGAAAGAGCGCACGTGAGACGTGGAGGGTGGCAGTAGTGAAGTCGAATTGGAGCACTAGCAGGTCGGGGACGTGAGAAGCCAGGCTGGGGCTTTCAGCTGGATGCTGGCACTCATGTTCAGTTGTCACGCGGCGGATCTGGTCGCAAGCCGTCACTCCCGGACTGACTCTGCCGATGACCACTCCGCACTTGTCACAGGTCGCCCGCCCGATGTCGCAGGTCTGCTAGAGCCGCTAGTTGCTACTGCCCAGAACGAGAGTCAGAAGCGGATCCTGAGCAGATCGGCGCGGCACGAGGAAGGCGTGCCGAAGCCTGTCGTTCAACGGGTGTTGTGTAGTGCATCGGCTCGCCGAGCTGGAATTGGCACGCCGATGGCTGGCGTAGAGGAGGGCGATGGACGCTGTAGTGGATTCAGCAGTGCGGCAGGGCCGTTTCATTGAGCCAGAACGGTCCCCAGTCAATCAAGCTTCTGTTTGATAGTCAATTTGATAGAAAAATACGAAAAAAAAGCCCGTGAAATCACGGGCTTTTTCTCTTTTCTGGCGGAGAGGGCGGGATTCGAACCCGCGGTGGGGATTAACCCACACACGCTTTCCAGGCGTGCGACTTAAACCGCTCATCCACCTCTCCGAAGCCCACCATTATAGCGTAGTTTTCAGTGCCCAGATCGAAAAGCTCGGATTTTCCGGCGGCAGCCCGTCAATTTTTTGCGTTCGAGCCTTTGAGCAAGGCCATGGCCGTGCCGATCAGGCCGGAGACCTCGCTCATATTGCCCGGCACGATCATGGTGTTGTTCTTCTGGGCCAGCTGGGCGTAGGCGTCCACAGCCTTCTCGGCGACCTTGAGCTGCACGGCCTGGTCACCGCCCGGTTGCTGGATGGCGGCGGCGATCTTGCCGATGGCGTCGGCGGTGGCGTCGGCCACGGCCGTGATGGCGGCCGCGGTACCGGCGGCCTTGTTGATCTCGGCCTGCTTTTCACCCTCGGAGCGGGCAATGGCGGCCTCGCGCTCGCCGGTGGCGATGTTGATCTGTTCCTGGCGGCGGCCCTCGGAGGCGGCAATCAGGGCGCGCTTCTCGCGTTCGGCGGTGATCTGTGCCTGCATCGAGTGCAAGATGGCCGGCGGCGGGGTCAGGTCCTTGATCTCGTAGCGCAGCACCTTGACGCCCCAGTTGAGCGCGGCTTCGTCGAGCGCTTGCACGACCGAGCTGTTGATCACATCGCGCTCTTCGAAGGTGCGGTCCAGCTCCATGCGGCCTATCACGCTGCGCAGCGTGGTCTGGGCCAGCTGGGTGATGGCGACGATGTAGTTGCTGGAGCCATAGCTGGCACGCATGGCATCGGTCACCTGGAAGTAGAGGATCCCGTCCACCGTCAGCTGGGTGTTGTCCTTGGTGATGCAGACCTGGCTGGGCACGTCGAGCGGAATTTCCTTGAGCGAGTGCTTGTAGGCCAGGCGGTCGACAAAAGGCACGAGGAAGTTGAGGCCTGGGGTAAGGGTGCCGTGGTACTTGCCCAGGCGCTCGATGACCCAGGCGTTCTGTTGCGGCACGACCTTGATTGACTGGACGATGAAGACGGCGGCGATGACCAGCAGGAGCAGGGCGATTTCCATGAATGCCTCGATGTGAAGGAAAAGGAAAGAAAGGAAGAAAGCGTCGACAGCTCAGGGGTGACGGCAGCGCAGCGGCTGCTGCGGGCAGATCGTTCAGCGGTCCAGCAAGAGGCAGCTGCCTTCGATGGCGCGGATGGTGTGCCGGCCAGGCAGAGGCTCGCCGCTGCCGTTGAAGCGGGCCTGCCACTCAGCGCCGCGGTAGCGCACCTGTGCCTGGCCCTGGGCGTTCCAGGATGCGACTTCCACCGCCTGACCGATGTCCAGGTGTGCATCGGGGTTGGCATTGATGGGCGGTGGGCTGGGGTCGCGCGAGCGCTTGAGGTGCCAGAGCACCACGGCCGTACCGCCGAGTGCGGCGGCCGAGATCATCTGCGCGCTGCCGCTCCAGCCCAGGTGGGCGGCCAGGGCGCCGGCGGCGCAGCCCAGGGCCAGCATCAGCAGGTAGAACGTGCCGGTGGCCAGCTCCACGGCGACCAGTGCGCCGCAGGCAATCCACCAGGCGGTGGCCCAATTCACAGCCATGTCATCACTCCCTCTCCATGATCGGGGCCGCGCTTGCCTGCTGGGGGTATGAATGGCGGTGCAAGCGGGGCCTGTGTTTCGCGCTGAGTGTACGGCGGCGGATGTCTCCTGCTGAGCAGGGCGCCGACCGGGACGAATTGAGTTTCCACGGCCGAAGTCGGGATGCCAAAAGACACCGGGAAGCGCCCGCGGGCGTCCTGTTTGTGCGACAAAGGCCGGGGTGCGTCGCACACTGGCTTGGCTTGGCCCTACACTTCGCGCCTTTCGTTTTTCTGTCCCAGGCCCTGGAGGCTTTCACATGCTGCGCTTTCGCTTTCCCATCGTCATCATCGACGAGGACTATCGCTCCGAGAACA
>Ga0187843_10000616_pt1 | contig 24432 bp, 25 predicted proteins | sample SpaLakP09_SKY_43_FD_134516 | JGI IMG/M metagenome (GOLD analysis project Ga0187843, IMG submission 134516) | Oligotrophic lake water microbial communities from Sparkling Lake, Wisconsin, USA - SP09_SKY_43 | ecosystem: Environmental > Aquatic > Freshwater > Lake | place: USA: Sparkling Lake...
CACCAAATTTACGAAGCCAATGTGCGCCGCGTGTTTCCACGCTTGGATGCACGCTTGAAACAGAAAGGTTTGTGACATGAACTACCCCCTTGGAACCGTCAAGCGCAACATTCAACGTGCTGACAGAGGCGCTGTGGAGCAGTTGGGTCTTTACGGTGTGGCAACCGTGCACGAGGCCATGGGCCGTTTGGGTTTGATGCACACCGTCATGCGTCCTATTTATGCGGGTGCTAGGGTGTCGGGTACTGCTGTCACGGTGCTTCTGCACCCAGGGGACAACTGGATGATGCATGTGGCGGCCGAGCAAATCCAAACCGGCGACATCGTGGTGGCTGCCATCACCGCACCTTGCACCGATGGTTATTTTGGTGATTTGTTGGCCACCTCTTTCATGGCGCGGGGGGCGCGTGGCCTCATCATCGACGCGGGCGTGCGCGATGTGGCCGAACTCACGCAAATGGGCTTTCCCGTTTGGAGCCGCGCCATCAGCGCCAAAGGCACCATCAAAGCCACGCTCGGTTCGGTGAATGTGCCGGTTGTGTGTGCGGGTGCCTTGGTCAACCCGGGGGACGCCATCGTGGCCGATGACGACGGCGTGGTGGTGGTGCCTGCCAGCATGGCGCAAGAGGTGGCCGATGCGGCAGCAGCGCGGGAATCCCATGAAGGCGAGAAACGCGCCAAACTGGCCTCGGGCGTGTTGGGATTGGATATGTACAACATGCGCGAACCACTTGCCAAGGCCGGCTTGACTTACATAGACTGAGAATGAAACCCACCACCGGTAATTTCACGCCCACTGCGGGCTGGCTTGATTGGTTTGAAGGACCTGCCAAGCCACGTTTTGTGTTGCCGGCGGGCGCGGTCGATGCGCATTGCCATGTGTTTGGTCCAGGTGCGCAGTTTCCCTATGCACCCGAGCGCAAGTACACCCCATGCGACGCGTCCAAAGAACAATTGTTTGCCCTGCGCGACCATTTGGGTTTTGCTAAAAACGTGATCGTGCAAGCCACCTGCCATGGCGCAGACAACAGTGCCTTGCTCGACGCATTGCATCATTCCAAAGGCCAAGCCCGTGGTGTGGTCACGGTCAAGCGCAGTGTGACTGACATCGAATTACAAACCATGCACAACGCAGGTGTGCGCGGTGTGCGCTTTAACTTTGTCAAGCGCTTGGTCGACTTCACACCTAAAGACGAATTGCTGGAGATTGCCCAGCGCATCAAAGCCTTGGGCTGGCATGTGGTGATTTACTTTGAAGCCGTCGACCTGCCTGAGTTGTGGGACTTCTTCACCACCTTGCCCACACAGGTGGTGGTGGACCATATGGGCAGACCTAATGTGGCGCATCCCGTGGATGGCCCCGAATTCAGTTTGTTCATGAAGTTCATGCAGCAGCATGAAAACGTGTGGAGCAAAGTGTCATGTCCGGAACGCTTGTCGATTTCAGGCCCCCAAGCTTTGCAAGGACAACAAAACGCGTATCAAGACGTCGTGCCTTTTGCACGCCGTGTGGTGGAAACCTTTTCCGATCGGGTGCTGTGGGGCACCGACTGGCCACATCCCAACCTCAAAGACCATATGCCAGACGACGGCTTGTTGGTGGACTTCATTCCCCACATCGCGGTCAATACCGAACTGCAGCGCAAATTGCTGGTCGACAACCCCCTTCGCTTGTATTGGCCCGAACTCAGCGGCGTAGCTTCTTGAAAGATTTATATGGCGCTTGATAAACCTTATTTAGACGTGCCAGGTACCACCATTTTTGACGCCGAGCAGTCGCGCAAAGGCTATGGGCTCAATCAGTTTTGCATGTCGCTGATGAAGGCCGACAACCGCGCCCGCTTCAAGGCCAATGAACGCGCTTATCTGGACGAGTGGGAGATGAGCGAAGAACAAAAACAGGCGGTATTGGCACGCGACCTCAACTGGTGTATTCGCACTGGCGGCAATATTTATTTTCTCGCCAAGATTGGTGCCACTGACGGCAAAAGCTTTCAGCAAATGGCCGGCAGCATGACGGGCATGAGTGAAGACGAGTACCGGGCCATGATGGTGGGCGGAGGGCGATCTGTGGAAGGTAATCGTTTCATTGGCGAAGACGGCAGCGCGCAAGCGCACCGCCAGCCGCAAGGCAAAGCGGGAAAGGCATAAGACATGGCACGCATCACCGCATCGGTTTACACCTCGCATGTGCCAGCTATTGGCGCTGCCATCGAAATGGACAAAACCAGCGAACCCTATTGGCAACCCCTTTTCAAGGGCTACGAGTTTTCCAAGCAATGGATGAAGGACAACACGCCTGACGTGATTTTTTTGGTGTTCAACGACCATGCCACGGCCTTCAGCTTGGACATGATTCCCACGTTTGCCATTGGCACTGCAGCGCAATACACACCCGCCGATGAAGGCTGGGGGCCGCGCCCCGTGCCCGTGGTGCAAGGCCACCCCGAGTTGGCGGCACATATCGCGCAATCGGTCATTCAACAAGACTTCGATCTCACCATCGTCAACAAAATGGATGTTGACCATGGCCTTACTGTGCCGCTCTCGCTGATGTGCGGGCAACCGCAAGCTTGGCCGTGTCCGGTTATTCCTTTTGCTGTGAATGTGGTGCAGTACCCTGTGCCCTCAGGCCAGCGTTGCTTCAACTTGGGCAAGGCGATTGCAAGGGCGGTGAAAAGTTTCGATGCGGATTTGAATATTCAAATCTGGGGCACCGGTGGCATGAGCCATCAACTGCAAGGACCACGTGCCGGCCTCATCAACAAAGATTTCGACAATGCATTTTTAGACCAACTGATTGCCGACCCAGCCAGCTTGGCGCAAAAGCCGCATATAGATTACGTGCGTGAAGCCGGTAGCGAAGGCATTGAGTTGGTGATGTGGCTGATTGCGCGTGGGGCCATGAGCGACGTGAATGAAGGCAAGCCATCGCCGAAGGTGGTGCACCGTTTTTACCATGTGCCCGCCAGCAACACGGCGGTAGGACATTTGATTTTGGAGAACACATGAGCAAGAACATCAAAGTGGCTTTGGCGGGGGCTGGTGCCTTTGGTATCAAACATTTAGACGGCATCAAATTGATTGAGGGCGTGGAGGTGGTCTCACTGATCGGGCGTGAACTGGCTAAAACCCAAGAGGTGGCCGACAAATACGGTATCGCCCATGTCACTACCGACTTGAACGACAGCTTGGCGTTGAAGGAAGTGGACGCGGTGATTTTGTGCACTCCCACACAAATGCATGCTTCCCAGTCCATCGCTTGTTTGAAAGCTGGCAAGCATGTGCAGGTGGAAATTCCGCTGTGCGATGTGTACCAAGATGGTGCCGAGGTAGTGGCGCTGCAAAAACAAACTGGCTTGGTGGCCATGTGCGGCCACACCCGTCGCTTCAATCCTAGCCATCAGTTTGTGCACCAACACATTAAGGCGGGGCAGTTCAATCTGTTTCAAATGGATGTGCAAACTTACTTTTTCCGTCGCACCAATATGAACGCGCTGGGACAGCCTCGCAGTTGGACCGACCATTTGTTGTGGCACCACGCTGCACACACGGTGGATTTGTTCGCCTACCAGGCCGGTAGCCCGGTGGTCAAGGCTAACGCGATTCAAGGCCCGATTCACCCCACACTGGGTATTGCAATGGACATGGGTATTCAGTTGCAAGCGGCCAATGGCGCAATTTGCACCTTGTCTTTAAGCTTCAACAACGATGGCCCTTTGGGCACTTTCTTCCGCTATATCGGCGACACGGCTACTTACATTGCTCGCTACGACGATTTGTTCAACGGCAAAGAAGAAAAACTTGATGTTTCTAAAGTGGCGGTGTCTATGAACGGCATAGAGTTGCAAGACCGCGAGTTTTTTGCTGCCATTCGTGAGAACCGTGAGCCCAATGGCAGTGTGGCGCAGGTCTTGCCGTGCTACCAAGTGCTGCATGATTTGGAGCAACAACTGGCATGAACAAACGACAAGTCGGCCCGTTTGAAATCAACCCCATTGGCCTGGGTTGCATGAATATTTGTCCTGTTTATGGGCCGCCACCAGCCTTTGAGGATGCAGAGCGTTTGTTGCTGACGGCCCTTGATGAGGGCGTGGATTTTTTCGATACCGCCGCTCTGTATGGTTTTGGTCAGAGCGAACAAATCATTGGCAAAGTGCTTGCTAAGCAACGCAGCCGTTTCGTCTTGGCCAGCAAATGCGGCATGCAAGGGGTGGATGTCCATGGCGACGGTAAAAAAGTGCGCGTCATTGATGGCCATCCAGACACCCTCAAGGCCACTTGTGACAACAGCTTGCGCAGCTTGAAAACCGATGTGATCGACTTGTATTACCTGCACCGCTGGGACAAGAAAATCCCTATCGAAGACAGTGTTGGCGCACTCAGTGACTTGGTGAGTGTGGGGAAAATTCGCAGCATTGGTTTGTCTGAGGTGTCTGCCGCCACCCTACGCAAAGCACATGCCGTGCATCCGATTGCCGCTTTGCAAACCGAATACTCTTTGTGGACCCGCAACCCCGAAATCGCTGTACTGCAAACTTGCAAAGAACTGGGTGTGGCGTTTGTGTCTTTCAGTCCTTTGGCGCGTAAATTTTTATGTGCTGATTTGCTCGATACCAGCAGCTTGCTGCCCACCGATTGGCGCCACACCTCGCCGCGCTTCAATGCGCAGAACTATCCGCACAATGTGCAGCTTCTTGACAGCTATGTGCAAATTGCCAAAGACTTGGATTGCACGCCGGCGCAACTGGCACTGGCTTGGGTACTGCACCAAGCGCCGCACATTGTCACGATACCTGGCACTTCGCGCATTGATCATTTGAAGGACAACATGGCTGCGTTGAATATCCAACTCTCAGCCGATGTGTTGACGCGGCTTGACAAGGCCATCAATCACGAACGTGTTGCAGGCAACCGTTACAACGAACAAGCCAGCAGCGAAGTCGATACCGAAGTGTTTGGCGCTTAATTCTCAACAGGTGCAAGCTTGGCTTGGCTGCGCAACATCATCAAACCCGCGCCCACCAGCAAGACCATGCCGCACCATGCCCATGTGTTGGGAATGTCCCCCCAGACCACAAAGCCCATCACCACGGCGGTCAGCAAGCCCACATAGCGAAACGGCGCGACAACGCTGAGGTCCGCCATGCGCGTGCTTTGGATCAGCAAAAAATAGCCTGCACTCAGCAGCACGGCTGCGCCGCACAAGCATGCCAGCGAGGTCAAGCTAAGCGTTGCCCAGTCCTGCCACAGGCTCCAAACACCGGCCATCAAGGTGGCTCCAATGGCAGTGCACAGGGTCACCATCAGAGATGGAATGTGCGAAGGTACAAACCGCATGCTGATGTCGCGTAAAGCATGCAGCAGGGTGCCACCTAAACACACCCAAGCCCACACATTGAAACCATCACTGGCCGGTTGCACTATCAGCAACACGCCCACAAAACCGGTGGCAATGATGAGCCAGTTTCTGAGGCTGACCTGCACACCGAGCAGCAAGCCCGACATCAAAGCAATCAACAAGGGCGTGGTCATATTAATAGCAGTGGCATTGGCCAATGGCATATGAAACATGGCGGTGAGGTAGACCAGACTGGCCAAACCATCCAGACCAGAGCGCACCCACACCCAGCGTTGGCGAAGTGCTGAGAAAGCACTTTGACTCTTTCTGAAAGTGCCCATGTAAATGCACATCAACATCAAGCCCAGCGAGGCGAGCAGGCCGCGCAGAAAAATCAGTTGCGAAGGAGGCAGGCTGTCGCTGACATATTTGACCAGCGAATCATTTAAAACAAAGCAGGCCATACTGACCGACATGGCGATCGCGCCATGTCGGTTGTTGGCTGAGGTCATAAAGTATCGATAAAGCTGCGCAGTTTGTCTGAGCGGCTGGGGTGCTTGAGCTTGCGCAAGGCTTTGGCTTCAATTTGACGGATGCGTTCACGTGTCACATCGAACTGTTTGCCCACCTCTTCCAAGGTGTGGTCGTTGTCCATTTCGATACCAAAGCGCATGCGCAGCACCTTGGCCTCACGCGGGGTCAGGCCATCCAAAATTTCTTTCACCACGTCGCGCAAGCCCGCTTGCATCGCCGCTTCCAAAGGAGCAGTGTTTGCGCTGTCTTCGATGAAGTCACCCAAGTGCGAATCGTCATCGTCACCGATGGGCGTTTCCATGGAGATAGGCTCTTTGGCAATCTTCATGATCTTGCGGATCTTGTCTTCGGGCATTTCCATTTTTTCAGCCAAAACGGACGCGTCGGGCTCGAAGCCAAACTCTTGCAAGTGTTGGCGGCTGATGCGGTTCATCTTGTTGATGGTCTCGATCATGTGCACAGGAATGCGAATGGTGCGGGCCTGGTCGGCAATCGAGCGGGTAATGGCTTGGCGAATCCACCAAGTGGCGTAAGTAGAAAACTTATAGCCACGGCGGTACTCAAACTTGTCCACGGCCTTCATCAAACCAATATTGCCTTCTTGAATCAAATCAAGGAACTGCAAACCACGGTTGGTGTATTTTTTGGCAATTGAGATGACCAAGCGTAAGTTGGCTTCGATCATTTCTTTTTTGGCGTTACGCGAAGACCGCTCGCCTTCGTTCATGCGTTTGTTGATGTCTTTGAGTTGGGCCAAGGGCACAACCACGCGGGTCTGGACGTCGGTGAGCTTTTGCTGCAACTCTTGGATGGCCGGAATATTTCGCGTCATGATCACCGACCAAGGCTTGGCGGCAGCAGACTGTTTTTCAACCCATTTCAGGTTCAGCAAATTCGCAGGGAATTCCTTGATAAACATGTCTTGTGGCATGCCACAGCGGTCGACAATGATGCGGCGAAGTTCGCGTTCTTTCTTGCGAACATCGTCCACTTGTGAGCGCACCAAGTCGCACAATTTTTCGATAGTGCGGGCGGTGAAACGCACCGTCATCAGTTCTTCGCTGATGGATTTTTGAATTTTCAAATACGCCGGTGAGCCGTAACCTTCTTTGTCGAAGGCCTTGCGCATTTTTTCAAACAAGATTTGAACGCGGTCAAAGCGAACGAGTGCCTCAGCTTTAAGTTCTTCAAGTTTTTTAGTGAGTGCTTTAGAGCCGCCTTTGCCGTCGTCGTCATCGCTGTCGTCGAACTCGTCAAAGTCTTCTTCGGCTACATAGTCATCGGCTTCGTTGGCATTGCTAAAACCATCCACGATGGTGGAGATGACAACCTTGCCTTCACGAATATCTCCTGCCATGCGCAAAATTTCTGCAACTGTGGCGGGCGAGGCACTGATGGCCTCCATCATCGCCATCAAGCCGCCTTCGATGCGCTTGGCAATTTCAATCTCGCCCTCGCGGGTCAGCAACTCCACAGTGCCCATCTCGCGCATGTACATGCGCACGGGGTCTGTGGTGCGGCCAAATTCGCTATCGACGGTGGACAAAGCAGCTTCGGCTTCTTCTTCGGCTTCTTCTTCGCTGGCCACAGTGGGGCCAGTGTTGGTGATCAGCAGCGTTTCTGCGTCGGGGGTTTGTTCGTAAACCTGCACGCCCATGTCATTCAGCATGGTGATGACGACCTCCAAGGTCTCGGCATCAACCAGTTTGTCGGGCAAGTGATCGGAGATTTCACCGTGCGTCAAATAGCCACGTGTTTTACCAATTTTGATGAGGGTCTTCAGGCGTGAACGGCGTTTGGCCAAGTCTTCTTCAGACAACACGGCTTCATCTAAGCCAAACTCTTTCATCAAGGCGCGTTCTTTGGCCTTGCTGATTTTCATGCGCAAAGGCTTGACCTTTTCGCTACTGGCGGCGGGTTCTTCTGCAAACTCGGCTTCTAAGTCGACCAAATCTAAATCTTCAGCCACCACTTTTTTGGCGACTTTGCCTTTGGCAGCGGCTTTGGCGGGGGCCTTGGCTGGTTTGGCTGCGGGCTTGGCTGCAGCTTTCACAGGAGCGGATTTAGCAACAGGTTTAGCAACAGGTTTAGCAACAGGTTTGGCAGCAACTTTGGTTGCAGGTTTTGTAGCAGTTTTGGCGGCAGTTTTGGCAGGTGCTTTTTTGGCAGTCGACACAGGAGAGACTTTCTTTGGGACGGGTTTGGCAGAGGATGCTGATGGTTTAGCGGCTGTTTTGGCCTTGGCAGGCTGGGTGGGCTTCTTGGCTGGCATGTCAATCCTTGAAAAACAAAAGGGAAGTGAGCGCTAAATGAAGCGCAAACACGACAGTGGCAGGGGTTCCAAGCAAGCTCAAAGGGCGATCATTTGGTATGCAGTCCTTGTGGAAATTGGCGGGTTGTGTACTAAGTCACAGTTGGCCGGGCCCGGAGGTTTTGCTGTCGCGCTTGTCTTAGGAAAGTGGATTATACCTGAGGGCCATTTTTGAGAGAGGCCAAACGTGCATTCAATTGCTTGATGCGGGCATAAGCATCAGGGTCGCTGGCCATGCGTCGTGTCAAGTCATCAATCGATTGGGAGAGTTGTTCAATTTCCAAAGCCGCCAATATGCTTTGCAGCTCGCCAGCGTCGCTGTCGATGTCGGCAGGCGCATCGTCAATCAAGCGCGATACCAAGGCCTCGTGCGCGTGCTCGCGCAAACCTTCACGCAATGCAGCAAGCGACTGCACGCCGTTTTCTAACCACTGTTGGTTCAGCCAAGCCAGCAGTTGGCCATGCGGTGCTGGCATCTCAAGCAACAAGCTGTGTTGGTGGCTCGACAGCGTTTCCCATTGCAGCATGTCTGCAAACAAAATTTGCAAAGCCCTGTCGCGGCGGGTTGGCGCTTTGCTGCGTAAATTGATGCCAATCGGGGGCGGGCGTTTGTTGGGACCCGAGCGTGCCCACGGGCTGGACGCGGCAGCTTTGGCCCCTGTGCTGGGCGGCTTGGCAGCTGAAAAACCCGTTTTGCCAGAAGCAGGCACTGCCATCCATAAACGTTGTAACTCGTGTTGACCTATACCTACGGCATCGGCAAATTCATTGAGCAATTGGGTCTTGAGTACCCCCTCGGGCATAGACAGCCACAAAGGTTTGGCTTGAGCGGCCAGCAGGGCGCGGCCCTCGGCGGTATCGATATCGCAGCCATCGCGCGCCACCTCCATGACAAAACGCGACAAGGGTGTTGCATCTGAGACCAGTCTAGCGAAGGCGTCGCTGCCGTGCGCACGCACAAAGCTGTCGGGATCATGCTCGGCGGGCAAAAACAAAAATTTCACATTGCGCGTGTCGCTGGCAAACGGCAGCGCGCCGTCCAGCGCTTTGCGTGCGGCCCGTCTACCTGCTGCGTCACCATCAAAACTGAACACCACCGAGTCGGTGAAGCGAAAGAGTTTTTGCACATGGTCGGTGGTGCAAGCTGTGCCCAAGGTGGCCACCGCATTGGGAAATCCCAGTTGTGCCAAAGCCACCACGTCCATATAACCCTCAGTGACCAAGACATAACCGGCTTCTCGCAAAGCCTGACGCGCCTCAAACAAGCCGTAGAGCTCGCGGCCTTTGCTGAACACCGGTGTCTCGGGCGAGTTGAGGTATTTGGGTGTGCCGTCGCCCAGCACGCGGCCACCAAAACCTATGCATTCACCTTTGACATTGCGAATCGGGAACATGATGCGGTCGCGAAAGCGGTCGTAACGTTTTTCTTCTTCCCCGTCTTCGGTATTCGAAATAACCAAACCCGACTCCACCAGCAAAGCGTCTTGGTAGTCGGCAAACACACTGGCTAAATTGCGCCAGCCATCAGGCGCATAGCCCAGCCCAAACTGCTTGGCGACTTCGCCTGAAAGACCGCGTCCCTTCAGATACGCCACGGCGTGTGGGCTGGTTTTCAGGTGCTTGCGGTAGGACTCGCCCGCCTTGTCTAGCACCTCATTCAAGGTGGCTTGGCGCTGGCGTTGTTGTTGTGCGCGTTGACGCTCGGCGGGGTCTGCGTCGTCTTCGGGGACTTGCAGGCCATAGCTTTGTGCCAAGTCTTTTACGGCTTCGATAAAGCTCATGCCCGCGTGTTCCATCAAAAAACCAATGGCGTTGCCATTTTTGCCGCAACCAAAACAGTGGAAAAACTGCTTGGCGGGACTGACTGAAAACGAGGGTGATTTTTCACCGTGAAAGGGGCACAGACCCATGTAATTAGCGCCGCCTTTTTTGAGTTGCACATAGCGGCCCACAATCTCGACCACATCGCTACGGTTAATCAACTCTTGGATGAAAGACTGGGGGATGGCCATGTCAGTCGCCTGCGACCACACCTTCGCGGCGCGGGTCGGCCGCGCCAAACCAATCGGCACCAAGTCGCTGCAGCGCTTGCAAGCCACTGGGCATGTCCATCTCTTTCACCGAATGACCCAGAATATTTAAATTCGACAAAGTGGCCGATGGAAACAAGCCCGACTCCAGCAGCATGGGCGCATTGGCACCGGTCACGCCCGAATGCGGCAGGTTGATAGCTTGTTGCGCATCCAGTCCCCAATGCAATATGCCCCACAAAGTTTGGGCGGTGAAATGAATGATCATGGCTCCGCCAGGGCTGCCCAAACTCGCCAGCAATTCGCCGCGTTCGCCATCATCGGTTTGGGTAAATACCAAGGTCGGGCTCATGGAGGAGCGCGGACGTTTGCCCGCTTGCACCCGATTGGCCACGGGCCGGCCTTGTTCATCTTGCGGCACAAAGCTGAAATCGGTCAATTGGTTGTTGAGTAAAAAGCCGCCGGGTAAATTTTCTGTGGTGACCATCAAGCGAGCGCCAAAGCCGCTCTCTATCGTGGTAGTCATGGCCAAGCTATTGCCCAAGCCATCAACGATGCTGATGTGGCTGGTGCCGTACTCGGTTTGGTCGGGCATGGGGGCCAAACCCAGACCATTGCCGCCGGGGTTACCGGCGCTTACCTCGGGTATGCGTCTGTCGCTAATTTGGCTGGCGCGAGAAAGCAAATAGTTGGTGTCCAGCAGCGACTTCCAATCATGCGCGGGCGGGCTGACAAACGCGGGGTCGCCTAGGTACTTGGCGCGGTCTGCAAATGCCAAACGGGCGGCTTCGTTGTAGTTGTGCAGCCAAGCGGTGGTGGGCATCAAGGTATTGCGCTCGCTCCAAACTGCTGGGGGAGCCAAGTTGCTTTCGTCTGTACCAAGCATGCCCAAAATTTGCCCGATGGTGAGTAAGCCAGAACTGGGCGGGCCCACACCGCAGACCTGCACTTGCTTGGTTGCGCTGAAGCTACTGGCGTGTGTGAAGCACAGGGCATCGCGTTCTAGGGCTTGGTAGGTTTGTAAATCTTGCAGGCTCAAAAAACCTGGGTTGCTGGGGTGCTGCTGCACTTTGTCAACCAGCGTTTGGGCGATGTCACCGCTGTAAAAAGCGTCCGCGCCTTCAAGGGCTATGCGCTTGAAGATGCTCGCCAAGGCTGGGTTTTGCAAACGGTGACCGACCGGCCAAGGCTTGCCATCGGATTGGAAGAAATAAGCCGCTGCTTGCGGGTCGTGTTGCAAAGAAGTGTCTGCGCTCAAAAGTGCATGCAAGCGTGGGCTGATGGGGAAACCTTCTTCAGCCAAGGCAATAGCTGGCGCAAAGAGTTGCGCCCAAGGCAAGGTGCCATGTTGTTGGTGGGCTTTCTCCAGCATGCGCAGCAAGCCTGGCACACCCACTGATCTGCCGCCCAGTACTGCATCGTTGAATGCCATGGGCTTGTCTTCAAGCAAAAACAAGCGCTCAGTGGCTTGGGCCGGCGCGGTTTCACGACCGTCAAACACTTGCAACTGTTTGCTGTTGTGGTGCAGCAAAAAAGCCCCCCCGCCAATGCCGCTGGACTGAGGCTCCACCAAGGTCAACACCATTTGCACCGCAATCGCCGCGTCCACCGCTGTTCCACCAGCTTGCAGCACTTGGTATCCCGCGTCGCTGGCCAAGGGGTTGGCTGCGGCCACGCCGCGTTGCTTCAATACCCACCCCGACTTGGCTTGGTAACCACTGGCAGCCTCGGGCAGATCGGGGACGCGGTAGTTAAGCTGTGCCTGCGCTATGCCAACAGACAAGCCAAGCGTGAGAGCGAGTACTGCTTTGTGCACTTATTTTGGCGGCAGGCGAATCGCGCCGTCCAAGCGGATAACTTCACCGTTGAGCATGTCGTTATCTAAGATGTGCATGACCAATTTGGCGTAGTCCATGGGCGTGCCCAAACGCGAGGGGAAGGGCACACCTGCTGCCAGTGCTTCTTGCACCTCTTTGGGCATGGAGAACATCATGGGTGTACCAAAAATACCAGGCGCGATGGTCATATTGCGAATGCCCAGCTTGGACAAATCGCGGGCGATGGGCAGGGTCATGCCCACAATGCCGCCTTTGGAAGCCGAATAAGCAGCTTGACCGATTTGCCCGTCGTAGGCCGCCACAGAAGCGGTAGAAATCAACACACCGCGCTCGCCAGTGGCTTCGGGGGTGTTGCTGCTCATGGCTTGGGCGCTTAAGCGAATCATGTTGAAGCTGCCCACCAAATTGATGCTGATGGTGCGCTGAAAACCCGCCAGCAAATGCGGGCCGGTTTTACCTACCGTGCGCTCGGCAGTGGCAATGCCCGCGCAGTTGATCAGGCCGCTGAGTTTGCCCAAGCTTTGGGCTTTGGCGACCACGGCGGCGGCGTTGTCTTCATTGGACACATCGCAATGCACAAAGGCACCACCAATTTCAGCGGCAATGGCTTGGCCTTTTTCGTCCTGCATGTCGGCGATAACAACTTTGCCGCCGGCTTGGCTTAAAAGCCGCGCAGTGCCTTCTCCCAAACCGGACGCACCGCCGGTCACGATAAATACATTGCCCTTGATTTGCATGAATAGCCTTTCAACACTGTCTAATGATAAGAAACCATCGATTATCGCAGTGCCCGCTGAGTGACAATCGGTGCATGAACCCATTGACTGCTTTGACTCGCCGCTTTTGCCAACTCGGGTTGGTTGGGCTGCTGATGGCCTTGGCCGCCTGCACCACCGTCAAACCCCCTGAGGTGGTCACGTCTCCCGAGGCGCCCCCAGTGCCAGTCACCCGAAAAATTCCCAAATTGGGCCTGGCTTTGGGCGGCGGCGCGGCGCGTGGCTTTGCCCACATTGGGGTGATTCAGATACTGGAAGAAAACGGCATCAAGCCTGATTTGGTGGTGGGTACCTCGGCGGGCAGTTTGGTGGCGGCTTTTTACGCAACAGGCAAGACCGGTGCGCAGTTGCAGTGGCTGGCTGACAGCATGGATGAGTCGCAACTGACCGACTGGAGCGTGCCCTTTATGAGTCGCGGCATGCTGCGTGGCGAGGCGCTGGGGCGTTATGTCAATTCACAGCTTAATGGCGCCAAGATTGAGGATATGAAGATGCCGCTGGGCATTGTGGCCACCGATTTGCAAACCGGCGACGGCATATTGTTCCGACGCGGCGACACAGCCACTGCGGTGCGCGCCTCAAGCGCAGTACCCTCAGTGTTTGAGCCTGTACGCATTGGCAACAAAGACTATGTGGATGGCGGCTTGGTCTCGCCCGTGCCCGTGCGCTTTGCTCGCCAGATGGGCGCAGACATCATCATTGCGGTAGATATTTCCAGTCGCCCCGAAGACGCCAAGACCACCGATATGCTGAAAGTACTTTTGCAAACCTTCAGCATCATGGGTAAAAGCATCAGCCAGCTGGAGTTGGCGCAAGCCGAGGTGGTGGTGCGCCCCGCCATGCCCGATGTGGGCAGTGCAGAATTTACCGCTCGCAAGAAAAGCATAGAGGCCGGTCGCGCAGCCATGAAACTTGCGCTGCCTGCCCTCAAAGCTGCGCTCGCCAAATAAAAAAAGCCCGTCTTTCGACGGGCTCTTCAACAACTTGAGAACCTAGGTTCTGGCAGCTGATTAGCGCTTGCGTGCAGCGGCTTTGGTTGCAGGCGCAACGGTTGAAGCAGCCATGGCGTGCATATTGGACTCAGCAGCTTCGGTGGCTTGCTTGACAGCTTTTTGAACGCTTTCGATGGCGGTTTGGCTAGCAGCAATAGCGCTTTTCATCATGGCAACTGCAGTTTCAGAACCGGCAGGTGCGTTTTTCACCGCAGAGTCAACCAAATTGGTGACGGTTTGTTGAGTTTCAGACGCTTTTTCTTCCAAGGCTTTGGTGAATTCGCTGCCAGTGCTGGTGGCGATTTCGTACATGTGGCGGCTGAAAGAAACGGCTTTCTCGCTCAAGGGCTGGAGGTAGCCGGCTTGCAGGGCCATCAGTTCTTGCACGTCTTTGACGCTCATCAGGGCGTGGGCGTGGTCTTGGTTGTCAGACAAAGCAGCTTTGGCAGCGGCCATGTTGAGTTCAACCATTTTTTCAACACCGGCAAAAGCTTTGTGGCTCAGGCCGAAAAGGGTGTCAATGCTGGCTTTGTTGGCGGCAATCATCTGTTCTGCGGTCATCATGGTGTTTTCCTTTGAAGAAGTTAAAAGTGGGAACCTGTTCACTGCGTATCAATTTTGTTGCGGCGCAGCATGATGTGAAGTATAGGGTTAATACTGGTCAAATCAAGCTGTATTTGTTGCGATGCAGCAAATTAGGTGGTTTTTTCTAAATCCTTTTGATCTAGCGCAAATCAAGTCAATTCAGGCTTTTAGGCTTCTTTGCCCGCACAATCTGACGAAGATGAAGCTTTTCTACGCCGCTACCCATATCCAAACTTTGCCAGCGGGTCACCGCTTCCCTATGGGTAAATACGAGCTGTTGCGCCAGCGGCTGGCGGCCGAAATGCCCCAATTGACACTGCATTTGGCCGATCTGGCCAGTGAGGGCGAGTTGGCGCTGGTTCACACACCTTTATATATAGAGGCGGTTTTTAAAGGCAGTCTGCCACCTGCAGCCCAACGCGAAATTGGTTTTCCTTGGTCTGAAGGCATGGTTGAGCGGGCGCGCCGCTCGGTGGGCGCCACAGTCATGGCGGCCCGAACCGCATTCCAAGAGGGGGTTGCGGCCAATTTGGCGGGCGGCACCCACCATTCGTATGCCGACAAGGGCGGCGGGTTTTGCGTCTTCAACGATGTGGCGGTGGCGGCGCGTTTGATGCAAGCCGAGTGGGCGCGCCATGAGCGCCGAGCTTTGCAAGTGGCGGTGATTGATTTGGATGTGCACCAAGGCAACGGCACGGCGCATATTTTTAGCGATGACCCGTCTGTGTTCACTTTGTCTATGCATGGCGCAAAAAACTTTCCTTTTCGCAAAGAGGCCAGCGATATCGACATTGAGTTGCCCGACGGATGCACCGATGCCCCCTATTCAGAGGCTTTAGACAGGGCATTAGATGAGTTGCACGACCGTTGCGAGCCTGATTTGATTTTTTACCTCGCTGGCGCCGACCCCCATGAGGGCGACCGCTTGGGGCGATTGAACTTGAGCTTTGAAGGTCTGCAACAGCGCGACCAGCGTGTGCTGGCTTGGGCGAGGCAGCGGCGCATTCCGCTGGCCATGGCCATGGCAGGAGGTTATGGCCGTCAGATTGAAGACACCGTGCAGGTGCAGATGAATACCTTCGCCCAAGCGCTGCAGGCTTGGCAAGGCTGGCAAAATCAACAGTTATGACGTCTTCCACACCTGCTCGCGCAGAAGTCCACACCCGCGAGATTTACAAAACCTTTCGCCGCATCACCACGCGTTGGTTGGACAACGATGCCTACGGACACGTGAACAACGTGGTTTATTACCACTGGTTCGACACGGTGGTGAATGCGCATTTGATCGAACACGGCGTGCTCGACATTTCGCACGGCCAAACCATAGGCTTGGTGGTGGAGACGCACTGCAATTACTTTTCATCGCTGGCGTTTCCCCAAAACGTGGACGCGGGCCTGCGCGTCACGCGCATTGGTGCGTCAAGTGTGCGTTACGAAGTGGGCTTGTTCGCCGAAGGCGCGGCACAAACCGCAGCCCACGGGCATTTTGTCCATGTGTATGTGGACAGCCAAACCCGCCGCCCCGTCAGCGCTTTGCCAGCGCCTTTGTTACAAGTTTTAAAGGATCTCGAATGACCAACGCCGTTGACCAAGCCATCACCAGCCGAATGTCTGCGCGTGCCTTCACTGCCCAGCCCGTGCCACGCGAGGTGTTGACGCAGTTGCTTGAGCTGGCTGCCCGTGCGCCATCGGGCACCAACACGCAACCGTGGAAGGTGTATGTGTTGCAAGGCCAAAGCCGCGACAGTTTGGTGGCGAAGGTGTGCGCTGCCCACGACGAGATTCGCGCCAACCCCGACATGGCCGCCGAGTACCGCGAGGCCTACGACTATTACCCCGAAAAATGGGTCAGCCCCTTCATAGACCGGCGCCGCGAAAACGGCTGGAGTTTGTACAGTTTGTTGGGCATTGCCAAGGGGGAGAAAGACAAGATGCATGCCCAGCACCAGCGCAACTATCGCTTCTTTGATGCGCCTGTAGGCCTGATGTTCACCTTGGACAAGGTCATGGGGCGGGGGTCTTTGGTGGACTACGGTATGTTTTTGCAAACCTTGATGCTGGCTGCGCGCGGTCACGGCTTGCACACTTGTCCGCAAGCGGCGTGGAATGCTTTCGCCAAAATCATCTTGCCGCACATGGGTGCGTCTGACAATGAAATGCTGGTGTGCGGTATGGCGCTGGGCTATGCCGATGAAACCGAGGTCGTCAACACCTTCCACACGCCGCGTGAGAGCGTGGCCTCTTTCACCACTTGGCTGGAGTAAGCATCTGATGGTCATCACCAGCTTGCTCGACACCGATTTATACAAATTCACCATGATGCAGGCGGTGCTGCATCAGTTCCCTGGCGCGCAGGTGAGTTACAAATTCAAATGCCGCACGCCTGGCGTGAAGTTGGCACCTTATGTGGACGAAATCCGCGCCGAAATTCGCTCCCTGTGCAAGCTGCAATTCACCGAGCAAGAACTGGCTTGGATGCAGGCCATGCGTTTCATTAAGAGCGATTTCGTGGATTTTTTGGGCTTGTTTCGCCTGAACGAAAAATACATCGATGTCGTGGCTTTGCCCAATGGCGAAATCGATATTCAAATACATGGCCCTTGGCTGCACACCATTTTGTTTGAGATACCGGTGCTGGCTATCGTCAATGAGGTGTATTTCCGCAATACCCAACCCGTGCCCAACTATGTAGAGGGCCGCCAGCGCTTGGACACCAAAATTGCCCAGCTGCAAGAAGCCGATTTGGGCGACCTGAAAATTGCCGACTACGGCACCCGCCGGCGTTTTTCCAAAGCCTGGCACGAGGAGGTGTTGCGGGTGTTGACCTCGCGTTTGGGCATCGGTGCCAACGGCCACTTTGCGGGAACCAGTAACGCGCTGTTTGCCATGAAGCTGGGCCTAACCCCCTTGGGCACCATGGCGCACGAGTACTTGCAAGCCTGCCAAGCCTTGGGGCCGCGTTTGCGCGACAGCCAAGTGTTTGGCTTTGAGACTTGGGCACGTGAATACCGTGGCGACTTAGGCATTGCTTTAAGCGATGTGTACGGCATCGAGCCCTTCTTACGCGACTTTGATATGTATTTTTGCAAGCTCTTTGATGGCGCACGGCACGACAGCGGAGACCCCTTCACTTGGGGCGAGCGCATGATCGAGCACTACAAAAACAACCGCGTGGACCCACTCACCAAAATCTTGATCTTCAGCGATGGCCTGACTGTTCCGCGCACCATCGAGCTGTACCAACGCTTTCGCGGACGCTGCCAGCTCGCCTTTGGTATTGGCACCAACCTCACCAACGACCTCGGTTACGAGCCGCTGCAAATTGTCATCAAGATGGTGGAGTGCAACGGCCAGCCGGTGGCCAAGCTGTCCGACACGCCGGCTAAAAACATGTGCGAGGATGCCAATTACTTGGCCTATTTGCGCCAAGTGTTTGATATTGACCAACCGACCTCTTAAGCCATGGCTTACATCCGTTTAGTGTTTCTTTTTGTGGCGGCTTTCGCCCTCAATGCTTTCGCGCCCGAAGTACTGTCGTATCTGCAAAGTTTGGGCGGCACCGAAGCCACCTTGGCAGCCAGTCTGTGGTGCTTGGGCCTGTTGATGGTGTTTGGCTGGTTGGCCAGCAAGGCATCCCTAGGCACGGTGTTTCCCAGCTTTACTTTGCAGTTGTTACTTGGCATTGTGTTGCACGATGCGCTGGCGCCCTTGTCTGCGCAACTGGCTTTGGCGGTGGTGGTCTGTACTGCGCTGGCCGCCATCATTTTGAAGTCAGGGGGTGATGAGCTAGATCGCCAGCAATTCGCCAAGATTGCTTACCCCACGCTGATGATTGCGGTGGCGGGCTATTTAATTACCTTCTTCGTGATGTTTGCCTTGCTGATGTGGTTGGGGCTGGACAGCAAAACCGCTGCCTTGTTGGCCGCCATCATTGGGTCTACCGATCCCGCAGCGCTGATTCCCACATTGAAAAATGTGCGCTTCTTGCAAAAGTACCAACGCGTGGTGGATATTTCTGTCGCTGAAAGCGCCTTGAACGACGCCGTGGGTGCCATCTTCACCGCTGCCGTGGCGGCCATGGTGATAACCCAAGTCCCTATGGGGGACTTAAGCAGCTTGGCGCAAGGTTTGTTTAGCCCCAACAACCTGCAACAACTGGCCAAGCAATTTGCCTTTGGAACGTTGGCGGGCTTGGTGGGTTGGGGTGCGATGGCGTGGCTAGAGCGTTACCGCAAAGCAGAGCATCCGTCTCAAGCGACGTTTGATTTCGCGCTGGTGGTGGCCATTCCCTTGCTGACGTTTTTGCTGGCGCAAGCGCTGCACGGTAATGGTTTTTTGGCCGCTTTTGTGGCAGGTTTGTTAGCCAACTTCAACCGTACCGCAAAGCATTTCCACCACCTGATTGAGCAGACCGAGACGCAAATAGAAAGCATTGCCAAACCCGTCATTTTCATGATGGTGGGGCCGTTTGTTTCTTTGCCTATGTTGATGGACACTGCGCTTATGGGCTTGCTGGTGTCTTTGTTATTCATGCTGGTGGCCAGGCCTGTGGCCGTGTTTGTGTCTTTGTTGCCCACGGGTATTTCCTTCAAAGAAAAATTGTTTCTGTGTGTCGTGCGTGAAACCGGCGTCATTCCTGTGGTCTTGGCCGTCATCACGGTGGCGCAGTTTTCCGACCTTCAGTGGTTGATGCCTTTAACTGCGTGGGTGGTGATTTGGACACTCACCCTGCTACCCGCGATCACGCCGTGGTGGTCGCGTCGCTTAAACATGGTGCAGACATGATTACCGACAACTGGATGGTCGCGGCTGTCGTCGTGGGCGCTTTGCTGATCATGGCAATCTTCAGGCGCTATGCAGGTAAAGCCTCTACCCAAGAAGACCCTTTGCTCAAACTTGATGACAAGCTTGAGCGTTTAGAGCGCGAGTTGCGCTACGCCATCAGCGAGTCTTCGCGCACCGACCGCCAAGAGTTGTCGCAGAACATGGCGCAGCTTCAGCAAACCCTCACCGAGCAACTCGCTCTTATTCAAACCACCTTGAACTCGCAGCTTCTCGCCTTGGGCGAAGGCAATGCGCGGCGCATGGGCGAGGTGCGCGACACCTTAGACAAGCAACTGCAACAGTTGCAGCAAACCAATGCCGCCAAACTCGACGAGATGCGCCAAACCGTGGATGAAAAACTGCAAACCACCTTGGAAGCACGCTTGAGCGAAAGCTTCAAACAAGTGGCCGAGCGTTTGGAGCAAGTGCACCAAGGCTTGGGTCACATGAAAACCTTGGCGCAGGGCGTGGGCGACTTGCAACGGGTTTTAAGCAATGTCAAAACCCGAGGTATTTTTGGTGAGGTGCAGCTTGAAGCTTTGTTGGAGCAAGTGCTGACCATCGAGCAATACGGCAAACAAGTAGAAACCAAGCCGCGCAGCAACCAACGCGTTGACTTTGCCATCAAGCTGCCCGGACGCAGCGACGACGGCAGCGCGGTGTGGTTGCCCATAGACGCCAAATTTCCCCGCGAAGATTACGAGCGCTTGCTAGACGCCCAAGACCGCGCCGACCCGTTGGCCGCCGAAGCATCAGCCAAGGCCATGGAGTCACGCATTCGCCAAGAGGCCAAGAGCATTGCCGAAAGCTATTTGGCGCCGCCGCACACCACCGACTTTGCGATTTTGTTTTTGCCGGTGGAAGGCTTGTATGCAGAGGTGCTGCGCCGCCCGGGTCTGATGGACAGCTTGCAGCGCGACTATCGCGTCACGCTGGCGGGACCCACCACCTTGCTGGCTATATTGAATAGCTTGCACATGGGCTTTCGCACCTTGGCGCTGGAGAAGCAAGCCTCTGAAGTGTGGAAAGTACTGGGCGCGGTCAAAACCGAGTTTGATCGCTATGGCGAATGGGTGGCCAAGGTGCGCGAGCAGGTGCAAAAAGCCGCTGACACCCTAGACCGCGCCGACACCCGCAGCAAGCAAATGCGCCGTGTGTTGAAGGGTGTGGAGGCACTGCCCGAGGCCGAGGCTTTGGCGCGTTTGCCTTTGGATGCTTCTGAACCTTTGGATGCTGGTGACTCTGATTGAGCGTATTGCATACGTGAAGAAAATCAATTTTCTTTATATTTACATACAATGTACGTATGATTGAATTTGACTGGGATCCTTCAAAAGCCTTGCTCAATATGAAGAAGCATGGCGTCTCTTTTGAAGAGGCGCAAACTGTTTTTTTCGATGATTTTGCTGTTCAATTCTTTGATGAGCCGCATTCCGGCACGGAGGATCGATTTTTGATGTTGGGTCTAAGTTCGTTTTCTCGCCTGTTGATCGTGTGCCATTGCGAACCTGGTTCCGGAGGAGTGATTCGCATCATTTCTGCCCGTAAAGCCACTAAAACCGAAAAAACTTTTTACCAAGGTGATTTGAATGAAAGTTGAATACGATTTATCCAAACTGAAGTCGCGCAAAAACCCTTATGCGTCCAAGTTAAAAAAATCCGTCACCATGCGCTTGTCTTCTGACGTCATAACTTACTTTAAAGCGATGGCTGAAGATGCAGGTGTCCCCTACCAAAGCTTGATCAACCTTTATCTGCGTGATTGTTTGACGAAAAACCGAAAGTTGGAAATCAACTGGCCTCAAGCTGTCTGAACTTCTGATTTAGCCAACTCGTCTCAGCTCGCAAAGGGTTGCCGCAACGGGTTGCACCCTTGACCCATAGGGTTTCCCAATACCCCACATTCAACAAAACCAACTAAGTCTTTGACTTAGTTGGTTTTATTTTTGTCATTTACAAAATTAGCTACAAATAACTAATAAAAATTGAAATATCATCAATTTTAAGCTAAAGTTGTTATTAATTAGATAAAAAAGAATTCATTTCTGACCTAAGGCTGCTTGTGTGGTTGTTCCACGGCGGTAGCCTGCCCAGCAGTATAAAAACTTGAAAAACGATCTTTATTTACAAGCTGTTTCTTGCAACCCAGCGCTGACCGCCTTGCTGCAAAGCCGCTCGGTGTTGCTGTTGCAAGGGCCGGTGGGGCCGTTTTTTGACCGCCTCACGAATTGGCTCAAATGCCATGGTGTGCCCACGGTCAACCGCGTGGCTTTCAGCGGCGGCGACGAGTGGGATTGCAATGCCAGCATGCCTATGCGCTTTCGCGGTGCCTTGGTGGAGTGGCCCATGTTTTTGCAGTACATGTTCACCACCTTCAAGGTCGATTGCATTGTGCTGTTTGGCCAAGCACGGCCGCACCATGCCAAAGCCATGGTCTTGGCCAGCTTGCTGGGCATCAAAGTGGTGGTGGTGGAAGAGGGCTATTTTCGGCCCCGCTACCTGAGCATGGAGCTGGGCGGGGTGAATGGCTACTCCAGCACCTTAGAGCGCTACCGCTGGCCCACTGCCCAGCCAGCGCCGCAGCATGTACCGCAAGTGAATGCTTGGGCGCAAAGCGTTCGCATGGGCTGGTATGCCGCCGTGCATTACGCGCTCATGTCTTGGAGGCACGCCCGTTTTCCTTTCTACTTGCATCACAAAAATGCCTCGGTGGTGAGTTGCATCGCCGCCTGCGACGAGTTGCATACCCTTACCTCGCTCTGCGGTTTCGATGCTTTGCTGCGCGGCAAGTCTGTCACCACTTATGGCTTGCCGTTTTATGCGGGTTGGGGTTTGACCACCGACAAGGCAGTTTTTCCAGCCAGTTGTTTGACGCGGCGAACACGCCAGCTGAGTTTGGATGAATTGGTGGCAGGTGCTTTGCTGCGCTACCCCATCTACTGGGACCATGATCTCAAAGGCGTGACCACCTGCATGGCGGTGCTGCTGCGCATTCAAGCCCAGCGCGATGCTTTGCAAGCGCAAGGGCGTTTGCATCAGCTCAAACATGGCTTTTGGCGGCGCATTCTGCGCAAATTGCGATATATGTATAAATAAACCTTTAAATACTAAATTTTCAATAAATTAAATAATAAATAGCTACTTTGTATGATATGGTATTAATTCAATGTACTCAATTGAGGTTGTTTTATGGCCTACATCAACAAACCCCGTCAAGCACCAGCTTTCGATCAGATGCTGTTTCCCAATGACATTGAAGGCATTCTGCTGGAATCGCAATTCACCCCAGACATGCTTGTCCAAGCAGGCCAATGCCGACAAAAAGTGCTCATCAAGGGGTTGACCCGTTTCATAGGGAAAAGCGCCGCTTGGCGACGCCCTGTCAATGTGGAGCGGGTTATTTTGGTGGTGGGTCAGGTGGAGTCCGACCCTTCGCTCAAGCATGGTGTCCAAGGCATTCGCACCAATTTAGCCTTGCTCCAAGCTGTGTGTCAGGCCAATGCCGATGCCTATGTTGTCTACAAACCCCACCCAGCGGTCCTCAATGACATGCAGTTTGGCGGCCGTGCCTACCAAGAAGCCTACCAATGGTTTGACGAAATCGTTGGCGATGTCAGCCTTTGTCAACTGCTGCCCAAAGTCAACGAGGTGCATGTCATGAGCTCGTTGGCGGGTTTTGAAGCCTTGCTGCGTGGCAAAAAAGTCAGCAGCTACGCACACTCGTTTTATTCCGGTTGGGGTCTCACCCATGACATGGTGCCCATGCTCAATCGCCACAGACAACTGAGTCTGGACGAATTGGTGGCTGGTGCTATGTACTGCTTTCCGCGCTATATGAACCGTCTGGCTGGCAAGGTGAACACTGCAGATAAACAGTCAGAGCATATCTACAGCTCTGGGCGTTCAGGGCTCGCCCAGGCCGCAGCCAGGGTTTGAAAAAACTTAGACGCGCTTGCGGTATTCGGCGGTGCGGGTGTCGATTTCCACCTTATCGCCTTGCGCCACAAAAATAGGCACATTGATGTCAAAGCCGGTGGCTATTTTCGCGGGCTTGAGCACTTTGCCTGAGGTGTCGCCTTTAACAGCGGGTTCGGTCCAAGTGATTTCGCGAACTACGCTGGTGGGCAATTCCACCGATATCGCTTTGCCGTCATAAAACACCACTTCGGCGGTCATGCCGTCTTCCAAGTAGTTGAGCGAGTCGCCCATGTTTTCGTTTTCTACTTCGTATTGGTTGAACTCGGTGTCCATCCACACATACATGGGGTCGGCAAAGTAAGAGTAGGTGCAGTCTTTCTTTTCCAAAACGATTTGGTCCATCTTGTCGTCGGCCTTGAACACCACCTCGGTGTTGAAGTTGGCAATCAGGCTTTTAAGCTTCATGCGCACCGTGGCTGAGTTGCGTCCGCCTCGGCTGTATTCGGTTTTCAAAACAACCATGGGGTCTTTGCCGTGCATGATGACGTTACCGGCGCGAATTTCTTGAGCTATTTTCATAAAGTTCTGTGCTTGGAAAAGCCGCTATTTTAGCCGTGTGCCGCTACCCAGCTTTCTAAGCGTGTCAGCAAGTCGGTTTGTTGGTTTAAACGCATACGCAAATCAATGGCCCACGCTGTCCATTCCTTCAATACAGCAGGGCTTAAAACCGGCAGGGCTGTGGCTTGATCTGCATTCCAAGCCAGATGCGCTTGCACCACCTGTTCGGGGGCTTGGCTGGCCTTTAAAAATGCGGTGAGCTTTTTCAAATGGACACCATCGTCTTGAGGATATATCTGCCAAAGAAAAGCTTTGCCAGCCCATATCGCCCGAGCCAGCGAGTCTTCGCCGCGCACCAAGTTCAGGTCTTGTGCGCCCATTAGATGGTCAAACTCGGTCTGCGACACATAGGGCAATTCGTTCACTTCAAGCTGATGGTCTGGCCCAAGTTGTTGCATGGCCAAACGCACCGCTTGCGTGGCGCGGCCTGCGGTCACTTGCAAGCGTACTGTTTGTGGCAACTCGCTCAACTGTTTCAGCCACCTGCCCAAACTGGCGGGCTCGTAGCAAAACACACTGATGCGCAAAGTGTTGTCAGCTACGGGTACCACTGCCTTAGGCATGGGGCCATGCAGCAAGCCGCCACTTTTCTCACTCAGCCCAGGGTAAAAAAACCATTTGCTCAAACCTTTGGCCGGACCATGCAAGACAGGCGAGGGCAGGCC
>Ga0187843_10000617_pt1 | contig 24403 bp, 28 predicted proteins | sample SpaLakP09_SKY_43_FD_134516 | JGI IMG/M metagenome (GOLD analysis project Ga0187843, IMG submission 134516) | Oligotrophic lake water microbial communities from Sparkling Lake, Wisconsin, USA - SP09_SKY_43 | ecosystem: Environmental > Aquatic > Freshwater > Lake | place: USA: Sparkling Lake...
CTGCTCCAGCTTCAGCCGCGCCCGAACCGTCAGCGGCCGCCCGACCGGGGTCCCTTCCGGGCCGAACCGCGTTTCCACCACCTGGCCGCCGTCGCCGCCAGCGCCAGTCCGATCACGCCGCTCCGCACCAGCCTCGCCACCGGCGTCTCCCCTGTTCGATACCCATGTTCGGCTGAGCGAACCGCCCTTGGCAAGGCCGTTTCCGGATGAACGCCGGATGAACGACGACCTCGCGGCCCGTTCAGACGACCGGTCCTAAATCTGTGGTCAAGCTTGGCGCATCCGCCGCAGCAATCACCAAGGGGCCCGACCATGAAGACGTTTTCGAAGATCGCTTTCGCTGCGCCGGCCGTCATCGGCGCCATGGCCCTGAGCCTGATGGCCGCCAGCCCGGCCGACGCCCAGAGCCGTCATCGCGACCGGGACCGCGACCGTGACAGCGACCGCACCGAGGATGTCCTGATCGGCGCCGCCATCGGTGCCCTGGCCGGTGCCCTGATCGGCGACGGCGACGGCTCCTATGTCGCCGGCGGCGCCCTCGCCGGCGCGGCGCTGGGCGCGAGCTCGGGCGATGACGACTGCGGCTACTACCGCGGCGGCCGCTGCTACCGGAACCTGGGCCACTGGGAGCGCGAACACGGCATCAACAGCCGCGATCGCTACGACCGCTACGACCGCTATGACCGTCGCGACGACCGCCGGGATCGCCGCGACTACCGCCGCGACCGCCGCGACGACCGCCGCGATGACCGCGACTACCGCTACGAGCGCCGCTGGTAGTCTCCATCCCTTCCGCCGGTCGGCCGACGGACAGGACCGGGCGGGTCAACTTGACTTGCCCCTTTCCGGCATCCAGCCTCTTTTGCCTGGGCGGCCCCTCGCCGGGCCATGCGTCTGGAGCGCATTCAGAACGGAGCGGTCTTATGGCCTCGCGTCTGCCGAAATCCTCAAGGTTTGCATTGAGCCTCACGGTCGCTGTCGCGGCGCTGGCCATCGGCGGTCCGGTCTGGGCACAAAGGGCCGACGAACTCAATGGTGGCAAGGCCAATATGAGGTGCGAAGGGTCCACCAACAACTGCGGGACCCCGGCTGGCGGCTCGCTCCGCGACGCGTCTGAAGATGAGGCCACGGACCCGCCTGCGAACAACCCGGAGCCCGCTCCTGCAGAGCCGCCGGCCGACGCGGATGAAGGCACGGCAACGCGCGCGCCTGGCCCGGCAAGCAACGACGATGAACCGGGCGAGCCGGAATAGTTCGGCGGAGGCCGGCCCGGCTTGCCCTCATGGATGTCAGGCAACCGGGACCGCCGAAACGGACGCTCCCTGCTGCGCCCTAGACCATCAGCCGCTTCATCAGCTCCGCCGTCGACGGATCCAGCCCCGCTGACGGTTCCCCTGCCGCCACATCCTTCAGCACGACCTTCGCCAGCGCCTTGCCCAGCTCGACGCCCCACTGGTCGAAGCTGTTGATGTCCTGGATCACCCCCTCGACGAAGGTCTTGTGCTCATAGAGGGCGATCAGGGCGCCGACCGCTTCGGGGCTCAGGGCGTCCATCAGGATCGTCGTCGACGGGCGATCGCCGGGGAAGGTCTTGTGCGGGGCCAGCCGGTCGGCCTCGGCCGCGTCAGCCCCCGCCGCGATCAACTCCGCCCGGGCCTCGGCCTCCGTCTTGCCGACCATCAGCGCCTGGGCCTGGGCCAGGGCATTGGACCACAGCGGGGCGTCGCCCTCGCGCGCGTCCATGGCCCCCTCGGAGGTATGGCCCACGACGATGAACTCCGCCGGCACCACCTGCGGCCCCTGATGGATCTGCTGGAAGAAGGCGTGCTGGCCGTTGGTGCCCGGCTCGCCGAACACGATCGGGCTGGTGGCGGTGTCGACGGGCGAGCCGTCGCGTTTCACCCGCTTGCCGTTCGACTCCATCTCCAGCTGCTGCAGGAAGGCCGGCAGCCGGCGCAGGCCGTGGGCATAGGGGGCGACGGTCCGGGCCATGCGGCCGCGGCCCTCGACATTGTAGATCTGGGCCAGGGCCAGCAACACCGGGGCGTTCCGCTCCAGATCGGCCGAGAGGAAATGCTCGTCCATGGCCCGGGCGCCGTTCAGCAGCCGCTCGAACACATCCCAGCCCAGGGCCACCGCCACCGACAGGCTGACCGCCGACCACAGCGAGTATCGCCCCCCGACCCAGTCGCGGAAGGCGAAGGTCCGGCCGCAGCCCCAGGCCGCGGCCTTGTCCGGTGCCGCCGTCACCCCGATCAGGTGATGCACCATCCGCTTGGGCGACAGGCTCTCGGCCAGCCAGGCCTTGGCCAGCTCGGCATTGGCCAGGGTTTCCTGCGTCGTGAAGGTCTTGGACACGACCACCACCAGCGTCGTCTCGGGGTCCAGCCCGGCCAGGGCCTCGCCCATCTCGCGCGGGTCGATATTGGCCACGAACCTCAGGTCGATGACCGGCTCCAGCGGCCGCAGGGCGTCCCACAACAGCCGCGGCCCCAGGTCCGACCCGCCGATGCCGATATGGACGATGGCCGTGAACGGCTGATTGGTGCCACCCCCCTCGGCGCCCGAGCCGATGTCGGTCGCGAACCGGGCCATGGCCTTGCTTGCCGCGGCGACCTCGGCGGACACGGGTTCGCCGAGCGCGCGGAAATCCGCGTCATCGGCGGCCCGCAGCGCCGGATGCAGCACCGCGCGGCCTTCCGTATTGTTGACCGCCTCGCCGCCGAACAGGGCGTTGCGCCGCCCCTCGACGTCACAGGTCCGGGCCAGATCCAGCGCGGCCTCGAACCCCTCCGCGCTCCAGGCCTGTTTCGACAGGTCAAGATACAGGCCCGCGGCCTCCACCCCCATGCGGTCGACGCGGCCGGGATCGGTCGCGAACTGGTGCAGGATGCGTCCGTCGGCGTCCTTGCGGGCAACGCCGCGAAGCATGTCGAGGGCCTGGGTGCGGGCGGTCATCGGGCGAGCTCGAAATTCGAAAAGGTAAACCCTCGTTTACGGGTCGGGCGTAAGCCGGTTCAACGCCGAATCCGCGATTCGGCCAACTATATGAGGTTAGCCATGTCCTGCGGCGTCGCCCTGGCGGTCTCCCTGCTGCTCTCCGACCCCAATATCGCCCTGGCCGCGGCCCTGCCGCCGCCGGCCGCCGACGCGCCGGTGTCCGTGGCGGGCGAGCCCCTGTTCGCCGACATCGTCGCCCGCTCCGGCGCCCTCAAGGGCGTGGTCCAGGGCTGGATCGACGCCGGGGTGATGGATCAGTCCGACTTCGCGGCGGGTGAGGCCTTCACCGGCTTCCGCGCCCACGCCGCCGAACTGGCCGCCCTCGACATGCAGGGCCACGTCATTCTCAAGGAGCGGGGCACGGACGGCGACCTGAAATGCATCCTGCGTGGCATTTCCGAGGACATCCCGGTCAAGATCGACGCCGTCGAGGCCGCCACCACCCCCGCCGAACGCCGCGTCGCCCTCGATGAGCTCCACTACCTTCTGAACGACAACGTCGAAGTCATCACCGCGCCCCCGCAGCCGGAAGTGTAGCGTCCCTCTCCCGACGGGAGAGGGATCAGTGCTCAGCACGACCGATTCTGACGCAGCGGCGCCTGATCCTGCATCCATGTATGAGGGTCGACCCCGAAAACTCCGGTGCGAAGACACCTGGCGCGCGGTGCGCCGGGCATGGGAGGCCGGTGAGACCGCGGCCTCGCTGGCGCAGCGGTATGACGTGGGGCTGGCCAATCTGTGGAGACGCCGGGCGTCGGAAGGCTGGAAACGACGCGTGACCGCCGATCCGGATCCGGAGCCGCCGGAAGGCTGGGACCACTACGCCCGGCGCAAACAGGCCGCGTTCGAATATCAGCTTGAAGAGACGCGGCTGCTCGCGGCCAATCTGGCCGAGGCGATGCGGGGCGGCCCGCTGGAGCAGGTTCCCGTCTGGCACCTCGGTTTCGTGCTGGAATGGCGAGCGGAGAACCTTCCGCCCGATCAGGCGGCCCGCGACCGGGCGTGGGCGCTCAGGCACGACTGGACCGGGGCCTTCTGGAGCGAGACGGGCTGGCTTCACCCCCTGTCATATCTGGATGAGGTGACCCTGCAGGCCAACCGCGAGGCCTGGCGCGAGGACGCCGGCCTTCCGCCGGGCGCGGCGGAGGCGTGGCCGTGTTGAGAAAACCTGATCCTTCTCCCATTGGGAGAAGGTGCCCCGAAGGGGCGGATGTGGGTCGGCTCTATCCGTCGGCGAAGCCGCCGCTCCCGACAGCGACACGGCTGACGCCGAATGCCGCCACCCGACCCACACCCTTTCGCGCGACCAATCGCTGCGCTCTTGGGCGCTCAAGCCCTCTCCCAACGGGAGAGGGTTCATCCACCTTTCAGCGCCTCCACCACCACCCCCTCGGTGAGCAGCTGCGGCAAGATCCGCGGCTCGGCCGAGCCCGGTGAATACAGCAGATACAACGGTACCCCCGACCGCCCGTGGCGCTGCAGTTCGGCGGTGATGGCGTCGTCGCGGCGGGTCCAGTCCCCGACCAGATAGACGGCGTTCGAACCCTCGATCGCGGCCTTCACGCCCGTCGTGGACAGCGACGTCCGTTCATTGATCTTGCAGGTCACGCACCAGTCGGCGGTGAAATTGACCAGCACGGGTCGACCTTCGGCGAGGGCCGCCTCGACCGCCGCCGTGGACCAGGGCGTGCTGGTCGGTCCCGCACCCTCGACCGCCGCGGCCGAACCCGCGGCCTCGGCGGGGGCGCGGGCCGCGAGGATCAGCGCCGCGCCCGCCAGCAGAACCGCCGCGACGCCGGCGGTCAGATGGAACACCCCGCGCCGCCCGAAGCCGCGCTCGGTCTGGCCGCAGCCGATCAGCCAGGCCCCCAGCGCCAGCAGCAGGCCCGCGGCGAACAGCAGGCCGAGGGCCTCGGCTCCCGTCTGGCGGCTGAACACCCAGGCCAGCCAAAGGGCCGTGGCGTACATGGGGAAGGCCAGCAGGTTCTTGAGCCGCTCCATCCAGGGTCCAGGGCGGGGCAGTTTCGCCAGCAGGCCGGGCGACAGGCTGACCGCGACGAAGGGCAGGGCGAGGCCGAGCCCCAGCCCGAGGAAGACCAGCAGTGCCATCGGCCAGGGCATGACCAGCGCCGCCCCCAGCGCAAAGGCCATGAAGGGGGCGGTGCAGGGCGCGGCCACGATCACCGCCAGAGCCCCGGTGAAGAAGGCGCCGAGGCCACCGGGCAGGCGCGACAGCGGTCCCGCTCCGGCACCCTGCAGGCCGCCGCCGACATGGAAGACGCCCGACAGGTTCAGGGCCACGGCGAGGATCAGCAGGGCCAGCCCGGCCGTCACCGGCGGCGACTGCAGCTGGAAGCCCCAGCCGACCGCCTCGCCCGTCGCCCGCAGCGCCAGCAGTCCCCCGGCCAGCAGCAGGAAGGTGGTCAGGACGCCGGCGAGGAAGGCCAGGCCGTCGCGCCGGGCGTGGCGCGGGTCATGCGCCGAGGCCGCCAGCGAGGCCGCCTTCATCGCCAGGATCGGGAAGACGCAGGGCATCAGGTTCAGGATCAGCCCGCCGAGGATGGCGAACAGCAGGGCCTGGGCGAAGAGCGCCGGGCTGGTGTCCGACGCGGGCCCGGGCGCGTCGGTGGGCCCGTCCGCCGCGGCGGCCAGGGTGCCGGATCCGCTTGTTCCGGCAAGAGGCGTTCCGGCCTCGGCCCGGATTTCCCAGGCCCCTTGGGTGGTGACCAGCACGCCCTCGACCGGACCGGCCAGCCCGGCCGCCCGGGTCTCGCCGCCTGGCGACAGCCGCAGGGTCAGCCCCTGCGGGCCCCACGTGCCCGTCTGGGCTGCCGGATGGTCGATGACGCCGCCGGTGAAGGGGAAGAAATAGCTCGGGCCCGGGTCGCGGCCCGCCAGCGGTCCGCCCGCGGCCGAAAGCGTCAGGATGCCGTCCTGAAGCGCGATCCGCGCTTCCAGCCCGGCCGGTCGCGGGGCCTGCTCCAGCACCGTCGTGATGGCGGCGCCGTGGCGGCGGTCCAGCGGCGCGGCCCCCTCCCGGACCGGCAGGTCCAGTCGCAGGGTCAGGTCCTCGGGCACGCACATCTCGGCACTGCAGACGAAGAAGGCGGCCTTGACCGTGAGCGGCAGCACCGTCCCCGCGCGGGCCGTGGCCGGAATCTCGATCGGGACCGGCAGCCAGACCTCGCCGGAATAGCCGTAGTTCATCAGCCCGGCGATGCGCTGGCGCTCGGGCAGAGGCCAGACAATGTCGCCGGCCCGCACGCCCTGCGGCAGGGTCCAGCCCAGGGTCGTCGCCCCGCCGGAGTCGCCCGGATTGCGCCAGTAGGTGTGCCAGCCGGGCTGGATCGTCTGTTTCACCGCCACCACGGCCGTCGAACCGGGGGCCGCCCAGGCCGACATCGGGACCAGTTCGGCCTCGATCCGTTCGGTGCGCTGCGGGCCGGACTCCGCCGCCGGCTGGGCCATGGCCGCGATCGGCCACAGGCTCACAGCCACAAGGATCAACAATCGAACGAGATGGTTCACGCGGCCTCCGGAGACGGTCGCGCGGACCTTAGCCGTCCGCACCCGCCTCCGTCACCGCCTGCGACGGGTGGCGCGGCGTCGCGCCCGGAAAGATTTCAGCGCGGCGCGGCGTCGACCAGCACCTCGGTGCGGCGGCGCATGGGCTCGCGCACCCCTGCGTCGGTCACGGCACCCTCGTCGCCGCCGGCTTCCACCTCGAACGCCGGGGCGGGCCAGCCGGCCGCGGTCAGGGCTTCGGCCACCGCCTGGGCCCGGCGCTCGGACAGGCTCAGGTTCGCTGTCGCCCCGCCGCGCGCATCGGCCAGCCCCAGCACTTCCACCTTGCGGATCTCACAGCCCTGCAACTGCGCGGCCGCCATGCCGATGGCCTGACGCGCCGGCTCGGTGAGCCGCGCCTCGCTGTCGGCGAAATAGACCTCGAACCGCTTCGCCGTGCAGGGCGACGGCTCGGTCACCACCGCGCTGCGGTCCATGAACCGCGTCACGTCGCACCCGGACAGCCCGACCGCCACGGCCAGCCCGGCAAACCCGATCAATCGCTTCATGTCCAACCCCTCACAGCTCAAGAAAAGGGCGGTCCGCCTCTCGACGAACCGCCCTGACTTTCAGTCAACCAGCCCGCGCCTAGTAGCGACGCTGACCGTTTTCCCAGTAGCACTCGTCCTGACGACCGTCGTAGCAGTAATAATACCGGTTCTGGCTGTCGCGGTAGCGCTGCTGGTTGGCGCGGTCCTGTTGCGAACCACGCACCGCGCCGGCCACGCCGCCGACAACGGCACCGATAGCCGCGCCGCGACCGGCGTTGCCGTCGCCGACGTTATTGCCGATGATGGCACCGGCGACGGCACCGATGCCGGCACCGATGGCGCCCTGACGGGTCGCTTGGCTGGGATTGCCGTATTCGTCTGTCGCGCAGGCGCTGACCAGAAGTCCGGCGCCGGCGATCGCGATGATTGCCTTGTTCATGGATATTTCCTTCATCCCTCAGGTTCGCCCCACGGGTGAGAACGCTGGATAAGCGTTGCGGTTCCCGCGCTATGTTCTAGCCCAAGCCTGTATTAGGCTTCAATCGGCGTCGTCCGGAGGGTGCGGCCTCGATTTTCTGAGTAGAGACGGGGGTATCGTATGCGTTTTTCTGAACCGGTCCGCATGGCGGACGACGGCGAGCACAGCCCGGTATGGGCCCGCACCAAGCGGCGTTCGGGCAATCCGATCGTAGGGATTCTTGTCACCCTGCTGGCCCTCTTCGGCGTTCTGACCGCCGTGCTGGGCGTCAAGGAGCAGTCGCTCGCTGAAGGCGGCGCCATGATGGACGGCTGGATCACCAAGGGTGTTTCCATGGTCAAGGGCGAAGCGCCCCGGGTTGCTGACGAAGCCGCCACCGCGGCGGGCGCGGCTGCCGAGAAGGCCGGCGACGCCGCCCAGGCCGGAGCGGCAGCGGCTTCCGACGAGATGAAGAAACAATAGTCACGCTTGACCGATCCCGATCGGAACATCGTTCCGGTCGGGACGTTCGGGCGACATGACTGATACCGCAGCGCCTGAAACTGATCCCGGGACCGAGGCGGGAGCCGAGGTCTCTGAGTCGCATGTCCTCACGCCGCATGTTGCGCTGGGGCGGGTCATCATGCTGGTGAACCCCTTGTCCGGCGGGGTCGGCTCCAATGCTGCAGACGAGGCGGCAGCGATCCTCGCCGACTACGCCCTGGAGGCGACGGTCGTCGCGCTTGAGGGCGGCCAATTCGACACCCAGGTCCAACAGGCTCTTGAGGCCTGTCCCGATGCCCTTTTCGTTCTCGCGGGAGATGGTACGGCCGGCACCATAGCGTCCCGGGCCGGACCCGACGGCCCCCTGGTGGCACCGCTGCCGGGCGGCACGATGAACATGTTGCCTCGCGCCCTGTACGGCACCGCCGACTGGAAGGTCGCCTTGAGGCGTGCGCTTGAAGAAGGCGCGCCGCAGCGTGTCGCCGGCGGCGAGGTCACCGACGGGCGCTTCAAACAGGCCTTCTATTGCGCCGCCATTCTCGGCGCGCCGGCCCTCTGGGCGCCCGCCCGCGAGGCGGTTCGCGAGGGCAAGTTCGGCCTGGCCTGGGCTTACGGACGCCGGGCGCTGAAGCGCGCCTTCTCCGGCCGTCTGCGTTTTTCACTCGACGGACGCACCGATCGCCGCGCCGAGGCGCTTGTCCTGATAAGCCCGATGATCTCAAAGGCGATGGATGAGCATACGGGGCTGGAGGCCGCTGCCATGAATCCGGCCGATGCGATGCAGGCCTTCCGTCTCGCCGCCCACGCCGTATTCGACGACTGGCGTCAGGATCCGGCCGTGACGACCAAGGCGATCCAGCAGGCGACCATCCGCGCCCGATCGCGCATCCCCGCCGTGATTGATGGTGAGCCGGCGTTGCTGCGGCACGAGGCCAAGGTGCGCTTCATCCGCACGGCTTTCCGCGCACTGGCCCCGAACCCGCCGGCCGCGGAGGGTGCCGTCTAGTGGGGCGCATCCTCCAGTTCTCGGACATTCATTTCGGATGCGAGCATCAGCATGCCTGCGCGGCCGCCCTGGACTATGCGCATGGCACGGCGCACGACCTTGTCCTGATTACGGGCGACATCACCCAGCAGGGATTGCCCGATGAATTCGAGGCGGCGGGTCGCTGGATTGCGGCCATGCCGGACCCGCGCTTCGTCATCGTCGGCAATCACGACGTCCCCTACTGGAGCCTGCTGGCGCGTGTTTTCAGCCCGTGGAAGGCGTTCGAGCGCGCCACCGGCCACCCGGCGCACGATCATCAGTTCCTCAGCCCGAATCTGATGGTGCGCGGGGTCGTCACCGCGCGCGGATGGCAGGCGCGGGCCAACTGGTCCAAGGGCGTTATCGATCTGGATCAGACCCGCAGGGCCGCAGAGGCGCTGCGTCAGGCGCCGGTCGGCGCGCTGCGGGTGCTCGCCTGCCATCATCCGCTGGTCGAGATGATCGGCACGCCCATGACCGGCGACGTCAAGCGCGGCGACGCGGCGGCCCTGATCTTCGCCGAGGCCGGGGTTGATCTGATCACCACCGGCCACGTCCACGTCCCGTTTGCCCTGCCGATCAGCCTCGGCGATCATTGCTCCTACGCCGTCGGATGCGGGACGCTTTCGCATCGGGAGAGGGGCGCGCCGCCCAGCTTCAACCAGATCGACTGGGACGCCCACCACATCACCGTCACCGCCGTGGCCTGGACCGGTGACCGGTTCGAGCCCGACCAGACCTGGAAACTGCCGCGCAGACAGGACACCCGGCGGACCGCTACGGCGCCGGATCCCAACGAGGCCGGACAAATGGAAAAGGCCGCGGTCTGATCGACCACGGCCTTCTTCGGTTCGTTGCTATGCCCGTCCGGATCAGCGGCGGCGGCGGCTTCCGTGGGATTTTTCGGTGAAGGCCGCGGCCACCATGGTGGCCAGGGCCGGGTTCCGCAGGAAGATCCAGCCACCGGCCAGGGCGGCGACGGTGCCGAGGATGGGCCGCTGACGGAAGAGCATATAGGCGCGCTGGCCGAGACCCGAGACGTCCTCTTCATCCGCCTCTTCTTCCGTCTCGCTGCGCGCGACGAAGATCAGGGCAACCGCCAGGGCGATCACGGCGAACAGGAGGAAGGTGATCGCCGCGGCGGCCAACGGCACGACAACCAATTGCAGGGCGAAGAAGATCGTCGCCCCGAGCGCGAGGACGGCGACCAGGGCGGCACCCGCCGCGACCGAGGCCGCGACGGCCTTCTTGACCAGACCCCTGGCCATGCCGCTGCCGAGCATCAGCGCCGACGACCGGCGAGAAGCAGACCAAGGACGACGCCGACGCCGAGCGCGATGGCGGTCGACTGCATCGGGCGCTCCTGCACACGCTCGACCAGATAGCGCTGCGCTTCATCGAAGCGTTCGCTGGCCTCGTCATAATATTCCTGACCCCGCACCCGGGCGGTGTCGTAATAGCCGCGGGCCCGATCGCGCAGGACATCGGCCTCTTCGCGCAGGCGGGTTTCTGCTTCCGCCGCCTTGGCGCGCAAACGGGCTTCCGCCGCCGTCGCCTTCTCGCGCAGCCGGGCTTTCTCTTCGGCGCCGAGCACCTTGAGATCGTCCTTGAGCGTGTTGATGTCGTCTTTCACGGTCGCCCGTGCCGTTTTGGTCGTCGCCATGATGCGCGCTCCGTTCGTCAAGCTTGACGGTTAGATAGAGAACCCTGAGCCGGAACGCCACTGTCCGGTGACGGTTCCCGCATTGCAGCATCAGCGGACGGTGGCGAAGCGCCGCATCCGGGCATAGACAGGGCGAATGACCGACTGGCTGTTTCCCCCCGCGCCGACCGCCTCGCTGCCGATCTCCGGCCAGAGAGAGCGCTTCCCGATCCGCCGCATTCTCTGCGTGGGTCAGAACTACGCCGCCCATGCCCGGGAGATGGGTCAGTCCCGTGCCGAGCCCTTCTTCTTCACCAAACCCGCGGATGCGGTCGTCGTCGACGGCGCCGACCCGGTCTTTCCGACGGCGACCGCCAATCTGCACCATGAAGTCGAACTGGTCTGCGCCATCGGTGCCGACGGCGGCATCGCCGGCTGGGCCGTCGGTTGTGATCTGACCCGCCGCGACCTCCAGGCAGCGGCCAAGGAAAAGGGCCGCCCTTGGGATGCCGCCAAGGGGTTCGACCAGTCGGCACCCTGCGGCACCCTGACGCTCGGCGCCCTGCCCGACTCCGCCGCGCCCATCGCCCTGTCCGTCAACGGGGAGGCCCGCCAGTCGGGCCGGCTCGACGACATGGTCTGGAACCCGGCCGAGATCCTCGCCAAGGCGCGCGAGTTGTGGGACGTCCGGCCCGGCGACCTGATCTTCACCGGCACGCCCGAGGGCGTCGGCCCGCTTCAGCCCGGCGACCGGGTGGAGGCGACGATCGGCGGCCTGCAAACCCTGCGCTTCACGGTGAGGCCGCGATGATCCTGCACGGCTACTGGCGTTCGGGTGCCGCCTACCGCACCCGCATCGCCCTGGCACTCAAGGGGCTCGCTTATGAGCAACTGGGCATCGACCTGCGCACCGGTGCCCAGCGGTCGGCGGCCTTCGTTGCGCTCAATCCGCAGGGCATGGTGCCCGCGCTGGAGGTCGACGGCGCGGTCCTGACCCAGAGCCCGGCCATTCTGGAATGGCTGGAGGAAACCCACCCCGCCCCGGCCCTGTTGCCCGCCGGCCCGGTGGATCGGGCCCATGTCCGCGCCATGGCCGCCCTGATCGGATGCGACATTCACCCGCTGAACAATCTGCGCGTCGGCAAGACGTTGCGTGAGACCTTCGGGGCCGACCAGGCCGCCGTGGACGCCTGGGCCGCGCGCTGGATCGTTCCCGGATTTGAGGCGCTGGAAGCACTCGTCGGCCGCCACGGCGCAGGCTGGTGTTTCGGCGACACCCCGACCCTGGCCGACTGCTATCTGATCCCGCAGATCTATTCGGCCCGCCGGTTCAACGTGCCGGTCGACGCCTTCCCGCGCCTGCTGGCCATCGACGGGGCGGCGGCGCTTCATCCCGCCTTCATCGCCGCCCATCCGGACAATCAGCCGGACGCCGACTGAGACCTCAGGCGAGGAACCGGTCCACCGCCGCCATGAAGCGCGTCGGCTGATCGATCATCACCATATGCTCCGCCCCCGCGATCGGCACGAAGGCCGCCGGGGGTCGAAGCCGCGCATAGGCACCGCGGAACAGGCTGTCCGTGCGGCTGCGCGGCGAGTTTCCGTCCGAACTCCAGCCGTACACAACCGTCACCGGGGCCGTGATGTCGGGCAGGCGGCGACGCAGGTCGACGGTCATCACCTCGTACAGGGACTGGGCCAGGACGCGGCGGTCGCCGCCCTGCCAGCCCAGCGTCCCGAACACGGCATCGGTGGCACCGCCCAGTTCCAGGCCCATCTGCCGGCCATGCGCACGCAAGGCCTCGTCGCCGAGGAAATGGATCGCCTGAAAGGCCAGCTGGGCGATCGGCTCGACGTCGCCAACGGTCGCCTGGGGGCTGATCAGGGCCGGGAAGAACGGTGAGGAGTCGACCACCATGACGCGGCCAATCCGGGCTCCGGAGTCCGCTGCGATGCGCAGTCCCAGCTGGCCACCCATGGAATGGCCGATGATGGCCGGCCGTTCCAGCCGTTGCTCCGTGATGTAGCGCCGAACCTCGGCGGCGACCGCCGCCATGACCGCGCCGCTGGCGTTTGCGCCCGCAGGCAAGTCGCCGAACCCGCGGACCGAGACAAGGTGAAGCCGCCGCTTGCCGGCCAGCCGGTCCGCCACGCCGCGCCAGACCTCGGCGGTCGATGCCAGGCCGGGGATCAGCAGCACGTCCGGGCCTCGACCACGGGTCGTCACTGCAATGCGGCGTGAGCTGAAGGCGGGCTGCGCCACAGCCCCGGACCCGGCAGCCCAAAGCAGGGCTCCGCCGACGAGGCCTCGAAGAATGTTTCGTCTTTGTTCCATGCCGTCTTCGGGTTAGCGTTCACGTCGGAACGCGAGGGAGAGCGCAGTGAGCCAGTCCGACGAGATCGTCCTTTACACCAACCCCATGTCGCGCGGCCGCATCGCGCGCTGGATGCTGGAGGAGGTCGGCCAGCCGTACCGCACGGTGGTTCTGGATTACGGCACGACGATGAAGGCACCCGAATATCTGGCGATCAATCCTATGGGAAAGGTGCCGGCGATCACCCATCGCGGGGTGACGGTGACGGAATGCGCCGCGATCTGCACCTGGCTGGCCGACGCCTTTCCCGAAGCGGGTCTGGCCCCGGCGCTCGATGACCCGGCGCGCGGCGCCTACCTGCGCTGGATGTTCTTCGGTGCAGGTCCGCTTGAGGCGGCGGTGACGGCCAAATCTCTGGGCCTGCTGGCCCCGGCGGACAAGGCCGGAATGGCGGGCTACGGCAGTTTCGAGCAGGTGGTCGAGGCGCTCGAACAGGCGGTGACCAGCAGTGGCGGTCCATGGCTGCTCGGCGACCGCTTCACCGCGCTGGATGTCTATCTGGGCAGCCAGATCGGCTGGGGCCTGCAGTTCAGGAGCCTGCCGGAGCGGGACGCCTTCAAGGCCTATGCGGCCCGGCTGTTCCAGCGGCCCGCGGCGATCCGGGCGCGCGAGATGGACGACGCCCTGATCGCGGCGGCCAATCCGGGAAGCTGAAAGAAGGGCTCAGCCCTGGGCGGGGCGGAGGCCTTCAACGGACGCGCGTTGAACGACCGGGCGACGTTCGCCGCCGGCGGCCCGGATGCGGTCGATGCGGGCCTTTTCGGCCTTGAAGGCCGCGAGGTCAGCACCGGCCAGGACGGTACCCTCGGTGGTGCGCACGCCGGCCGGATTGATCCGCTGACCGCCGCGCCAGATCTCGTAGTGCAGGTGCGGGCCGGTCGAGGCGCCGGTCGAGCCGACATAGGCAACGATCTGACCCTGACGCACGCGCTGACCGGCGCGCATGCCCGAGGCGTAGCGGGAGAGGTGACCGTAGCCGGTCTCAAGGCCGTTGGAATGACGGATGCGTAGCCAGTTGCCATAGCCGCCCCAGCGACGGGCCTCGACAACCACGCCGTCAGCCGGGGCCACGACCGGCGTGCCGCTGCCGGCCGCGAAATCGATACCCTGGTGCATCTTGCGATAGCCGGCGATCGGGTGACGGCGGAAGCCGAACGACGATGAAACGCGGAACCCTCGCTCAAGTGGGGTACGCATGAAGGCCGAGCGGGTGTTCTTGCCCGTGGCGTCGAAATACTGGGCCTCGCGGGCCCCGTCGGGCTGGAAGCGATAGAAGGCGACGCCTTTCAGTTCGGCGTAGAGCAGCCCGTCCGTGCCGATGGTGCGGCCGTTTTCCGTGACGGTGCGGCCGAAGACATAGGTGAACTCGTCATTGGCGCGGATGTCGCGGTCCATGTCGAACCGGTGCGAGAACAGGCGGCCGGCGGCGCGGGCCACCTCGGCAGGCGCACCTTCACGACGGGCGGTCCGCGTCAGGGAGCCCTCGACCTTGCCCGTCAGAACAACGGTCTCGTGAGTGACCTTCTCCTCCAGCGCCCGAAGACGCAGGGCACCGTCGAAGCTGCGCGAGACGGTCAACTGGGTCGCCGGGCCGGTGCGCATGGTGAGGCCAATCAGACGGGCCTCGCCCCGGCCGCCGCGCGGCTGGGAAATAGCCGTTTCGAAACGCTGGCCGGCGCGCATGGCGTTCACGTCCATGGCGTTCGACAGGGTGGCGGCCACGGCCGACGCTTCTTCCGGGGCGATGCCCGTGCGGCGCACGGCCTGCTCGAACGTCTCGCCGCGACGGATCTGGACGGGAATGGCTTCGGGCGTCGTGAGGCCGGCGGGCATGCCCGCGGCAGCGAAGGCCTGATCGGCCAGGACAGCGATCTGATTCTGGGTGAGAGGCGGAGCCTCTTCCGCTTTCGCGGGTTGGTACACACGACCTGCAAGCAGCGCCACCGAGATCGCGGCCACCGCCGTCAAGGCGTGCGGCGCAATGCGCATCGGTTGGCGACGTGGATCGAACTGAGCCATCGGTCCCCGAGAAACGACGACGCCGGACGGCGCCAAAGCCACTGGTAGCAAGGTTCGCGCCGAAGGAGCCCCCGCCGCGAGACAGGGCGTATAGCCCGTCCGTCCCATCATGGGAAGGCGGTTCGTTACAGCGCGTTAACCGGAGCCGTAGTCATGGGTAAAGCTTGCGTGAACCATGAGACTAACGGCGGAAACTGATCGTGTATTCGCTGCGTTCTGGCGGTGAATTGACTCATTCCTGCGGCAACATGTCCCGAACTGACGCGCGAGACATTCAAAGTGGCGCATGCGCCACTCACCTGTGTTTCCGCGGACACGCCCATATTGCTGATCCGGAGAATTCCTTTGCTCAGCGGCCTTTCTTCCGGCGCGCCTGTCCCGTTATGACCAGTCCATGACCGCTGCGACTGATCCCGCTCCGCCTCCCGCGCGGCCTGTGCGCAAGCGGGGTCGCCGCGCTGTGCTGGTCACGGGCGTGGTGTTCGGCGTGCTGCTGGTCCTGACGAGCCTGCTCTACCTCAACCGGCGCGCCGCGACCCGGCAGGTCCTGATCGGCTGGCTGGAGCAGCAGGGCATTGAGGCCGACATGCAGGTCGACCGGCTCGAACTGGACGGTCTGGTGGCCCGGGTCCGTATCGGCGACGCCGCCGACCCGGACGTCACCGTCGAACGGGTCGAGGTCGACTATGCGATCGGCGCACCATGGTCGAAGGGAGGGATCGGTCTGACGCCCACCCGAATTCGCCTGATCCGCCCGGTGGTGCGCGCCAGCGTCCGCAACGGCAAACTGACCCTCGGTTCGCTGGACCCGCTGGTCGAGCGGTTCACCGGCCAGCCACCCCGTCCCGATAGCCGGGGCCCACTGGTTCTGGTCGAAGGCGCCCAGGTCCGGCTGGACACCGACTACGGCACGACCCGCCTCCTCGGCGACGCCCGGATTGATGACGGCAAGCTGATGCGGTTGACCGCCCGCATGCCCCCGACGGCGTTCAGGAGCGGCGACGTCGAGGCGCGGGGGCTGCAGACCACGGTCGACCTGACGACCACGGGTGATCGCGTCGCCCTGCGCCTCTCCGCCGCTGCGGACCGCGCCAGCCTGCCCGGCTTTTCCGGCACGGCGGTCGCGGCGACCGTCGTCGCTGATCTGCCGTATCCCGACCTCAAGGTCCGGCGCGGCGACGGGCGCGCGCGGGTCAACCTGCATGTCGCGGCTGCACGCCTCGCCGCCGGTGACGCATCGGCGCGCGACACCGACCTGCGCCTTACCTTCGACGGCCAGACTAGCGGCTGGATCGACGCCTTCCGCATGGAGGGGACCAGCGCCGTCGATCTTCGGGCCAGCCGGATTGAGGGTCCCGCGGCGTCGGCGGCGACTGCCCGTCTGCTCTTGACCGACGCGCGGTCCACCGTGGCGCGCGATCCTCGCGGTCTCGGCTGGAGCCTGGCGGGTGGCGCGGTCGCGAGCGCCGCCCGCGCATCCGGAGCCGGGCTGGACGGCACCGGGCTGACGTTGAAATCCCGCCGGTTGACCATGGGCGGTCACGGCGCAGCGGTGGAAGCGGGCGGCACTGTCGCCCTGTCCGCGGCGCGGCTGGCCCGGGACGAACTGACCCTGACCGGTGTCCAGGGCAGGACCGATTTCGATCTGGTCTCTGACGGCGGGCTGCGGGTTACGGCCACAGGCGCGCTCCGGTCGGCCCGGGGGGCCTGGCCCCTGTTCGGTACGCCCTCGAACGATGACGTCCCGGAACTAGCGGGTATGAAGCGCGCACTCTCGGCCTTCGCGCTCGATATCCCCGGCTTCGATCTGAGTACGGGGCACTCGGGGACTCGCCTGACCCTGACCCGTCCGGCGACCCTGCGGCCGGCGAACGGCGGCGTGCTCACCCTTCGCCCTGCGGCAACGCCGCTATTCCTCGCCGCCTCTGGCCAGGCCGGCGGCGGTGCCCTGTCGCTGACGACAACACGCGGTCAGGGCCTGCCCGAGGCCGCCTTCGCCATTCCGGCCTGGCGGCTGACGCCGTCGGGGTTCACCGCCACCCTGGATGGGCGCGCTGCTCTGGATTTCGGCCTCGCCCGGGGGATCACCCTCCAGACCCGCGGCGAACTGAGTTCCTCGGGCAGCCGCCTCGCCTATGTCGCCGCGCGCTGCCTACCGCTGACCGTCGACCGGCTCGAACTCGATGAGAGCGATGTGGCCGACATCGCAGGCGACATCTGCCCCGTCGCCCGCCCGCTGGTCAGCGTGGCCGATGGCCGCTGGCGGTCGGAGGGTGCCCTGCGCGGGCTGACCGCTTCCGCGCCTTTCCTGGCACTGAATTTCCGCGAAGCAGAGGGCGGCTTCACGGCGACCGGCGGTCCGGGCGGTGTCGGCCTTGAGGCCCGTATTGCGCGCGCGGCGGTCGAGGACGCCACCACGCCCCTGCGTTTCAATCCCCTGACCGCGAGTGGATCGGCCCGCCTGTCCGGCGAGGACTGGACGGGTGCCTTCGATCTCGCGCGCCAAGGCGTTTCGCTCGGCCGCCTGACCCTCGCCCACGATGGCCAGTCGGGAGCCGGCGGCCTGACCATCGACGCCCCCTCCATCGTCTTCGCTGAGGGCGGGCTTCAACCGTCCGACCTCAGTCCCCTGGCCGCGTTCGTGGGCTCGCCGGCGACCGGTTCGGCGGCCTTTAGCGGCCGCATCGACTGGCGAGCGGATGCCGAGGGGACCAGCGCGGGCCGCCTGACCATCCCCGGCCTCGACTTCACCAGCCCCGCCGGCCCGTTGAAGGGCCTGCGGGGGACCATCGACTTCATCAATCTGGCCCCTCTGACCGCGGCACCGGGCCAACGCCTTTCCGCCGACCTTCTGGAGTCGGTCGTCCCGCTCACGGACATCGAGCTGACGTTCGGTCTCGACAAGGCGGCGGTGACCATCGAGGGCGGCGATCTCGCGGTGGCCGGCGGATACATCCGGGTCGAGCCCTTCGCCGTGCCGCTGGACCCCGCGCAGCCGATCAGCGGCGTCATCGTGTTCGAGAACGTTCAGCTGGGTCAGGTGATCGCCGGGTCCGGGTTCGGCGACAAGGTCAACCTTGATGCCGTCGTCTCGGGTCGGCTGCCCTTCACCTCCGATCGGGTGAATGGCGTCCGTATCGCCGGCGGGTCGCTCGCAGCGGTCCAGCCGGGTCGCCTGTCCATCGCGCGTGAGGCGCTCAGCGGCCTCGAGGCCGGCGGCGGCGGCGAGGCGGTGCCCCCCAACACGGTTCAGGACCTGGCCTACCAGGCCATGGAGAACCTCTCGTTCGACATCCTGTCCGCCGAGGTCAACAGTCTCGACCAGGGCCGGATCGGTGTGCTGTTCCGCATCCGCGGTCGTCACGACCCGCCGGTGCGCCAGGAGCTGCGCATACCGCTCGCCGAGTTCATCAGCCGTGAGTTCCTCAACCGGACCCTGCCCCTGCCGTCGGGCACAGGGATCGACCTGACTCTCGACACCACCCTCAACCTCAACCAGTTGATCGGCGACCTTCTCGAGCTTAACCGCGCCCGCGACGGCCGTCCCTCGTCGTCGTCACCGGCTGAGCCTCCGGCCACGCCGTGATCGGAACATCTTCCTCGTTCAGAACCCATTCACGCTCAGTCGCGTTAGATCGTCGTGGATTGAAGACCGGAGACCACCGCTTATGACTCGGCCCCAGACCCGGACGCGCACCCACCTCGCCCTGCTCGGCCTCATCGCCGCAGTCGGCCTCGGTGCCTGCACGCCCACGGTCCGGCTGCAGGTGGATCCGATCCAGATCTACGCGAAACTCGACGCCGATGTTCGCGTGCGACTCGACAAGGAGCTGCAGGACCTCCTCGTCGAAAACCCCAACCTGTTCTGACGCGAAAGTTGACCCAGATGTCTTTCCGCAAGTTCTTCGTCGTCGCTGCGGCCATCGCGGCTCTCGGCGTCGCCGCGGGCGCGGCTTTCGCCCAGACGTCGGCCCAGAAGTCGATGATCGACGCCGCCAAGGTGCAGGGTACGGTCGGCGAACAGGCTGACGGCTACCTGGGCTTCCGCGTCCCGGCCTCCGACGCCGCCCTGACCGAGGCTGTCCAGGCGACAAACGCCGCCCGACGCGAGGCCTACGCCCGCAGCGCCCAGGCCGCCGGCGACGGCGCGACGACCGAAACCGCCGCAGCCCGGATGTTCCAGACGCAGCTTCTGCCCCGGATCAGCACCGGCCAGTGGTACCGCAACGCCCAGGGCCAATGGGTCCAGCGCTGACCGCGGTCCGTCTGCTGCTGAGGGTCCTCACCGTCCTCGGCGTCGCCCTGATTGCGACGGTCGGCGTTCGCTTCGCGTGGATTGCGATCGGCGGGGGGCCACTGGGTCTGCACGGCCTGATCGCCCTCTCGCTCGGCGTACTGGGCACGGTCGCGCTGACCTGGACCCTGATGGCGCTGGCGTTCAAGTCCAGCCGTGAAGGCTGGGACGACCGGCCGGACGATCCCGACAAGCCTTGAGCCTCCGCGCCTCCCGCGCGATAGGTCGGGAATGAACGACGCCGCCAAACCCTCCGACATCACCTACGCCGGCTATCTCAGCCTCGACGAGCTGCTCATCGCCCAGCACCCGCTGTCGGACGAGCATGACGAGATGCTGTTCGTCATCATCCACCAGACCAAGGAACTCTGGCTCAAACAGATCCTGCACGAGGTGACCCTGGCGCAGGCCCTGGTCCGCAGCGGCGATCTGGTCCCCGCCTACAAATGCCTCGCCCGCGTCAGCCGCATCCAGGCGGTGATGACGATGAGTTGGGACATCCTGGCGACCATGACGCCGGCCGATTATCTGCGCTTCCGCGGCGTCCTCGGCTCGTCCTCGGGATTCCAGAGCGACCAGTTCCGGCGGTTCGAGTTCATGCTGGGGCTGAAGGACGATCGCTTCCTGCGCTTCCATGTCGAACGTCCGGCGGCCCATGCCGCGCTTCAGGCCGCCCTCGTCGCACCGAGCCTGTACGACGACGCCCTGTCCCAGCTGGCTGTCGCGGGCCTGCCGATCCCGGCCGCGGTTCTGAACCGGGATGTCAGTCAGCCCTATGAGCCCTCCGAGGAGGTCGAGGCCGCCTGGCTGGAGGTCTATCGCGACACCGCCCGCTGGTGGCCCTTTTATCAACTCGCCGAGAAGCTGGTGGATCTCGACGATGCCCTGCTGACCTGGCGACACAAGCATGTCGTGACGGTCGAGCGCATCATCGGCCGGCGGCGCGGCACCGGCGGAACCGAGGGCGTCGCCTACCTGACCGAGACGCTGCAACGCCGCTGTTTCCCCGAGCTCTGGTCGCTGCGCACGAAATTGTAGAACGGCGAAGCTGAAACCTTTTCAGGCCCGACAGCGCTTTCACGTCTCCTCCCGGAAGCTGTGAAAGGCCTGAATATGACCACGTCCAATGACCACGACATCCACGTTCTCAACAGCCTGATCGAGACCACGATCGACAGCGCCGACGGCTATCGCGAAGCTGCCAAGGAAACCGACAAGCCCGGCTACCGCTCCCTGTTCGAGGCCCGGAGCTTCGAGCGCCAGCAGGTGGCGGTTGACCTGCAGGGCACGGTCCGCAACCTGGGCGGCGAGCCCGAGGACGACGGCTCGATCCTGGCCAAGGCCCATCGCGCCTTTCTTGACGTCAAACACGCCCTGCTGCGCGACGAACAGGCCGTGGTGAACTCGGTCGAGAACGGGGAGGACTTCATCAAGGGCAAGTTCGAAACCGCTCTTGATGACTCGAAGGTCTCGGCCACGACCCGCGAGACCATCCGCCGGGCCTACACCACGGTGAAGGACGGGCACGACCAGATGCGCGATCTCAAGCATAGCCTGGAAGGCCAGAAGGACGCGGACGGGCGGCTCTACCCGAACTAGGCCGACGACCGGACAGAGTAGAAAAGGCCCCGGCGGTTGCGCCGGGGCCTTTGCAATTTCAGCGAAAGGAAGCGGTTTATGCTTCGGTTTCGTCGGCCTTCTGGGCGGTGCCGGTTTCCGGGACCACGACGCCCTTGACCGGGCGGATCGTCTGCTTTTCGGCGATCCGGGCGGATTTGCCGCGACGGTCACGCAGGTAATAGAGCTTGGCGCGCCGGACGACGCCGCGGCGCTTGACCTCGATGGCGTCGATGTTCGGCGACAGGATCGGGAAGACCCGCTCCACGCCTTCGCCGAAGGAGATCTTCCGCACGGTGAAATTCTCGTTCACGCCGCCGCCGGCGCGGGCGATGCAGACGCCCTCGAAGGCCTGGATGCGTTCGCGCTCGCCTTCCTTGATCTTGACCATGACGCGCAGCGTGTCGCCCGGCTGGAAGTCGGGGATCGCGCGCTTGTCGATCAGGCGGGCTTTTTCTTCGGCTTCGATCGTCTGAAGGATGTTCATTCTATTCTCCTCGAGCTTTTGCGCTCTTTACCTGTGATTTGGCGGGCTCGTGTCCCGCATGGGTCTTGTCCGGATAAGCCGCCCAGAGGTCTGGCCGTCGTTCCCGGGTCGTCACTCGCCGCTGCTCTTCGCGCCATTGTGCGACCTTCTTGTGGTCGCCCGACAGAAGCACCTCGGGTATCTCCAGCCCCTCGAACGTCCGCGGTCGCGTGTACTGCGGATGCTCCAGAAGGCCGTCCTCGAAGCTCTCCGAACTCAGGCTTTCAGCCTGGCCCAGCACCCCGGGGATCAGTCGTACGCACGCTTCGATGACCACCATGGCCGCCGCCTCGCCACCGGCGAGCACCGCGTCCCCGACGGAGACTTCCTCGAACCCGCGCGCGTCGAGCACGCGCTGGTCCACCCCCTCGAACCGGCCGCAGAGAACGGTAATCCCGTCCGCCTTCGCCCATTCTTTGACGCGCGCCTGGGTCAGGGGCCGACCCCGGGCGCTCATGTACAAAAGCGGCCGTCCTGACCCGGATACGCTGTCGAGCGCCCTGGCCACCACGTCCGCTTTCAGCACGGCTCCCGGCCCGCCACCCGCGGGGGTGTCGTCCAGGAAGCCGCGCGTATCTGTGGAAAAGGCCCGAATGTCAACCGTATCAAGGCTCCAGAGCCCGCGCTCGCGCCACGCCGTGCCGATCAGCGAGACGCCGAGCGGGCCGGGAAACGCCTCGGGAAACATGGTCAGGACGGTGGCGGTGAAGGGCATGGCGGGGGCTCTTACAGGAAAGGCGGGCGTGCGGCGAGGCGGTCCGGCCCGCCGCGCCCTTGACCCGTGCGCCGCCGGTGTCCCAACTGGTCCGGGCGAGGTCGCGAGGGTCCATGCGCATTCTGCTCCTGCTGCTCTTCATCGTCGCCATCCGGAGCTGTGCCGGCGCTGCGCCTGAAGCCGACCCCGCCCTTCCCGCCCTCGACCCCGCGGCGCCGGTGGTCGAGGCGCAGATGCCGTTGCGGCTTCTGCGGGACGAGGGCCAGAACCCCCGGATGGGCGCGCCGGAGCTCTTCGCCGGCAGCTATGCCGAAGACGCGCCCTTCAGCATCAGCTTCGCCTTCCATAGCGAGGGCCTCACCCTCGGCCCGCCCCAGGGGGTGGGGATGTCGGTCAGGTTCGGCGACTACTGCCGCGACCGGCCGGGCTGGCTGCAGGCCGTGCTGATCGCGCCATCGGGCGAGAGCTGGCGCGGCCATCGCGTCCGGGTGCCGGCGGGGCCGGACCGGAACCAGGACTGGAGCTCCGGCTATGTCGACACGCCGGAGGTGCGTGACGCCGTCGCCGCCGGCGGTCTGTTCACCCTGGCGCTCCAGGACGACGAGGGCTGGCTCTGGCATCAGGTCCGGATCGACGTCCTGACACCCGAGCGCCGCGCCCGGCTGTACGAGGAAAACCTCGTGGCCTTCCGGAGCGCCGGGGCGACGACCACGCCGGTGGCCTCGGACCTGCTGACGGTCGTCTATCGGGAGCCGAAGCGGCTGCCCTCGCCGCCCCGGCCCTGCCCGGCATCAGCGCCCTAACAAGCCTGTCCGGCGGCCCAGCCCGACGACCAGGCCCACTGGAAATTGTAGCCGCCGAGCCAGCCGGTGACGTCGGCGGCCTCGCCGATGACGTAGAGGCCGGGGACCGAGGTCGCGGCCATGGTTTGCTGGTCCAGCTGGTCTGTTGCGACGCCGCCCAGGGTGACCTCGGCGGTGCGGTAGCCTTCGGAGCCGACGGGCTTGACGGTCCAGCCGTTTACGGCGGCGTCGAGGCGGCGCAGGGTCTTGTCGCCGACCTCGGCCAGCTTGCCCTTGACGCCTTCGCGCTCGCAGACGTTTTCGGCGAGGCGGCGGGGGATCAGATGGCCCAGGGCCGTATGGACCATCTGTTTGCCGTTCTCCTCCTTGGCGGCCTTGAGGCGGGCGTAGAGATCTTCGCCGGGCGCCATGGCGACGGTGATGGGCTCGCCTTCGCGCCAGTAGGAGCTGATCTGGAGGATGGCGGGGCCCGACAGGCCGCGGTGGGTGAACAGCATGGCCTCGGCGAAGCTGGTGCCGCCGCCTTTCACCACGGCGTCCACGGCGACGCCGGCGAGTGGCGTCAGCGTCTCCAGCAGGCCGGCCTCGAAGGTCAGGGGGACCAGGGCGGGGCGGGTGTCGGTGACGCGCAGGCCGAACTGGCGGGCGGCGTCATAGGCCCAGCCGGTGGCCCCCATCTTGGGGATCGACTTGCCGCCGGTGGCCAGGACCAGCGACCGGCTGCGGACCACCGTGCCGTCGGACAGGGCGGCCTCGAAGCCGTCGGCGACGCGGTCGACCCGCTCGACCGAGACGCCCAGCGACAGGACCACGCCCGCCGCCCGCATGTCGTCGGTCAGCATGCGGATGATCTGTCTGGCGCTGTCATCGCAGAACAACTGGCCCAGGGTCTTCTCGTGCCAGGCGATGCCGGCCCGGTCGACGCGTTTGACGAAGTCGTGCTGGCTGAACCGCTTCAGGGCCGAGGTGGCGAACCGGGGGTTCTCGCCGAGGAAGTTGGCGGGACTGGTCCCGGTGTTGGTGAAGTTGCAGCGCCCCCCGCCCGAGATGCGGATCTTCTCACCCGGCGCCCGGGCGTGGTCGAGGATGCGGACGGAGCGCCCGCGTCGCCCGGCCTCGATGGCGCACATCATCCCGGCCGCGCCGGCGCCGACGATCAGGACATCCACAGTCTGGGGGGTCATGGCGGGGCCTTAGCACGCGTGGCGGGCGGGCGGAAAAACACAGTGCGCACCGTGCGCTTCGTGCGCTCCGGTCGGGGCGGAAAGACACGGTCGGACGGAGAATAGATTGAAGACGTCCGGCGCGCGCCGGACGTCTTCAATCTATTCTCCGTCCGACCGTGTCTTTCCGCCCCGACCGGAGCGCA
>Ga0187843_10000618_pt1 | contig 24375 bp, 24 predicted proteins | sample SpaLakP09_SKY_43_FD_134516 | JGI IMG/M metagenome (GOLD analysis project Ga0187843, IMG submission 134516) | Oligotrophic lake water microbial communities from Sparkling Lake, Wisconsin, USA - SP09_SKY_43 | ecosystem: Environmental > Aquatic > Freshwater > Lake | place: USA: Sparkling Lake...
CGAGGTCACCCTCGTTTTCGCGGTCTTCTTCGTCAACCAGGATCACCATACGGCCGGCTGCAAGCTCGGCCACCAACTCGGGGACGGGAGATATGGGCATAAACCCGATTGTAGGCGGGGCAGAGCCGCTCCAACTGGAGCGGGGGCATCAATCGCGCAGCGGTCGGGCCCGCAGGCGCAGATCCTCGCCGATCGGCGTGCATTCTTGCCATTGCCAGCGCTGCGCCTGGTCGAGCTGGCTCAGGGCGGGCAGGGCAGCCAGCTCGCGCCCCGGGCCCAGCAGCAGCGGGGCCAGGTAGACCAGGAGTTCGTCCACCAAGCCAGCGCGCAGCAGGGAGCCGTTGAGCTTGTGCCCTGCTTCGACATGCAGCTCGTTGATGCCGCGCCGGCCCAATTCATCCAGCAAGGCTGTTAGATCGACCTTGCCACCCGGGCCCGGAAGGCTGATCAACTCGGCGCCTTTCTCGAGCAGTGCAGCGGCCGTTGCATGCCCTTCCAGCGATTCAAGCGCGTGGCAGAGCAAGACCTGACCCGGTGGCGGCAGCAATCGGGCCGCGGGCGATATTTCAAGCCGGGAGTCAACGATGACGCGCAGCGGTTGCAAGACGGTGTCGACCAGGCGCACATCGAGCCGCGGGTCGTCATCGCGCACGGTGCCGATTCCGCTGAGCACGGCGCCCGCGCGCTTGCGCCAGGCATGTCCGTCCTGGCGGGCGGACGGGCCGGTGATCCATTGGCTGACGCCGTTCTCCAGGGCCGTGCGGCCGTCCAGCGAGGCGGCCATCTTCATGCGCACAAAGGGCCGTCCGCGCTGCATGCGGGATAGAAAACCGAGGTTCAGCTCGCGCGCTGCCGTGCTGAGAGCGGCGTCTTCCACCCACTCGGCCTGCACGCCAGCGGCGCGCAGCCGCGCCATGCCCTGGCCGGCCACCTGCGGGTTGCTGTCTTCCAGGGCGGCGACCACGCGGCCCAGGCCGGCGGCGATCAAGGCATCACAGCAGGGCGGCGTGCGCCCGTGGTGGGCGCAGGGCTCGAGCGTGACGTAGGCGGTCGCGCCCTGCACCGATTCGCCGCGTGCTTGTGCATCGCGCAAGGCCATCACTTCGGCATGGGCCTGGCCGGCAGCTTGGGTGTGACCTTGGCCAAGCAGCCGTCCATCGGCCGCGACGATCACGCAGCCGACCCGCGGGTTGGGGTCGGTCAAGCCGATCGCATGCTCGGCCAGGCTCAGCGCATGGCGCATGGCCTCCTGCGCTGAGGCCAGGTGAGTCGGGCGGGTTGAACGACTAGGAGCCGCGCGGTCGCTCACAAGCTCAGTCCCAGGGCGCGGTTTCGAGGGTTTGTGAGGCATCGGCGCCTCCGGCAGCGCTCGCGCCCGTGGCTTCGCTCGCGGGCAGGGCCGCCAAGGCCGCGCCCGCGGCAAAGAAGTCGTGCTCGCCGCCGAGTCCGTCGATCAGCTCGGGGATCAGTTTGCACAGCTCGCCGGTGGCCAGGGCGGCGTCGGCATCAAAGGCCTCGTCCTTCTCGGGCGTGTCGCGGCCCTCGAAGGCAAGATCCAGAAAGCTGATCTTCTTGATTTGCAAGGTGTCGGTGAGCATGAAGGACACACGGTCTTTCCAGCTCATGGCCAGGCGGGTGGGTGCCTTGCCGCTTTGCAGATGCTGGCGCACCTCTTCAATGTCCAGCGCATGGCGAGCGTAGCGCACCACAGATTTCATCTCGTCGCCGCTCTTGAGTTCGCACTCGCGGTCGATGGTGAAGCCCTCGGGCGGCACACCGTCCATCAACCAGGCGGCCATGCAGACGGCGGGCGATTCGGCGGTCTGGATCAGGTGCAGGTTCAGGCCGTCGAGCGCCTTGACCAGCAAAGTGACCACCTCTTCGGCCCGGCTGGCACTGCCGGCGTCGATCATCAGCAACTGCTGAGCCGGCGCGATCCAGACCCGGATGGAGGATTGTTTGGTGAAGGCCTGGGGCAGCAGCTCCAGCGTGGCCTGCTCCTTGAGGTCCTTGGTCTGCTTTTTGCCGGGCTTGCGGCCGGTTTCCTGCTCGACGCGGGCGGCCAGCTCATCGGTGCGCTTGCGCACCACCGAGCCGGGCAGCACACGCTGCTCCAGCACCAGCTTCAGCAGCCAGTGGCCGCCAATGTCTTCCACCAGGGGGGCGTGGGGTATGCCGCGGGGCGAAGCCCAGCCCAACGACTGCGCCTGGGTGGCGCCACACTCGACGAAAACCGACTTCGCCAGGCCGTCCTCGATCTGCTCTACCGTGATCTGCCAATCCGCACCGATGCGGTACACCATCAAATTCTTGAACACTGCAGTCCTTGCTCTTGTCTCACGTGCGCGGCCGCTGCCTGCAGGCGAGCGACCAAAACGTGATTGTCACTCAGGCCGATGGCCGAGGACGAGAGGCGGGCGCGGTTCTCGATCAGGGTTGCGCGGGCGCCGCCTGTTGGAGCTCGGTGTTGCTGTTGACGAACACGCCGTTGGCTGGATCGATGGGCGCGCCATTCGGACAGCGGTTCACGCTGGCATTGATGACCAGGAAGTTCTGTCGCGCCAGCGAAGAGCTCACGGCGTTGTAGTTTTCCGGGTGTTCCGCATTGCTGATGCTGCCATTGCCGTCGTAATCGGCGCTGTAACGGCAGACCTTGCGGGCATTGCCCCCCGTCAATTCGATGCCGCTGAGTTCCGCCCGGCCGGACCAGATTCTCGGTGTGCCGTTGTTGGGCTCGATGAAGCAGTTGTAGCTCACGAAGGGCATGGTCGAGGAGGGGCTGGTCGGCGCATCGTCGAAGCATTGCTGCACGGTCGGTGCCGCAATTGCCCCGGCAAGCCGGCTGTTGGTGATCACGACATCCAGCGGCAAGGCAAAGCCTTCCGGATTGGCCGGGTCCGGGCGGAGGCTGTTCGAGAAACGAATGGTGCCACTCAGCAAATAGCCCACCGTGTTGTTCGAACAGGACTCGACGTCTTGCAAGGTCAGGCTGCTCGACGATGTGCCCATGGCCACCGTGCAGCGCCCGGTGATCACGCCGGTCAGGTTGTTGAACACCCAAGCCACCGTGGCCGTGGGGCCGGGCACGAACACGCTGGTCTTGTTGCCGAGGTCCTTGGCTTGGACCGGGATGCTGGCTTCACGCTCGCCGGGGCGGCGGGTGGGTGAAGAGACCGGCGGCACCATCATCGAGCCGCTCAAGGCGGGGTCGGCCTTGGCGATGAAGGTGTTCAGCTCCACACGCTGTGTTTCATTGGCGCGATCGACCCAGGACACTTCCACTCGGAGTGCTTTCAGTCCTGCCTGTGCCTGAGGTTGCTCAGCGCTTGCGTCGCTCCAGTCGGTGACAGTGCGGGTCAGCGTGAAGGTGGCATTGCTGTCGGCATCGCCCGCCGCGCTGTTGGCGGCTTGTGTCGTGAGTCCGGCGTAATCCACTGTGCCAGCAGGTGCGCCGGCGGGGGCGGCAAGTGTCCAGTAACCCCGAGCGCGTTCAATTTCCTGCTGCGCAATCCGCAGCGCTTCGCCGCGCTGCTTGGCCAGATCGGCGCCGCGCCGCATCGTGCTTTGGATGCCCACCAGGGCCACCATCCCGAATGCCATGATGAGCATGGCGACCAGGGCCTCGATCAAGGTCACGCCGCGGACGGTGCGGCGGTCGGCTGGGCTGCGGTGAGTGCGTTGGAGAGAGCTCATGTCCTCAGTTCCACCAGCTGCCCGGCACGCGCACAAAGCTGCCCGTGCGGTTCTTTAGAGCATCAATGATGCCGGGTTGGTACCAGATGTCGACATTCCCGGCGACGGTCAGGTTGCCCTCGGCCATCAGCGCGCCATTGAGGAGAGAGAGCGCGCCAGGCCCGTTTTCCCACAACACATTGCCCTTGGCGTAAAGGAGCCCTGTCAATTGCATGGGGCCGTCCAGCTCCAGTGCGCCATTCACCACCACCACCATGGGGCTGCTTGTTGAGCCCAGGGTGATGTTGCTGGCCAGCACCATGGGCCCGTCGACCCAGGCCATGCGCACGCCGCGGTTGTACTCAGCCAGCAAGGTGGCCGCACAGTCTGTATCCGGGCAGCTCACTTTGCGCATGGCGGGCTGGTTGATGTAGCTGTTCATCGACATGCCAAAGTGCATGGAGAAAAATCGCCCCGGACTGGTGGTGGTGGCCGCCAGCGTTGCGTCATTGCTGAGCACCGCGAGCGGGCCGGGTGTGCCGGGGATGCTGTCGAGCCGGCTGTTGTCCAGCCCAGCCGCGGTTCCTCCGGCGACGAGCAGCATGCCGTTGCTGCCGGGGGCGCTGTTGTGCAGCCCCAGCCCCGAAGCCCCGGCGATCACGCCGCCGGCCAAGGTGAGCGGTGCCGCAGGCGGCATCTTCAAGGCGCTGAGCAGGGCATAGTCGGCCTCGATCCAGGTGTCAGCGAGTTGCTTCTCGCGCCGCACGTTCAGTGCATCGCAGTCCAGCGACCGAGTGCCGTCCGCATTCAGGGTGGTTGAACTTGTCGAACACGCCTGGACACGCATGCGGATCACACCTGGCCGGCGCGCATCTGCACGAGTTTGCGGCATCAGCCTGACCCGGAAATTGGGCTGCATCGCAGTGGCTGCCGGCACGCCACCGTTCACGGTCCATGTGCTCAAGGCAGGGCAGCGGCACTGCCAACCTTGGCCGGCCACCAGAGAACAGTCGGCTGTGTTGGTGGTGCTGGCCAGGACGCGAAGCTTTTGAGTGCTTGCGTCCGTGCCCAGATACCGGTCGCGGAAGCGATTGGCGCCCGGCGTTGCATCGGGCAGGCAGGCGTTGTCGATATTGAGCCCATTCAATTGGGCCTCGGTCCATTCCACGCCGGCATCGGCTGCTTCCATGGCAATCCCGGCGCGGTAGTAGTTGCTGGCGATGCGTTGCTCGAAGATCAGATTTCGGTTGGCAAAGGCTGCCACCATGGCCATCACCAGAAACAAGACCATGACCACGACCAAGGTGGCGGCACCGGCCTGTGATCGGAGCGGGTGCAATGGGCGATGAATGCTGAGGTTCTTCATGCGGGAACCGGGCAGCTGCCAACGACGCCGTCATTTCTGATTCGGCCGCTGAGTTGAACTTTGCGAACGACGCTGCTGTCATGCACTGCTTGGCCGACCAAGGTGATGTTCACTTGGCGCACCTGCAGGCTCGGGCAGACGGTGCCCGCCGGACAGGGGGCATCGCAGAACTCCTGGAGTGCCAGGTTCTGGCTTTGCAGGTTGACCTGAAAGCTCGTCACGGTGAGGGTGGCGGGGTCTGTCAAGGGCTGCCATGCCGTTCCGAGGCGAATCTTCAGAACACCGTCATCCAGCTTGAAGCCAAAGCGCTCGTTGGTGTCGACCGCGCTGTCTTCAGGGTTGGTGTAGGCAAAACTGTTGTCGCGCTCGTCAAAATGCCGTGAATACTGGTACTCGAGCTTCCCGCTTTGCGCGTCACCTGTGGTGCTGACGTTGGCATAGGGATTTGAGGCCGGTGCAGCAAAGCTTCCTTCAGCCCAGACGCCGTTTTGGGGCATGGCCCAGAAACCGGCGCGCCGCATATCCTTGAGCATCAAGTCGCCCGCGGCGCGCAAGTCTTGCTGCAACTGGGTTTCCAGAACCAGCAATTTGTGCTCCTTGAGCTGGGTGGTCATCATCAAGCTCGCCGCCGCCACCACGATCATGCCGACCGTGATGCCCACCATGAGCTCGATCAAGCTCAGGCCGCGCTGCTGGCGGCCACCCAGCCTGGGGCTGTGGCGATTCAGTTGCTGCTTGCCGGACATGTTTGGTACCCAGGGATGTTGCTGCTGCCGCTCGGAGAGCAGGTGATCACGCGGCCAGCCGCATTGGTCTTGACCATCAGGGTCGCGCCCCGCGAACCTGCCACGGTGACAAAAAAGTTGGGGTCTGAGGGCGTCAGTCTTGGCGCGATGAAGCTGAGGGGGTTGTCCGACTGGCTGGGCGTCATCGTCACGCCCAAAGACCGTTGCAATTGGTTGAGCTTGAGTTCGTACGCGGTCGAGAATCCGCCGCCGCAACTGGTGCCGGCTGCGCGGCGGCAGTCGCAGGTACCGATACCCGACAGGTAGGTGATGGAGTAGCAGGTCAGGTTGGTGTCGCTGTTGAACCGTATCAGAACGTTTTCAGCGCGCATCGCTGCCTCGGTGCGGGCATAGGCCAGATCGGTGGCCAGCTCGGCGGCCACAGCCTCCACACGACGCCGGTTGATGAAATCCGCCAAAGATGGCGCGGCCAATGCCAGCAAGACACCCAAGATGGCCACGCCGACCAGAAGCTCGACCAAGGTAAAGCCACGGCTGTGCTGTGCGCGCGAAACAGGGCTCAATGGGCGCACTCCCTGTGGCAAACAAGAGTCGAAAGAGACCATGGATCGTGGGTAGAGGCTTGGGTGGCGCGTCATTTGGGCCAGCATTGAGAATTGCTCACACCGGACGAATCACTCGCCAAGTAGTAAAGCTGTCCGCCACGGACTTGGACAGACAGGGTTGCGCATTTGAGGTCATTGCTCTGCGGGCTGCCGCTCGCGGTGGTCGCGGTGACGGTATAGCCGCTGTCGAAGTTCACATTGGGTGCGGTCCCAACGCCCACCAGGCTGAGTGTGTAGTGGCCAGCGGTGGTCAGGTTGCTGGGAAAGTTGAGGCCCAAATCGGAAAAGCTGCTGGCATAGGCGCTGCGGTTCGCGCGCCAGCGCTCTTGGGCCTGGGTGACTTGGGATAAAGCGTTGATGGCATCCGAGCGCCGGCTGCGATTCATGTAATCGCGGTAGCTGGGCAAGGCAACGGCCATCAGGATGCCGACGATGGCAACCGTGATCATCAACTCGATCAGCGTGAAGCCCTTCACGGATCGCGGGGTTCGGGCGGGGCCCAGAGATGAAATGGCGGTGGATGACATGGCTGGATTATCGAAATGCATCGCCACCCGCCTGTCGCTTCTGATGCCGCCGGTCGGCGAAGCCCCACCGCTTGTCGCCCTCCACTTATTCAAGGGGGGGCGGGTAATCAGCAGGTCGGGAGGCCTGAGTGCGCCGCGCCAGGTGCGCAGCTCCGAACCCGCCCGGCGATGCTGATCACATGGCGAATGACTTCGCCGTTGCGGTGGCTGATGTCGATGCTGCCGGTGCTGCTGGTTGTGCCCTGGCGAGGGCTGAAGCTGAGGTTGTTCACATTGGCCCGGACGCTGAGCTCGCCTCGGGTGGGGAACCAGGCCGATTTCACAACTTGCCCGCTGCCAGAGCACATCGCTTGCCCGGATTCGTCGCAGCTGCAGGAGGCGCTGGGGCCTGCATGGAGCACGTAGCAGGACCCCGCGGCGTGGCTGCTGAATTTCATGTGCACGGTGTCGCCCTGGGCCACAGCTTCGCTGCGGGCCTGTTGGAGGTCCGTCATCACCGTCTGAGCGGTGCCGTTCAGGGCTTGGCGCTGCTTGAGCTTGCCAAGAGCCGGCATGGCCTGCGAGGCCACGATGGCCGAGATCAAAAGGCTGAGGCCGGCTTCAATCAGCGTGAAGCCTGCTTGCTGTGTCTGGCTGCGGCGTGCCTGCATGATCCAACTCCTGGTATTCATCTCGATGAACACAATCTAGGAGGCGCAGGTCTGAAACTCTGTCACTCCGAGGTGGGAGTGGACCCCCTCTTTGGTGGGGGATGGTATTGCGACACCGTGTGGCGCTAAAAGCGGCTCAGATCTCGCGGATCAGCTGCCGGAACTCGTCCACATCTTCGAAGCTGCGGTACACGGAGGCGAAACGCACGTAGGCCACTTTGTCGATGCGCTTGAGTTCGCGCATGACCAGCTCGCCCAGCTTGGTCGAGGGCAGTTCGCGGGCGCCGCTGGTCAGCAGGGCTTCTTCGATGCGCAGCAGGGCGGCGTCGATTTGTTCAATACTGACCGGGCGCTTGCGCAGCGCCAGTTGCATGGACGCGCGAACCTTGCGGGAATCAAAGTCCGCGCGCGTGCCGTCTTTCTTCACCACCACGGGCAGGGCAATTTCGGCGCGCTCGTAGGTGGTGAAGCGCTTGTCACAACCCAGGCAGCGACGCCGACGGCGCACCACATCGCCTTCATCCGACTCCCGGGTCTCGGCGACCTGGGTTTCTCCATGATTGCAAAAGGGGCAGCGCATCGGCGTGTCGTGCCTGGATCAGGCTCAGCGGTAGACCGGGAAGTCGCGCGTCAGCGCCGCCACCTTCTCGCGCACGGCGGCGAGGTTGGCTTCGTCGTGCGGCTTGTCCAGCACATCGGCGATCAGGTGAGCGGTGGCGCGCACCTGATCTTCCTTGAATCCACGCGTGGTCATGGCCGGCGTGCCCAGGCGGATGCCGCTGGTGACCATGGGTTTTTGCGGATCGTTGGGGATGCCGTTCTTGTTGCAGGTCATGTGGGCGGCGCCCAGGATGGCCTCGGCTTCCTTGCCGGTCAGGTTTTTGGGGCGCAGGTCCACCAGCATGACGTGGCTCTCGGTGCCGCCCGAGACGATGCGCAGGCCGCGCTCGATCAAGGTGTCGGCCAGGACCTTGGCGTTCTTGACCACCTGAGCCTGGTAGGCCTTGAACTCGGGCGTCAGCGCTTCCTTGAAGGCCACGGCCTTGCCGGCGATCACGTGCATCAGGGGGCCGCCCTGGATGCCGGGGAAGATGGCCGAGTTGATCTTTTTGGCGATCGCTTCGTCATTGCACAAGATGATGCCGCCACGTGGGCCGCGCAGGCTCTTGTGGGTGGTGGAGGTCACCACATCGGCGTGGGGCACCGGGTTGGGGTAGACGCCCGCGGCGATCAGGCCCGCGTAGTGGGCCATGTCCACCATGAAGTAGGCGCCGATTTCCTTGGCGATCTTGCCGAAACGCTCGAAATCGATGCGCAGGCTGTAAGCAGAAGCGCCCGCGATGATCAGCTTGGGCTTCTTCTCCCGAGCCAGGGCTTCCATGGCGTCGTAATCGATCTCTTCCTTGGCGTTCAGGCCGTAGGAGATGACGTTGAACCATTTGCCGCTCATGTTCAGGGCCATGCCGTGGGTCAGGTGACCGCCTTCGGCCAGACTCATGCCCATGATGGTGTCGCCCGGCTGCAGCAGGGCGAAGAACACGCCCTGGTTGGCTTGCGAGCCAGAGTTGGGCTGCACATTGGCGTAGTTCGCGCCAAAGAGTTCCTTAAGGCGGTCGATGGCGAGCTGTTCGACCACGTCCACGTACTCGCAGCCACCGTAGTAGCGCTTGCCGGGATAGCCCTCGGCGTACTTGTTGGTCAGCTGGCTGCCCTGCGCCTGCATGACGGCCGGCGAGGTGTAGTTTTCCGAGGCGATCAGCTCGATGTGATCTTCCTGGCGACGGTTTTCGTTCTGGACGGCAGCCCAGAGATCCGGATCGACTTGGGCGAGAGTGGAAGTGCTATGGTCAAACATAGGGGTGGCAGTGCTCTAGAGGTGGAGTGCCCGTCCGGCTGGGCACCGATTTGAAGAAATGGGTGCATCAGCGAGACCAAGCTGCCCAGGCGAACGGCTGAAGTCGGCGTGGGGTTCAGCCCATCGACGTTCGCGCTTCCCGGTGGTCCACCACCTCAGGCTGCCGGTGACGCTCGGTCACCTGGCCCTCCTTGATCGCCAGTCGCGCGAAGGCTGCAGTGTAGCTGCAGCGCCAGGGGCTCCCGAGGAAGCTGGCTTCGTCAAAGCACAGGGCTGGCTGCGCTCAGCGCAGCTGGGCGACGCGCTCGTCTTCGACAACGGCGGTGCCGCTCGGCAGCTTGGGTGCGGCCATCGGCGTGCTGGACGGTCGGGCGGGCAGGGCGCGGCCGGAAGCCACGGCTTTCAGCTGTTCCTGCATGGCCAACACACGGCTGGTGTAGTTGCCTTCGTCGGGCAGGTTGGCGGCGCCGACGTAAAAACGCAGGCCTTCCTCGACCGTGCCCGCGCGCTGGATGCACTCCTTCAACACTTGCACGCCCACCCGCATATTGGTGATGGGGTCAAAGGCGGCGAAATTGCCGCCAAAGGCTTCGTACTTGTCGTTGTGCACCTGGGTCATGACTTGCATCAGGCCCTGGGCGCCCACCGTGCTTTGCGCAAAAGGATTGAAAGCCGACTCGATGGCCATGATGGCCAGGATCAGGGTCGGTTCCACCCGGGCACGCTGACCCACGGCGTAGGCTTCCTGCACCAAGCGGCTGATGGGCTCGGGCGCCACCTTGTAGCGGCGCGCCACCCATTGGGCGATGGCGGCTTGCTGGCGGGGCAGGTCCTTGGGGTCGACCGCCGTGGCGCGTGCGATGGCGTCTGGTTCCTCGTTGCCGATCAGCGTGTTGCCGTCGGCGATATTGCGGGCTTCTTGGCGGGCATGGAGCCAGCCACGGGCCTGGCCTTCGAGTTGCTGGCGCAGTTCAGCTTGGCTGGCAAAGGTCAGGAGCACAGCCACCACGGCCAGGCCAACCAGGGCCAGGGTGTTGTGGCTGACGACCAGCAGGCCTTGGCCGATGTCCTTGATGAACAAGGACGCAGCGGCTCCGGTGCTGCGGGTCAGGGATAAAAGATCACGACGCGCTGTCATGCGACTCCTTTCTTCTCTTCCACGAATCAAGCATCCCGGCTGGTGCCAGGGGCTCAAGAGGTGGCAGTGATAATGGGCCGGCCCAGGTGGCGGGGCTTGCGGTTTGCAGGCCTTCGCCGGGGCCGACGTCCATCGGCAGCGGGGCGTCTTCACCCTCCCAAAGGCGAAGACACGGGTTAACCCTGAACGTTCAGGGCAGGCGGATTTTAAGGGTCAAAAATAACCCGTCAAGCTTGTTAACTGGTTTCTATATTACTGGATATTATGAAGTATCGTGACCTGCGCGACTTTATTGGCGGTTTGGAGGGCATGGGCGAGCTCAAGCGGGTGAGTCAGCCGGTCTCCCCCATTTTGGAGATGACGGCCCTCAGCGACCGGGTTTTGCGCGCCGAGGGACCAGCACTTTTGTTCGAGCAGCCCACTGGTCACACCATGCCGGTGCTCAGCAATTTATTCGGCACGCCGCGTCGTGTGGCGCTGGGCATGGGGGCCGACAGCCTGGATGACCTGCGCCAGGTTGGCCATGTGTTGGCCAATCTGAAAGAGCCCGAACCGCCCAAAGGCGTCAAGGACGTCGGCCGTCTGCTGCAGATGATGAAATCGGTCTGGGACATGAAACCTCAAACGGTGCGCCGCGCGGCGTGCCAGGAGGTGGTGCTGCAGGGCGCCGACATCAACCTCAAGGACATCCCGATCCAGACTTGCTGGCCGGGCGATATCGGCCCCCTGATTACTTGGGGCTTGGTCATCACCCGGGGGCCGCAGTCGGTGCTCAAGCCGCGAGCGCGCCAGAACTTAGGGATCTACCGCCAGCAACTGATCGGACGGCGCCAGCTCATCATGCGTTGGCTGGCCCATCGCGGCGGTGCCTTGGATTTCCGAGAGTTTGCACTGGCCAATCCGGGGCAGCCGTTTCCGATTGCGGTGGCGTTGGGCGCCGATCCCGCCACCATCCTGGGGGCCGTCACGCCAGTGCCAGACAGCTTGTCGGAGTATCAGTTCGCCGGCCTGCTGCGGGGCTCGCGCACCGAGCTGGTGGACAGCGGCGTGGGTGAAGCCGGCCGCATGCTGCAAGTGCCGGCCAGCGCCGAGATCGTGCTGGAGGGGCACATCCCGCCGGCGGCTGCGGGTTTCACCGGCGTCAGCGAAGACGGCGTGCCGCTGAAAGAGAAGGGCGGCTACCTGCACGCGCTGGAGGGGCCGTACGGCGACCACACGGGTTATTACAACGAGCAGGATTGGTTCCCGGTGTTTGAAGTCAGCCGCCTGACAAGGCGCGAGCAGCCGATCTACCACTCGACCTACACCGGCAAGCCGCCCGATGAGCCGGCCATTCTGGGCGTGGCGCTGAATGAAGTGTTCGTGCCGATTCTGCAAAAGCAGTTCACCGAGATCGTTGATTTCTATTTGCCGCCCGAAGGCTGCAGCTACCGCATGGCGGTGATTTCGATTCGCAAAGCCTATCCCGGCCATGCCAAACGGCTCATGTTCGGGCTCTGGAGTTTCCTGCGCCAGTTCATGTACACCAAGTTTATCGTCGTGGTGGACGAGGACATCAACATCCGCGACTGGAAGGAAGTGGTCTGGGCCATCACCACGCGCATGGACCCGGTGCGTGACACCACCCTGGTGGACAGCACGCCGATCGACTACCTCGACTTCGCCTCGCCGGTCAGCGGACTGGGCGGCAAGATGGGGCTGGATGCCACCAACAAATGGCCGGGTGAGACCAGCCGTGAGTGGGGCCGAGGCATCGTCATGACCCCCGAGGTGCAGGCGCGCGCCGATCAGCTGTTTGACACCCTGTTTGCATCCTCAGCCCCGGGTTTGCCCGGGGGGTGATGGCTTGAAAGCAAGCCGGGCCTCACCTAGTGTTGGGAGGCCTGTCTCAGGCACAACCTCTGGCGCAATCATTGCGCGCCAGGAGCCCTCGGGCAAATCCCCCGAGAGCCCCATCGGTGGCGTCAGCCTCCACACCCCTTCCCGGTTCAGGCCTGGAAGGGGTTTCTACTTCCGGGCTCGACGTTTCCGCTGGGCGTCGCCGCTTCAGTGGCCCGCGGCCAGGGCAATGGCCTCGTAGATGACGTAGCGCACCCGGGCGTAGCCCTCGCTGGACGGCAACCAGGTGCTCAGCCGCCAAGCGCCATCTGGACGCAGGCCGGCAGGGGCGGGGATCAGGGTGATGGAGTTCGGCACGCCCTTGTCATTCATGGCTTCGCGGAAGGCGCGCAGCGCGCGCGGCAGATGCTGCTCGTGGGTGACCAGCACCAGGGTGCGGATCTGGCGCTGCTGCAGATAGTCCAGGCTGAAACGCGCGTTCTCGCGGGTGTCGCGCGAGCGGTCTTCGATCCAGGCCAGGGGGTGTTGAAATTCATCGGCGGCAACGCGGCGGGCGATCTGGCCTTCGCTCAGCAGCTGGTCGCGCGCCTGCCAACCGATGCCGCCTGAAAAGCCCAGCGGCGCCTGTATCTGCCGAGACAGCCAGATGCCGAGGCGCAGCCGAGGTTGGCTGTGTTCATTGAGCGAGGGGCCCTGGTACTCCGGCGCCCACTGCCGCGCGCCGCCCCCGAGCACCAGCACGGCCACACCGCCGTCCTTGGCTTGCAGCGTGCGCAGGCGGGCGATCTCCGCCCGGTCCAGGGCGGGCGGGGTGTTCAGCCATTGCTGGCTTAAAAAACGTCCGAAACCTTCGCAACCACTGAGCCATACCGCGATCACGGTCGCGATCAGGAGCAGCCAGCCACGACGCCGGCGCCCTTTTTGCAGTTGCCATCCGCCTGCGATGGCCAGGGCCATGAACACCATGGGTGCCTGCACCAGGCTCATGGCCAGCGGCTTCAAATTTTGGGTCAGCAAGCTCCAATCCACATTCGCTCCATTTGGACTTCTCTGTTCATTCGCATCATCGCTGCATGGGGGCATGGTCTTGTCTTTCGCGCGCCTCAGCCAGCTCGGCTATGCTCGCGCCGGCTCTTTTGTCTGCCACCTCACTTTCGCTCTGAAGCGACCCGACACCATGAACAGCCCCATCCCACCATCTTTGCAACGCATCACTCTCGGCGGTGGCTGTTTCTGGTGCACCGAGGCAGTGTTCGAACAGGTGCGCGGTGTGCACGCGGTGCAGTCCGGCTATTGCAACGGCCCGGTCGAGAACCCGTCCTACGAGCAGGTCTGCTCGGGCCAGACCGGCCATGCAGAGGTGGTGCGCGTCGATTTCGATCCGGCCGTGGTCAGCCTGCGCGAGTTGCTGGAGGTGTTCTTTGTCATCCACGACCCGACTTCGCTCAACCGCCAGGGCGCCGATGTCGGCACGCAGTACCGCTCGGGCATCTACACCCACTCTCCTGAGCAGGCGGCGCAAGCCCGGCAAGTTTGGGATGAAGCCCAGGCCGCCCACCAGGGCCGGGTGGTGACGGAACTACTGCCCGAGCAGAACTACTGGCCGGCCGAGGCTTACCACCAGCATTACTACGCCCGCAACCCCGACCAGGGCTACTGCGCCTTTGTCGTGGCCGGCAAGGTCGAGAAGTTCCGCAAGACCTTTGCGCGCCTGCTGCGCCCGGCCGATTGACGCATCACGTGCACAAACACCTGCGGAGCGCTTGGCGTCGATGAGTATTCAATGGTCCGGGCTCAGCCACTACTACGCGGGTGGCGGCAGCCCCGTCGTTTTTCCTGATTTTTCGCTGCCGACCGGACGGCATTTGCTGCTGCGAGGCCCCTCGGGCAGCGGCAAGTCCACCTTGCTGGCCCTGATGGCCGGTCTGCTGACGCCAAGTGCGGGCCGCATCCAGATGGCCGGCACCGAGCTGAGCACCTTGAGCGCGCGCCAGCGCGATGCATGGCGCGGCGCGCAGCTGGGCTTTGTGCCGCAGCGTCTGCACCTCAGCGCCAGCCTCAGCGTGCTCGACAACCTGGCTCTGCCCTTCATCAGCGCTGGCTTGCCGCCCCAGCCCGAGCGGGCCTTGGCCTTGTTGCAGCAGCTGGGTTTGCAAGGCCTGGGCGCGCGCCTGCCGCACCAGCTGAGCGTGGGGCAGGCGCAGCGGGTCGCCCTGGCAAGGGCCTTGATGCGGCAGCCGGCGCTCTTGCTGGCCGATGAGCCCAGCGCCAGTCTGGACGATGCCCATGCGCAGCAGGTCTTGCACTTGCTGCTCGAGGTCGCCGCGGCGCAGGGCGTCAGCTTGATCCTGGCCACGCACGACGGCCGCCTGGTCCAGCCGCTGGCGGGCAGGGCGGATTGGTCGCTGCTGGATTTGGCGGCGGGCCGCGCGGGCGAGGTGCCGGCATGAGCGCACTGATTCGCCTGGCCTGGCGTTATCAGTGGGCGCAGCCGCTGACGGCCGGCCTGAACCTCTTGCTCCTGAGCCTGGGCCTGGCGGCGATCAGCTTTGTGCTCCTGGTCAGCGAGCAGATCGAGGCGGGTGTGCGCCGTGATCTGGCCGGCATCGACCTGGTGGTCGGCGCCAAAGGCAGCCCCATGCAGATCATGCTCTCGGGCGTGTTCCATCTCGATGTGCCCACCGGCAACATTCCGCTGGCCACGCTCAAGACCTTGCGTGCGCAGCCCCTGGTCGCACGCGCCGTGCCACTGTCGCTGGGTGACAGCCTGCGTGGCTTTCGCATCGTGGGCACGGAGCGCAGCTATCTGGATCTGTACGGCGCCAGCCTGGCCCATGGGCAGGCGTGGACCGGGCCGATGCAGGCGGTGCTCGGAGCCGAGGTCGCACAGCGCACCGGCCTGGGCCTGGGCGCATCGTTTGCCGGCAGCCACGGCCTGGGCGAGCAGGGCGATGCGCACGAGGGCAGCGGCTACATCGTCACCGGCATCCTGAAACCCACGGGTACCGTGATCGACCGTCTGGTGCTGACCGATCTGGCCTCCGTCTGGCAGGTCCATGAGGCCCACCATGGCGAGGCGCATGAGGCGCATGAGGCGGAGGACAGGGATGAGGCCCAGCGCGAGGTCACCTTGATCCTGCTCAGCTACCGCAGCCCGCTGGCGGCCATCAGCCTGCCGCGCTGGGTCAATGCGCAGCCGGGCCTGCAGGCGGCAGCGCCGGCGCTGGAAACCGCGCGCTTGCTGCGCATGGTGGGCGCGGGCACCGAGGTCTTGCGCGGCTTTGCGTGGGTGCTGCTGCTGGCGGCGGGCTTGTCGGTTTTCGTGGCCTTGCTCAATGCCGTGCGGGCCCGGCAGGCGGATCTGGCCATGATGCGCATGCTGGGCGCGCCACCGTGGCGGGTGGCGGTGCTGGTGGGGCTGGAGGCAGCGATTCTGGCGGCACTGGCCTGCGTCATCGGCCTTGGCCTGGGGCATGGTCTGTGCGAGATCCTGGGTTGGGTGCTGGCCGAGCGCCAGAGCCTGCGCCTGAGCGGCGCCTGGTTCTCAAGCTGGGAGTGGAGCCTGCCCCTGCTTGCCGCGGCGCTGGCTCTGCTGGCTTCGGCCTGGCCAGCCTGGCGCGCTTACCGCCTGGATGTCAGTGAATTGCTGCAGGCGCCGCGCTGAAGCGCTGCTGCAGGCACAATGCCGCACTCGACCCGAATCGCCATGAACCGAACTGTGCTTCTTGTGAACCGCCCATCTCGCTCTGCATGTGCCGCACGCCGCTGCTTGGTGGTGCTGGGCTTGGCGCTGTGCTGCGCTTGGGTGCAGGCGCAGGTGCCGGCTCAGGTGCCAGCCATCGGGCAAGGCCCGGGCTACCACGACCCGCGCAGCCCCTTCAAGCCGCTGCAGGAGCGCGAAGGTGTGCTGTCCTGGAGCCTGCTGTCCTCGGTGAGTACCAAGGCAGAGAAGAACCGGCTGGTGCCGACCTTTCCCGCTCCTGTGCAAGCGCTGAACCAGAAGAAGGTCAAGGTTCAGGGATTCATGATGCCGCTGGAGCCGGGCGACAAGCAGCGCCACTTTCTGTTGTCATCGGTGCCGACCTCCTGCTCCTTTTGCGTGCCGGCCGGTGCCGAGGGTTTGATTGAAGTCTTTACTCAGCAGCCGGTGCGCTACACCCTGGAGCCGGTGCTGGTCGAGGGCGTGCTGGCCGTGCTCAGCGACGACCCTTACGGTCTGTTCTACCGCATCAACGGTGGCCAAGGTCTGGCCGCACCTTGAGCGCGAGCCCGAACCCGATCGACTGAATCCATGAGTCGCAGATCCCAGACATCAGCCCGCAGCGCCTCGGCGCTGCGTTGGCCGCAGGCTCAGGCCTGGCGGGTGTGGGCGCTGCTGGCCTTGATGCTGGCCTTCCAGGGCCTGGGGCAATCGCACCGGGTGCTGCACAGCGCCGGCTTCGCGCGGGCCCTGGTGCCGCTGGCGTCTCTGTCGTCTCTGTCGTCTCTGTCGTCTCTGGCGCCCCTGAATTCGGTCGCGGAGGCCAAACCGGTGGCGCAAGCCCCGAGCGAAGGCTGGGGCCACAGCCGCGGCGAGCTGATCTGCTTACTGCTGGACCAACTCAGCCACGACCATGCGCCCCTGGCCCTGCCAGTGCTGGTGCTTCAAGACGCTGGCTTCGCAGCGCCGGATGATGCCCGTGCGGCCTCGCTGCACTTGGCGGCGCGCTGGAAGCGCGCGGCGCGCGGCCCCCCTCAGCTCGCCTGAGCGGGCCTGAGTCACCTGCGGCCTCCGTCCGAGGCTGCTCGTTCCATCGCTCGCCCTCCCTCTTCTTCCTCCGCCTCGACCTCCAGTCCTGCGTCACACACCACCCGCTTGCTTCGGGTTCGGCCGTGTTGGCAAGCTGGGTTGTCGGTCGAAGCAGGTCCGTCGCTCCCATCGGGAGCAGGCCGGGCCTGCAGCCGTCGTCCTCCGTAGTGCCGGCCGCCTCCCCCATGAAGGGCTTGCGGCCGTGCGCGACCGCCAAAGAGTCTTCTCTTCCTCATCATGAGCCATGCATTCCATTTCGCCCCCCGGCCCCTGGCCCTGGGTGCCAGCCTTTTCTGCCTGAGCCTGTCGCTTCATGCTCAAACCAGCCCTGCAGTCGCGGCTCCGGCTGCCGCGGATCCCGGCGCTGTGTTGAGCGCCGCGCCTGCTGCGGCCGGCAGCACTGAGCACCTGGGCCGGGTCCAGCTGACCGGCAACCCGCTGCGCAGCCAGCAGCTGACCCAAGCCAACAGCGCGCTCAGCGGCGACGAGCTGAGCCTGCGCCGCGCCTCCTCGCTGGGCGAGACCCTCGACGGCCTGCCCGGTGTCTCGGCCAGCTACTTCGGACCCAACAGCAACCGGCCCACCATTCGCGGTCTGGATGGCGACCGGGTGCGCATGCTGAGCAATTCCGGCGCTTCGGTCGATGCCTCCAGCCTGAGTTTTGACCATGCCGTGCCGACCGACCCCCTGGTCATCGACCGGGTCGAGGTGCTGCGCGGTGCGGCTGCCTTGCTCTACGGCGGCAATGCCATCGGCGGTGTGGTCAACACCCTGGACAACCGCATTCCCAAGGCCATGCAGCCCGGCTTGAGCGGTGCGGCCGAAGTTCGTTTCGGTGGCCCGGCGCAAGAGCGCAACGGCGCCGTGGTGCTGGACGGTGGCGTCGGCTCGGGCAGCCAAGGCTGGGCCTGGCATGCCGATCTGGCCGGCCGCCGGGCCTCCAACCAAAGCGCCCCGCGCTTTACCGCCGAGGGCGAAAGCGCCACCGAGGTGCGCAACTCCGCGGCGCGCAGCCACGGCGGCGCGGTGGGCGGTTCCTACATCTTCGCCCAGGGCTATGCCGGGCTGTCGTTGGAGGACTATCACAACGACTACGGCGTGACCGTTGAGCCCGATGTGCAGATCCAGATGCAGCGCCAGCGCGCGGCCACGGCCGGCGAATGGCGTTTTGCCCCGGGCAGCGGTGCGGCCGAACTGCTGCGCCGGGTGAGCTGGAATGCCAGCAGCAGCCGCTACCAGCATCAGGAGGTGGAAGGCTCGGGCGAGGTGGGCACGGTGTTCAAGAACCGCGGCAAGGACCTGCGTTTGGAGCTGGAGCATGCGCCCTGGGGCGCGAGTGCTGCCGTCAAGGGCATGCTGGGCGTGCAAATGGAGCGCAGCGACTTCTCCGCCATCGGCGCTGAAGCCTTGGTGCCCAGCTCGCAGACGCGCAGCAGTGCGGTCTTTCTGCTGGAGCAGTACGCCGCCGGCCCGCTGACCCTGGAGGCCGGGGCGCGTGCGGAATCGGTGCGTGTCAACTCCGCAGGTGATGCGGCCGATGCCGAAGAGCCGCGCTTTGGTGCCGCCAGCAGCCTGCGCTTCAAGCCACGCAGCCTGACCTTGAGCGGCAGCTATCGCCTGAGCGAAGCCTTCAGCCTCAATGCCCAAGCCAACAGCAGCCAGCGTGCCCCCATGTTCTACGAGCTGCATGCGCAGGGTGTCCATGTGGCCAGCGGCGCTTACGAGCGCGGCGACGCCAGCCTGGGCCTGGAGCGCGCCAAGGGCGTGGACCTGGGCCTGGAGTGGAAGCAGGCTGAAAACTTTGTGCGCTTGAACCTGTTCCGCACCCGCTTCGCCAGCTATATCGCACTCGATGCCACAGGCGAGCAGTTCGACGACGCGGGCGAGACCTTCCCGGTCTATGCCTTCAAGGCCGTGCCGGCCGTGCTGACGGGCTTCGAGCTGGAAGGCCACTGGCATCTGCCGACCCAGCTGCTGCCGGGCACGCAGTTCGCCCTCACCGCCACGCTGGACGGCGTGCGCGGCAGCAACCGCCAGACCGGCGAGCCCTTGCCGCGCCTGGCGCCGCTGCGTGCCAGCCTGGCGCTGGACGCCAACCAGGGCCCGTGGACGGCCCGCGTGGAATGGCGCTTGAGCGCGCGGCAGACCCGTGTGCCGACCCTGGACCATGCCACGGCCGGTTACGGTCTGCTCAAGCTGAGCCTGTCACGCCAGCTGCGCATCGGCAACAACGAGGCGCTCTGGTATCTGAAGCTCGACAATGTGGGCAATCAACTGGCCTACAGCGCCAGTTCGGTGGCCACCATCCGCGAGCTCAGCCCCTTGCCGGGCCGCAGCCTGCACACCGGCTTGCAGCTGCGCTTCTGAGCGAACGTCGCCTCGAGCTTGTTATGGCGGCAGGGGCTCAGGGGGCCAGGCGCTCCTTGAGCCACTGGCCGTCGGCCTGCAGGCGGTAGCTGAGGCGGTCATGCAGGCGCGACTTGCGCCCCTGCCAGAACTCCCAGCGCTCGGGCAGCAGGCGGTAACCGCCCCAGTGCGGAGGCCGGGCGGGGTTCAGGCCATGCTGCACGGCGGCCTTGGCTGCATTGGCCACCAGCACGCCGCGCGAGCTGATCACCTGGCTTTGCGGCGAGGCCCAGGCGCCCAGGCGTGAGTCCAGCGGGCGGGAGTGGAAGTAGGCGTCCGATTCCTCGTCGATGACTTTCTCGACCCGGCCCTCGATGCGCCCCACCCGCTCCAGCTCCACCCAGTGGAACTGCAGGGCGGCAAAGGGGTGGATTGCCAGCTCCTGGCCTTTGCGGCTTTGGTAGTTGGTGAACCAGACGATGCCGCGCTCGTCATAACTCTTGATGAGCACGATGCGGGTGGATGGGCGGCCATCGGCGCCCACCGTGGCCACGGTCATGGCATTGGGTTCGGGCACCTGGCTGGCCAGGGCGTGATCCAGCCATTGCTTGAACTGGCTCAGGGGCTCGTTCGCGGCCATGGCCTCGTCGAGCTCGCCTTGCTCGTAGCTCTTGCGCAGGTCGGCCAGGGATTCGGGTTTGCTGTGGTTGCTGCTGTTCATGCTCACAGTATCGGCCCAGAGCGGGCGCTGGTACTTGCTCTGACGGTAGAACACCTTAAGTGATGGCCCCATTGCGCACAGCCGGGCCCGGGCGGCATGCTTCTGGCACTGTGCAGCCCGGCGTCTCGATCGGGCAGCGCCCGAGCCGAGGGGCTTTTTGAAGGATTTGATCTGATGACACATCGGCGACCGGCTGTCGTCGTGCTCGCGGCAGGACGCGGCATGAGATTCACCGGCCAAGGGCACAAGCTGGCGCAGCGCCTGGGTGCCGGCCAAGACCCGCTGCTGGATACGGTGCTGGCCCGCACCGTGGCGCATGCCTTGGCGACCGAGCTGCGGGTGGTGGTGGTGACCACACCGGCCCTGGCCGGCAGCCTGGAGCAGCTGGTGGCCGAGCGCGATGTCGTGGTGCTGCCCGAGCTGGACAGCCAGGGCCGCCCCAGCCCTGTGGGCATGGGCCACTCGATTGCGGCCGGCGTCAGCGCCAGCGGCGATTCCGAAGGCTGGTTGATCGTGCCGGCCGACATGCCGCTGCTGCGGCCCGAAACCATGACTGCGGTGGCCGCTGCGCTGAGCAGTTATCCCGTGGCCTACGCCCAGTACCGCGGCCGCCAGGGCCACCCGGTGGGCTTCAGCGCCGAGCTGTTCTCCGAGCTGGTCGATCTGCATGGCGACGAGGGCGCGCGCCGCATCATGGCGCGCTACCCCTCGCAGGCGGTGGATGTGGACGACCCCGGTGTGCTGCTCGATGTCGACACGGTGGCCGATCTGCAGCGGGTCAAGGCCCAGGTCGGCGCCTGATCGGCGCCAGGGTTTCGCACAGGCCGTGGGTGGCGGCCAGGCGCAGCTGCCGCTCAAGTTCGGAGTCACGGATGCCATGCTCACGCAGCCCCAGCACGCAGCGTTCCAAGTAATCCAGGGTGCTGCCGTAGCGGCCGCGGGCATGGCGCAGGATGTGGAGCAAGTCGGCATCGTCCAGCGGGCCGACCCGGGCCGGGCTGTTGCGCTTGAGCGTGAAGCTCAGCGCCAAACGGGGGCCGGCCTTTGTGTGGCAATGCAGCCAGCGCGGCGTGTACGAGCCCACCACCATCTCGCGCACCCAGAGCTCGTCCAGGACCCGCGCGCTGTGCTCGGGCGCCACCCGGTACACCAGGCCGCGGCAGCTGCCGCCAGGCAGCAGGGTCAGCACCAGGCCGGGTTGCTCGCGATTGCCCCGGTTGGACAGGCTGCGTAGGCGCAGCGCGCGGTGGTAGCCCTGGACCCGCGCCGGCCATTGCTCGGCCGCTTCAAAGCCCGGGCGCCAGATCAGCGAGCCGTAGGCGAAGAGCAGCAGGCCTTGTTCGCGGCACCACGCCGCGCGCGCCTTTTGCAGCAAGTCTTGGCTGTGGGCGGGCAGGGCGGCCGGGGCCTGCTCCAGGGGCAGGACTTCGCGCCATGCCGCGTCACGGGCGTCGTCGTCGGGGGAGGGCGAGTGAGGGTTCATCAGGGCAATCATCCTGCCACAGCCGTGCGCCGCACGCGGCAGCTGTGACAATCGCGGCAGCTTTTCCGCAGCAGCTTCCCGCGGCCTCTGTCTCGACCTCGCCTCATGTCCAACACCTGTTTCCGGTCCTTCGCTCTGTTCTTGCTGATCGGCCTGTCGCTGCTGACGGCGCGGGCGGCCGAGCCCCTGAGTTCTCCCACGCTGCGCAAGATCCGCGACACCGGCGTGATCGTGCTCGGCTACCGTGTGGCCTCGGCGCCGTTTTCTTACCTCGATGCCGATCTCAAGCCCGTGGGTTACTCGATCGAGTTGTGCGAGCGGGTGGTCCAGGCGGTGCGTGAGCGACTGCAGCTGCCGGAGCTGGAAGCCAAGATGGTCAGCGTCAGCTCGGCCACCCGCATGCCCATGGTGGCCAATGGTGCGGTCGATCTGGAGTGCGGCATCACCACCCACACGGCCGAGCGCCAGCGCATCCAGGCGTTTTCACTGACCACCTTTGTGGCCGAGACCCGCCTGCTGTCCAAGCGCCAGCAGCCGATCCGCAGCGTGGAAGATTTGCGCGGCCAGCCCGTGGCGTCCACCATCGCCACCACCAGCATCCAGTTCCTGCACCAGGTCAATCAGACGCGCGAGCTGGACATGAAGATCTTGGTCGGCCAGGACGACAAGGACGCCTTCCGCCTGCTGCAAACCGGCCGCGCCGTCGCCTATGCCATGGACGATGTGCTGCTGCGCACCTGGCTGGCCGGCAGCGGCCGGCCCCAGGACTACCTGATCTCCGAGGCGTCTTTCTCGATCGAGCCCTATGCCCTGGGTTTGGCGCAGGGCGATCCGGGCTTCAAGCAGCTGGTCGATGAGGTTCTGCGGGCCTTGTTCCGCAGCGGCGAGATCCGCCGCATCTACCAGCGCTGGTTCGAGAGCCCGCTGCCGGGCTCGGGCCTCAATCTGCGCCTGCCCATGAGCCCGGCGTTTCAGCGCCTGATCGAGCATCCCAGCGATTCGCCCGATCCCGCACAGTACCGCTGAGTTTGCCCGTCAGCGTCTCAGTTCGATCTGAAGCGTTCCAGGTCGATGCCGTGGCGGTGCAGCTTGTCGTACAGCGTCTTCTTGGCCGTGCCCAGCAGCTCCATGGCCGCCGGCACCTTGCCCTGGCAGCGTTGCAGGGCCTGCTCGATCAGCGCCTTTTCCACCTGGTCCATCTGCTGGGCCAGGGTGGCTTGCGGCTCCGGCGTGGGGGCGCTGGTGCCCTCGAACCCGCCAATGTCCAGCACAAAGCGGTCGGCCGCATTGCGCACCTCGCGCACATTGCCGGGCCAGTCGTGGGCCATCAGCTCACGTAGACGTTGCGGGCTCAGCTCGGGCGCGCTGCGCTCGTAGCGGGCGCAGGCCTGGTTGACGAAGTGCTGGAACAGCAGCGGGATGTCCTCGCGCCGCTCGCGCAGCGGCGGCAGTGAGAGCGTGGCGACATTGAGCCGGTAGTAGAGGTCACCGCGGAACTGCTGCTGCTCGCTGAGGGCGCGCAGATCGGCCTTGGTGGCGGCGATCACGCGCACATTGATGGGCAGTTCCTCGTTCGATCCCAATCGCTCGACGCGCCGCTCCTGCAGCACGCGCAGCAGCTTGATCTGCAGCAGCATGGGCATGGTCTCGATCTCGTCCAGCAGCAAGGTGCCGCCGTTGGCATGCTCGATCTTGCCGATGCGGCGCTTGGAAGACGAGGTGAAAGCGCCCGGCTCATGGCCGAACAGCTCGCTCTCAAAAAGGGCTTCGGGCAGGCCGCCGCAGTTGATGGCGACGAAGTTGCGGTCGCGGCGCCGGCTCTCGTCGTGCAGGCAGCGCGCCACCAGCTCCTTGCCGGTGCCGGTCTCGCCCAGAATCATCACATCGGCCGAGGTGTCGGCCAGGTTCAGCACCTGGCGCCGCACCTGCTGCATGGCGGCCGAGTTGCCCAGCAGCACCGCCTCCATGCCGCTGCGCCGCTGCAGTTGGCCGCGCAGCTCGTCCACCGCCACGCGCAACACCCGCTTGTCCAGGGCGCGGCGCACGGCGTCGAGAAAGCGTTCAGGCGCAAAAGGCTTTTCGATGAAATCGTAAGCGCCCGTGCGCATTGCCCGCACGGCCATGGCCACATCGCCATGTGCGGTGACCAGCACCACCGGGATCTCGGGGTCTGTGGCCATGACATGGTCGAGCAGGCCCAGGCCGTCCATGCCGGGCAGGCGCACATCGGTGACCACGATCAGCTGCGCCCCGGCCTGGATGTGGGGCAGGGCCTCTTCGGCGCTGGCACAGGCCTGCACCTCCAGGCCCTCCAGCTCCAGGGTCTGGCTGAGGCTGGCCCGCACCGGCGGATCGTCTTCGACAAAGAGGACCTTGAATCCCTCAAACATGGATGAGCTGCTTTCTTGATGGAATCGGGTGGGGCAGGTGGAGGGCTGGGTCAGCGGTAGTCGGCCGGCGCCAGCTCGAGGTCGAACTCGAAACACATGCCGGGCAGGCTGCCCACATCATCGCTGCGGCCGGCCGGCCGCGCGCGCAGCGTGCCGCCAAACTCGTGCACGATCTTGGCGGAAATCACCAGGCCCAGGCCCAGGCCCTGGCCTGGCGGTTTGGTGGTGAAAAAGGGTTCGAACAAACG
>Ga0187843_10000621_pt1 | contig 24315 bp, 27 predicted proteins | sample SpaLakP09_SKY_43_FD_134516 | JGI IMG/M metagenome (GOLD analysis project Ga0187843, IMG submission 134516) | Oligotrophic lake water microbial communities from Sparkling Lake, Wisconsin, USA - SP09_SKY_43 | ecosystem: Environmental > Aquatic > Freshwater > Lake | place: USA: Sparkling Lake...
CTCCTGTATCACAATCTCCTGTATTGCAGCCTGCTTCTGGACCCCAGGCTGTTCCTGGATCACAATCTCCTGTATCACAATCTCCTGTATTGCAGCCTGCTTCTGGACCCCAGCCTATATTGTCAGGAGCTCTACAAGCGCCTGGATCACAGCTTGCTTCACAAGCTCTACAACCACCTGGATCACAACTTGCTTCACAAGCTGTACAACCACCTGGATCACAACTTGCTTCACAAGCTCTACAACCACCTGGATCACAACTTGCTTCACAAGCTGTACAACCGCCTGGATCACAACTTGCTTCACAAGCTATACAACCGCCTGGATCACAACTTGCTTCACAAGCTGTACAACCACCTGGATCACAACTTGCTTCACAAGCTGTACAACCGCCTGGATCACAACTTGCTTCACAAGCTGTACAACCGCCTGGATCACAACTTGCTTCACAAGCTGTACAACCACCTGGATCACAAGCTATATTTTCAGGAGCTGTACAACCACCTCGATCACAAGCTATATCTTCAGGAGCTTTACAACCACCTGGATCACAGCCTATATCTTCAGGAGCTATACAACCACCTGGATCACTTCCCAATCAACAGCCCGTGTCAGCCATCACTCAGATAGCAACTACATCAAGGCCCACTGGAAAAATGCCAGTCCTATCTATTAACACACCTCTAGATTTCATTCCCTCCTTTACATCACAGAGCTATATTCCCTTCGCTCCCACCTAGTCATCAATCATACACCCCTCTGTCTTTACCACAGGAGCCTTCCTCCTTGTCCCCTTCAAAGCACCCATTGACCAATCCTCAATCTGATATGCGCACTTCCTATAATAGGTTGCCCTCTTCAACCACTGACCCTTATACATGCTATGATCATCGATCACATCGACGATCACAGGCTGTACAGTTCTCTTATCCGCTTGAACACGAAGAATACGCCCCGTACTCTGTTCCACATTCTTTCGAGGGCTCGCCAGAATCACCGTATTCAATGACTTGATATTCATGGCCTCAGAGGCCATTGCATAGGAGGCCAGAAGAACGCGCGCTGACTTCGCCCCCTCTTCCCGAACCTCCTCCTTCATGCCTCCGATATAATAGGATATGGTAGCCCCGCCGGTTTCCGATAGCATTTCCTCTATCCGATTCAAATGCCCAATCCGCTCCGATAGAACCAGAATACGCCGCGCCGGTTCCTCCAGAAGCATTCGGATCCAACGCACAATCTCACGATTCCGTTCCTCACATCCCAGCACGTTTCCTAAGAGCCTCGCCGTCACCGTTTCTCCTCGCCAATCTACAGGAACATCGTGATAGGTGGTATCCGTCGTCTTGATCGTGACCGCCTTCACTTCCACGGTTGGATCCGGATCCCGAGTCTTCTCCCAATAGACCGGCTCGCCCAAGAACCACTGAAAGACCTTTGTCATTCCATCCTCTCTTATAGGAGTTGCAGATAAACCAAGCATCTTGGCAGTCTGGAGCTTTTGCAAGGCCTTCGAGAAGTGCTGAGCTCCTAGATGATGACATTCATCAAAGATGGTAAGGCCGAAGCCTTCAAAATCGGAGGCGCCAAAGTCGCGCTTCACCAGAGTCTGAATGAGAGCAATGCAGCAGTCGTATCGTGCCCTTTCTATCACAGGCTGCTCTCCGAATCCAGGAACCGCCTCCTTAAGACGCGCCATTAAGACATCCTTCGTGCCAGTCGCCCGCAGCCCCAGCTTCTTCAACTCCGCCTTCAGTTCAGAAATCGTAGGTGCCTTTCTCACAGGTTCCTCGACATCATGAATCTGTTTCATATCCTCTTGAATAATACCGATTCGTATACCTGGCATCAGAGCCTCCATCTCACCCTTCCACTGATTCATGAGGAACTCCTTATCGACAACCACGATAAAGCGCTTCCCCAGAGTTGCCGCAATACTCAGGGCCATAAAGGTCTTTCCTCGACCACAGGGTACGCAGATGAGGCCATTCCCGGCCTTCACGAAGGAGTCAATAATGGCCACCTGATAGTCATAGGGTACACCCTTGAAGGGCACGGTCATTGGCTCACCTTCTGGTACAAGACTCTTGGCCTCTCCAAACTTCGCTTGACCCCAGGCTCGAGGCAGATACCATCGCGTGGGAGACTGTCGAAAGAGTTTGAAGGTCGCTGCCTCGATCATATCCTTTGTAGCAAACTTCGTATTCATCCTTGGCGTGACAGTAAGCTCATCCTGAAGTTCCTGTGTCTGTACTGAGTTGAGCCCAGTCTTTAGAATCGAATAGCCTTTTGTTGTTACGAGAGGGTCCATGCAAGCCCTGCGTGTGGATTTCATCATCAAATTTAGAAAGTTCCACATATTAGATGAAGGTGTCGCCTACCTTAATAAGTATAGTGCTCGCCGGTCTAGCCTTTATTTTGATGCCCTACAGTCCTATGTGGCTCTTAGAACTCCTTGCTAGCACACGCGTAGGGGTTGCCGTCATGTTGCTCGGAGTTCTCGCCGTAGTTCAGTTTGATGTGGTAGTCTCTCTTGCTCTTTCTCTTGCTGTTGCAGCCGTCTTTATTGAGCACCGTAAGCGCCTCGTAATGAAGATACAGAGTAACCTTGCTCCCAATACACCGGAACGGGTCAGTAAGATTGGATCAAACCGGACCTTGGTACCCTCCGAGGTCCACCCACCCTCTGAAACACCGGTTATAGAGGAGGTTACAGAAGAGGTGGCACAGGTTCCTAGATCTGAGAGAGAGCCCCTAGATACGATCGACGCACACAGTGAGTCGATCGCAAAGTTAATGGAGGAAAATGGATTTGCCAGCCTTCAAAAGGACTCTACTTTTTAGCCGTAAGAACTGTGATGACCACTCCCACGCTGATTCCAATAAGTAATACGAGAAGAAAGGGCCATAGACTATAAAGTTTAGAGAAGATGCTCACCGTGGGTGCTGCACCCGACGCGGCGGCTCGAGTTCCGTCTATGAAACTCCAAAGTATGTAGATTCCGACTCCGAAAAACATCAGTCCCATGACGACTCCGAGAGCAATACTAATCCCTCTCTCTAGCTTTCCAGGATTAAGTATCTGTATATCCTTTTGCTGTGGCAATAGGATCTGTGTCAATGTCTTTGCTCCAGATAAGTCACTTGTCTGGATCTGTGTCATATCGAGCGGCATGCATTTATAGTTGTCCGTGGTTATAGGAGCATTCGAGGGTGGTACAAAGGTTTTAAAGGGTGAGGAGATTGAAACAGATCTGTTTATTGTAGATGCGCTTACGGTAGCACTTCGAGAGAACTTGTTCATGAAATACGATACGGGCATCGGAAATAGTGGTGTTCCGAAACTTTTCTGTAGCACGGAACTCATAAGTTCTGAGCTGACACTCAAACCCGAAATATCAACATAAATGAGTGCATTCGCTGTGGGAGCCTCTGTAGAATATCCATTCAGACAGCTCGTATATTGTATATATTCGTTAAAGGGTAAACAGTCCTTTAAAGAATACGGGCCACTTCCTGCCTCTCGGCTGGAATCAAGAGCTGTTAGGTAGAGTGGATCTGTTCTTGCAGTTCCCTTACGTATAATAGGTACAATAATCATTAGAATAGGTGTAGTAGATACAGCATTTGTGGTAAAAATAAATATTAAATCCTCCTTATTAAAGGGTTGCGATGCAATAGGGAGAATCCACGCCGTGTGTGTGGCCTTTGCAATCTGTACGCTTAACAGATTATAACTATTGGTGTTGTATCGAAGAGTATTTGTGTCACTCGGTTCGTCTATGATTCCACCATTCGAACCTCCCATAAATCCAGGTCGAGTTGTTCGAGTACCCCACTGCATTTGAAGTTGTCCAACGTCTCTTGGAAGAGAATTGTAGATTCCCGTTGTAGGTGTAAACTCTATTCCTAAGGGAAAGGAGGTCATTGCGGTTATAGGGCACGTCGACTGCGCCATTCTTATATTATCCCTGGAATATAGGCCGGGCCATCGAAACGATAGATGGTTGTCTTTCCCTTGCCCATGGATGCTATATTGACTTCATCTTCATTATATAGCTCTTCGCAACCAACATCATCCTGGCAATCGCGACGCTTCACTCGGATTGGCAGTTGTACCGGGTTATAGGTGTCTGTGCGCGTATAGTATTGAAAGCGGTCTGAGCGGCTGGCCGTACGACGACCATAGAGGGGGAGAATCTTCCCATCTCCCATTGTGATGATTCCCATTGACTGATAGGTTTCTGGGATTCCTCTCGTAGGGACTCTGGGCAGTTTTCCGTAGATCTCGGCGCCACTCGGAAGATCGGGCTGTGTGATCCAGTGACGCTCTGGTTTTGGCGCGCGTGTATAGCGATCGTCTCCTGTCTGAACCACGACTTCAGGCTGTGGTTCAAGGATTCGCTGCACGATTTGATGCGGCTGTGACTCTTGTTTCATATAAAGTATGACGGTGACCATTACGAGCGCCAAAAGAATGGCTCCCGCAATGATATTCGGTGTGAGGCATATTACGCCGGGAGGACAGCTCCTCACCATCTTGATATTAATGCATCTTTTTAGTCATGCGACGCTTTGAGCGGCGACGGCGAGATCTGCCTAAGCCGTGTTGCTTTGTAAGAATCTTTCTCATACTTGCCACATGCCCTTCAGGTATAAGGGTTTTCAGTGCGGCACGCTCTTCATTTAAACGGTTTAAAATACGTTTTCCAGCTATTGCGTTATTTATACTGATGGTCATTTCTATTAACTCCCCCGGAGTTTAAAACACAGGCCCCGCAGATGTGGCTATACCGACCATATCACCCGGTGCAGAGAGAGAGGCTGCACCCGTCTTCTTGAGAGCAGCCTCCATACCATCGAGGTCAGGGCCATTCTGCAGAACAGGGTTGGCCAAGGGGATTACCTCCTTCACACCGGTGGCTGCAACGCTCGCCTCCTCAGGCGTGTGGATTAGAACGCGGGCCACTGAGGCCGCGGGAATGCTGTCCGCCGGAAGACCCTCCTTTGACATCTCCTGTACACTCATGAGCGGCTGCGAGCTCATGATATGTGGCGACTCAAGAACACCCACGGGGTCTGTGCTCTCTGGCTTTGCGATCCGGATTGTCTCCACGCGCTTCGCAATACTGGGACCGTCCTTCACCTGAAAGGTCTCCTTCGGCTTTAAGACCATATTTACACCCTTGGCAGCCAGTGGTAAAATAAGTGCAACGATCACAACCTCCATTGACTTTGTAAGACCATAAAGAATGGCTGCGATACCGAAGGCCATAAGAGCAACCTCAAACTCTGTAAAAAACAGATCAGCCAAGGCCACACCGACCACGAGGGTTTGTGCAAGTTTCTTATCGAGCTTCATCTATGATATCATCAGCAATATTAACGGCTTAACAAGGGTACGATCACTCTCTGTATAACCCAGAAGGTTGCACCAGCCGCTGCTGATTTTACAAGAAGACCTATTGTGGTGAGCTGACCTGTGGCAAGTACCATAGAAGGCACATAGTGAGCAAATAGGAAGTTCACAACAGGTAGGCTGAATACAAAGACGATAACCGTGACAAATAGGGGGAGCTTGAACTCGTCAAGAATACGGGAGGACCACGACTTCTTTGCCGGGGCTGGTCGGGGCTGAGGAGGTGGGGGCGTGTTAAAGGCGGCAGCCGATCCACCTGCGCTATTCGATGCCTGCACCATATTGGCAAAGTCACCGGCACTCGGGTGACTATTTCCGATAACATGGGCCGTGGCCGGAACATTGTCCATAACCCGAGGGGCCATGGCCGTATTGGAACTAGGAGAGTTGATCGTACCGGCCTGCCGGGGAGCATCGCCGCCATTCATTTCACTCAAAATATTCTGGACAAAGTCTCCGTCTCCGAGAGCGGGGGCCGAATCCAGTTCGGAGAGTAGCGTGCTCATTTTCTGAAGAGCGTCGTCAAAATGGTTTGAGCGAAGGGAACGAGGCTCAGAGTCCTCTCTCGAATGGTTCGATGATAGTTCCTGTAGGACATGATATAGGCTGTGTGCGGAACTGATAGCACTTGCCCCCGAGTTGATAGGTGGAGTTTGTGACCTCCTCTAGAGGCGGCGCCTTTAGAATCTTGCACTCGTCACCCTTGCATACAGGCTTCAAGAGAGTCATTAGGGCAAGACCCAGGATAAAGCTCGATGCCATATTAAAGCTTTCTGTCTTCAAGAACTCAAACATACTTAATTATAAGATCAGTATATAAGTAAGTGAGTCATGATACACCATTTCAGAATCGTACCCTTTCTTGTGGGGATTGCCATCGGTGTCTTAGTGATTTTTTATTACAAGGCTCCAGCTCTTATTGTGCACGAGTATCCTCATCCTGAAAATGTGAAGGAGCGCGTTTATAAGGATAACAATGGCGTCTGCTACAAGTATGACTCGAAGGAGGTCGATTGTGATAAGAATGAGGAGACTCTGAAGGTATACCCCTTGCAGGTCTAACGTCTACGAGTTGAACTTCTGCGTCTGTGGTGTTTGTTACGAGTCCTTCGACCTCCATTTATACGTATAACACATCCACATAACACACATTTTCCAGATCTAAAATCATGATGACCATTCTTGTTCTTAGCACATTCCTTCATTTCACACTTATTATACGCACGTGTCTTAGTACGACGTTTCTGACTAAGATGTTCCTCACCATTATTTTCGTTATAACCATTATTGTTTTTAACAAGAGTGATCTCTTTTGACTTTTGGGTCATCGTTATTATATTAAATCTAACGATATTTTCTACAGCAAGTCTAAGCATTCCGTCTCGCATTTATGATGGCCCCAACCTTGGCCGCAGCCTGTTCCTCCTCTGTAACTACTCCCTCCGTAGCCTTACCGGCCGGTGCCTCTTCCAAGGTTGCCTCGCGCGCCCGAGAACGCACTGTCTCCTGGGCTAACCCAGCCGCATTCTCTCCCTTCCACTTCGTAGGATCAAGAACAGCCGTATCCTTATCATTTACTCCTACTCCCGAAGGCCCCGAGCGTGCATCCGCATAGACGATCGCGTCTGTTCCTGTTTCCAAGAGTTGGGCCAAGAGCTCCGGATGCTGCTGATAGACTGCCGTGTAGATGGAGAGCCAGAGTCCCTTGGCATCCGCCGGATGATCCGTAATCTTCTGGGTCAAGGCCCGGATCGTACGCGCCGAGCGCGTTTTTAAGAGGCTGCTCCGGAGGGCCTCATTGCCGAGTTCCTTTGCTCTCTCTGCCTCATAGGCCTGGAGAGCAGTGAAATACCGAGTCTCACCCATGGTGAACTCCACCGGCCACATCGGACTCATGAATCCATTTTGGGGATCCTCGGTATCAAAGAATATCCGGGCCTTACGGCCGTCCTTAAGAGTCTGGCGGAAAACCTCCTCGGGAGCATCAGCCGGTGCCTCCCGAGGAGCATCCTCATCCGGGACATAGCGACCATAGAAGCGCTCCGCCGGAAAATCCCGGAATATCATCTTCACAATCTCATTATCAAAGGGGTCTCTGGCATTCTTCAACCGATCCGGATCCGCTACCACGCGTGGATCATCACTCTTGTAATAATACTGAAAGGGCTCCGTAAAGGGTGTGATTATCTTTCGATTCTCATAGGGTTGATCAAGAAGAATCTCGCGAGTTGAGCGATTTCCAATATCGATCACGGCTCGAACAGCCGACCGAAGTGCTGAGCGCTGTACCTCCAGATCTGTTATCTCCTGGTTTAATCGCAAGATTGCTGGAACCTCTCCCGACGCGTGGGCCTCTCTGAGAGCAGCCCCGGCCTCCACAAGCGCCGTCTCTAGGACCGCAATCTGATCCAGACGCATCTGCTCCTGAGCCTCACGATAGGCCGGTTCTAGAGGCACGTACCGGAGAAGGCTGAGAGTTCCATCGGGGCTCTGTAGATTACCCTTGTCGTCGTAGGTGTAACTTTCCGGATTCTCTCTCCGTTTCTTGTAAAACTCTTTTATTGACTTCTGGGCTTCCTTTGAATATGAAGTAAGTTCGTTTAGTGGCGGCAGCTCCTTAGGTTGCCCCGGTTGCGGCGAAGCCGCTGCCTCCATTTCTGCCATCTGGTCAATGGAAGGAAATAGATACGCTACACAAGACGCCAATATCGATTATGCCATACGTATAACCTTTGGGATCGCACACGGAGTTCTTCTCACACTCTTTAGCTTCGGTGCGGCACTTCTCTATCCGGCTCTTTCCCACTTCTCCTTTGGCCTCTTTGGCTTCATTGTTGCACCTCTCATCAGTCTATGTCTCACGATAGCCTGTAATATATGTGTAAACTACGTGTCACGGCCAGAGTTGACAGTGGAAGATAGTTTAACCTCGGTATGGATACCTCCTCTAGGAGTCTTTATTGTGGCAGCCATTCTCATGCCACTCGAAATGATGCCCAGTCTCTTTCGTAGGACGGCTTTATCGAGTTTGGCTATCACCTTCGTCTGTGTAAACTGTATTCTTACGACTCTCTTACAGATTTATGCGGCTCGAAAGATTCAGGCATCCTCTGGTTCATCCGGGCCGACATAAACATAGCGTGGCACCCCCTTCTTTGAGCCAGCACTATTTAGACGATAGTATCCGGACTTCATCGGTTCCTCTGGTCCGGACTCCATGAAGCTGTTCCGGAGTGGTGCCAGAGGTGCCAGCGGTGCAAGTGCGGTTGCTACATTGGTGGCTGGAATGGCAGCCGCCCCGATCAACAGGTGAACGGTGATGTAGCTTACGGCTGCCCAGATAATGCAGAAAAGCCAAAATGGAAAGACTGTGCCTCCATCTATATCTCCGACACCGAACTCCTTCCATCGCCCATCTCTGTGAAACATCAGACTAGGTCTGAAAAAGAGGACCACGGCAATCCCTGTTAGATATAGGATCATACTGAAGAGGAGGGTCCTCATCTCTGTTGTTAAATCGAGAGTTTTTATCGAGATATTGTCAAGTGCCAAATTTAATAATCATCTGCCGCCATTTGATCATTGTCGTATCCACCTTCGGCTCCGGCTCCGCCTCCAGCAACCTCTTCACCAAGCCCCATTTCGGCCCGCTGAGCCCGCTCGCGCTCATATTGCTCGGGATCATATTGGTAAATCGCCTTCGTTCCGCCTATAGCCCAATCACCAAGACCTAGCCGCTTCTTCATGAGCTCGACCTTCTTTTCCTCGGGTGTCATCTTTGCCAACTTATTAATCATAGAAACCTTCTCCGCCTCTGCACGACGTGATATCATGTCACGAATCTGCTGCTCAGACAGATTCAAGCCCTCTATTTGTAGCTGATTCAAGCACACGTCAAGAATCTGAATAGGGGCTCGGGCACCCACATCAATCTTATCAACACTCGAGTTCTCTGGGACCCGGTTAGGATTTATAAACTCGGAGAGGATTCCTGAAAGGAGGGCAGCAATAATATAGGGTAGACCAAATCTGCCACCCGGTACAAAGGAGGCTCGGAGTTCATTTTTGAGGATAGGGATCACGAGACTTAGACGATCACGAGCCTGTCTCAGCTTGTCTTCCGTGAGACCCTTCACGCGCTTTGTTAGAGTTCCGAGATACTCCAAGTGGCCCTCAAGAAGTCCGTGGAGGTCATCGCGGGCTCCTACCGCGAGATCATAGGACCGCTGCACCTGAAGAGACTTCACTCGAAACTTCGACAGAAGGCGCTGAAAGGGCACAAGTAGATAGGTTCGCAAACTCTCCGCTATCTGGCCTGGACTCTGTTTAAAGAGGTTTCGTAGGGCTCCTGTCGACCTTCCTCCTATTCTCCGCTCAATCTCCGCAAGTTCCTCAACGGCTGAATCTGATAGAGGTCCGTAGGCCTCGGCCACCTCAATCTCCTCGGCACCTGGAGACAGTCTCGAAACACGCTCTATGGTGGCCGCCATGAGGGGCTTCCATTCTTCAAATACCTCAAGAGTCGAAAGACGGATAAGAAGTTCAGCTCCCGTTTTAATGGTGGGCAGAGTTATCTTAGGTACGGAGAAGGCCTTGTGACTGGAATCTAGAACATCATCGAAGGTTGTGCGATTAATCACCACCTTCTGTGTTGCCAGAGCCATCTTGCCATTTTCCAGAATAGCATCCGTCTCGGCCTGCCAATCCTTGATCAACTCCTTGGTCTGTGGAATGGCGGCTCTCTCCGAATACGGATTCTCCGGAAACTCGAAGCCACAATTGTTACAAATCTTAGTGTAGCCGGGTTCGTGGGGTAGACCCTTTCGAGGTCCGTCATAGCAGACTCGCAGGAAAACGCGATAGTAGAGGGCCTCGGGTAGTTCAGGAAAGAGTTTGGCGGCAGGGCGTGGCTTGAAGGGGAGTGTGACCTCTGATGCGGCACGACCTCTTGGAGGAGTCTTCAAAGGGAGGCTCGGCATATCATGCTTAGTCCAGAATCCGGGTTCCCGGATAGGCGTGAAACAGCAGCTCGCCTCGGAGTAGGGTGATCCACGGACATAGGTTCCAAACTCACGAGCCATTCGGTGACTCATCTGGATCCATCCACGCACTGCCTCGGCGGGCGTGGCAGCATTCGGAACAATAATGGCCTCCGTGGCCTCCTTTTCGGAGACGGCATAGGGAATCGGATAGAAGCCGGTCGGTACGGCCTCAGGGAGATGGTCTGCAAACTCAGCGGATCCATATAACTTTTCAAGATAGGCGCGCTTTTCCATGATACGCTGTTGTACCAGAGCCGTCTTTAGTGCCTCTGTTAGAATAGACTCTATCGACTTTGCAATAATATCCTGGCGTTTCTTATCGCTGGATTCCCGGAGAAAGCCCGTGAGATTCCAGGGCGTTTCATTTATCTTGAGTCCGGCTATGGCACAACTGAAATATTCGAGGCCCGTGCGATCTTTCTCCGAACCCACCGGATATCCGCTGAGCCCCGCCTTGCATCCCTGGAGCTTCGTACGTAGAACATAACCCGGCACATGGGTCTGGGCCTCCAACAGTGCATGGGCGCCTGTTGCGGAGACGAGAATACGATTGATAAGCACGTCATAGTCGATTGATTTCGTACCCTGGGCCTTCTTTTCAGACACGCGCTTCGCGTACTGTTCACGCGAGGGCTGTTTTTGAATCTCGGATTCAACGCGCTCTACAATACGCTTGTAGCTATCACGGTCGGCGTAGATTCCTACGCGATCGAGGATTTGGCGCGCGGTCTTATAGACCAAGGTCTGAACATCTGTGGCAAACTCGAGAGCCTCTGGGGCCTCAGCGGGCCCTCCTAGAACCATATCAATATCATCCTCGGCTTCTGCATCCTTGTCTATTAAAACGGCACGACCCGACATGGGCTTTCCAGAGTCGTCATATTCGAGACCCTGATCGAACTCAATATCATTGATTGATTGGCCGCAGTTGCTGCACATATACTTCCCCTGAAAGACACCGCCGCTAAAGGTTAGCAAGAGCTCCTTGTGCAGGGTCTCTCTTTCACGCGGTCGAACAAACTCCTGCATCTGGAGCTCCTCGTGGTAACATAGGAGATGCTGATTACAGACAGAGCAGTTCAACCAGTTATCCTTGCGACCGGAGGAAAAGCGGGCAATAAGACGGGCTAGCAGAAGAATCCGTTCCACTGGATCCGATACCTTCTTAATGGCCTTCAGACTACCCACGTGAGCGCAGCGATTGGGCTGCGGCTCTATACCAGCATTTGCCTTCTTTGTAGCCCTAGCCAGACCTATGCGAAGTGCCTCGAGAAACTGGTCACGGACTCGCCGATGCCGCTCCTTGGCCAGAGGTCCTGGCACTCCCGCAAAGGCCGTTAAAAAAAGCTGGGCAACTGTGTCAAGAAGGCCAGCAGTGAGAGCGATATCATTGTCCTTATAGGCTGGAATACGGGCCCGGATCTCTGCCACGCGGCTAGCGAGTAGCGGCTCCTCAGTGAGAACCGCCATGAACTGTTCGAGAGACTCACCCTCAAGAAAGGTCTTATTCTCTAGGCGAAGGTCGGCGATCTTTTTTACGGAAAGCTCGTGCTCCTCAATAATATACTGTTTCACAAGAGCTCGAACCTGATTAATCTTTTCAAGAATCACCTCCTGCTGTGCCACCGTAAACTCCTTCTGGGCCAGACCCAAACTCTTCAAATCAATGAGGGCATCCGCCATGCCTGTGGGATAGATTGGCTGGGATCGGATCCAGTCCTCGAGGTTAATATTTCCTGAGGTATTTCCATTCGTTCCGATCGAAACAATACCGCCTGTTGTCGCCTGCGTAGGAACTCCGCTGAGGTCCTTAATAATCTGTAGGATTGTCCGAGTCGAGCCGTGACTCAAGGATATGTCCTTGGATAGGCGGCCGCTTCGAATAAGGCCGAGATCGCGCTGTACACTCAGAGGAAAGAGAAGTTGGCCCTCGATGAGACCCTCGTCGGCAGTCTCAATGCGGCGAGCATCACGCTCCTTCAGACGAGTTGAGCGCGCGCCCAGACCCTTCATGAGAGAGAGCCCAACCTTAGTAATACCACTTGGAGGCACCTGTAGGATAATATCGCGACCCGACTTCGTAGGTCCCAAGACTCCTAGGCCATCGGTTTCCTTTTCCAGAGTTCTCTCCCTGCCGTCCTCTGTTTCCTTTATCGGATCTTCTCTTACTAGAGATCCCTTGAACTCTGCGCGAAGAAACTCCTTGTCCTCCTTGAAGACAGTTCCATCGGCTGAGTTGAGCCAGGTGCGCATATACTGCTTAAAATAGCGTTCCCAACCGACAAACCACGGTGGCATTGCCTCTGGAGCTCCCGCCGCAGCACCGAGTTCTCTCTCCATAAAATCCATAGATTCCACGAGCACATCGTGAATATACTTTATCTCTAACTTCCCTGGGACCTCCTTTGGATCGTCTCCCTCCTCACTGTGATCCATATAGAGGGTGCGTTTCACGTCCATGATTGGTCTTGAAAGAGCCGGTGGAGCGGCATCAAGAAGTTCTAGAATGGTCTGAAAGGATGTGCTCAGTTTTCCGTTGGGTTCTCCTGTAAATGCATAGGAGACGGCCTCATTTCGCAGCAGCATACACTGTTCCACAAGGAGACGAAGATCACGCTGCTGCTTCACATTTTTCTGGGATGCAAGAGGAATGGCCTCTAGCATCTCGCGAAACATGTCATTGCGCTGCACAATGTCCGGATAGAAGAGTTGCGTTGAGGGGATCTCCTTCATACCGACAATCTCCTCCTCGAGTTCGGCGAGAAACTCGAATTCCTCTGCATCAGGCTCAGGCTCAGGCTCAGCCTCTACAGCACCCTCTACAGGAAGATTTTTAGCAGAAGGGAGAGCTCTCGGTCGTAGAACAGAAAAGGGTGCATCCTGCGGTATTCCACGAAACTCGAACTCAATCGGTAACTCTCCCTCTGTCTCATCCTCTAAGACAAGAGAATCCTCGGCCTCATTGATTGATTTTATCGTATACTGAAGTCCAAGTTCTCCGGTCGCGCTAAAGGTATCAGCGATCTGACCTACCTGTGCATCAATCTGGCTAACGAAGGCCGGGGCTGCCCGTTTCACAAGCAAATATAACTTCTCGATTGCGAGTTTTGGATCGAGGTCTCCGTCTACTATATTTATATCAACGAGTCTATCACTTACCCCATCAGGTAAGATACGTAGAAGGTCGGCGTCCAGATAGTAGATTCTACCCCTCGTTCCATCTAGCTTTCCTCCAAGGACATAGACACTGTCTCCAAGTTCAAAATCAAGAGCATCCTCCTCTGTAAGAGGTGCAAGAACTGGATTTATTTCGAGCTCCTTTCCCTCAATGAGGCCATCTCTTTTCTGATTCTCCTCTAACGACATACCTATCGTGTTATGCCAAATTTAAGTGAACGGGTTTGTAGCGCGTTATAAAATTACCGGCTTAAGCATGATCCCCGTTAACAACAACAGAATGTCTTATACGGTAAGCTATTTTGAGACTCTTCGAAGCCGCTTTCCTACGTGGTCTGAGCTAAGCGAGCATCTCAAGTCAGAGGGTCTTCGTATTGTAGAGAATACGGAGAGCAGCCTCGTAGTGATCCGCTACGTGAAGGGTACGCCAGATCTTGCCCTCTTCCGCTCCGTCGTATGGGACACGGTCTCCAATCTTCCCGTATGTATGGCGCCTCCAATGGCCCAGAATGGCGATCCGCCTTGCCAGGTTCAACTCTCGGCCACGGAGGATTTCGTTGACGGTGTCATGGTGAACGCCTTCGTTACGAACGGGGCCTTGCAGTTGGCCACCCGGACTACGCTGGGTGCGAACAACCACTTCTACAGCGAGAAGAGCTTCGCTGATATGTTCTCTGATGCAATCTCCAACACGGCGATGAAGGGTTTGAACGGTCTTACGGAGATTATGGAGGCGGCTCGTGTTGACTGTGGCGCCGTGTCCTGTTTCGCGAGCTTCGTACTTCAGCATCCTGAGCACCGGGTGGTCGCGAAGGTTGAGGAGGCCACGACCTACGTGGTCCAGATGGGCTATGTCTCAGAGACGGGTGCGATCAAAATCTGTGAGCGCTCGACGAACTGGCCCCAGGCCTTCGGTCGTCTTCAGGTTCACTCCTACGCCACGCGCCGCTTTGCGGAGAACGAGGCGAAGCAGATGCTCCAGCGCACGGCGGTGCAGCGTGGCTGGCGTTGGCAGGGTCTCGTCTTTAAGGACGGGAACGGTGGTCGCTGGCGTCTTCGTAGCTCGACCTACCAGGCGCTGCGGACTCTGCGTGGCAATGAGGCTCGGGCGGAGGACCGCTTCCTTCGCCTACGTGCCTCGAAGCAGGTCATGGAGTATCTCAAGCACTACTCGGAGGATCGCGATGTCTTCTGGGGCTTTGAGCAGAGCCTTCGCGCCAAGACTGAAGATGTACTAAAGGCCTATACGGCTGTACACAAGGCCCGCAGCCTTACCTTTAAGGAGTTGGCGGTCGAGTATAAGCCGGCCGTCTTTCTGCTCCACAAGCTCTGGCTTGATGAGCTGCGGCCGAAGGGGTTTGTGGTTCGCGGATTCGAGGCTGCGCGTACGGTGGCTGGCCTGCGGGACTTTGAGCAGAAGCGGCTGATGGCGGCGGCACCCTTTGTTGAGCCTGTTGTTACGGAGGTTGCCGCTGAGGTTGCCGCTGAGGTTGTAGTTGATACCTCGGTCCCTGCTTGCTAAACGCGTTCACACCGTACACTTGATGTCGACTCTATAGGGAATCTCTCCTCGTAGGCCCGCGACTTCAAAAAACAGGCTAGGCATAGCTGACAACAATATCCTGCTCCTATTACCAAAGTGTATAGCCATGACTCCATCCTTTTTTATTGTAATCACATAAATTTGCGAGTCGCGCTTCAAAACAAAAACCTCATGCTGCGTATTGTAGATGTACCATCTTGGTACATGTGCAATCCGTATGTGATCAAGGGCTATCGCGCGCCTATGTCCATCTATCAGAGTCTCCTATCAATCTTCAAGTGGCACAATGAGACTCTAAATATTCATACCCATCTTTGGCCTGGTCTAATCATTCTGTATAGGCTGATACAGATTCCCTATGGCGAGCCATACAAGGAAGCCTCTTTTGAGGTCCGCTTCACCATGCTATTCGGTGTTACAAGCGCCGTTTATTGCCTATTAGCATCAGCCTTCTTTCACATCGTGCTAAATGTCAGTGAGACCTGGCTGATCATATCGCATAAGCTAGATATTATCGGTATAGTTCTTGTCTGTTTGGGCCAACAGTTTCTGAATACTCTCATCTTTGTAAATAGGGCTCCGATATCCTTTTGGCTTATTGCAGCGAATCAAGCAGTCTTTGCAACTCTTTGCATACGGGATATTATGAAGCGAAGGGCTGCAGAAGAGTTATGGGCTATGCGATATCCGGCGATTACGACTGTTACAACAATCCTAGTCACGGTATCTGTAGATCATCATAGGGCGGCCGTGTACGCGTCAGCGGGCTGCTCGACCCTTGTTGTTATAGCAGGCCTCGTCTTCTTCAAGAGTCGTTTTCCTGAATGCTGTATGCATAATATGGATAACTATAACTCGCATGTCTGGCATCATATATGTATTGTAATAGGCATTTACTGTGCCACTAGGGCTTTGGATTATGTGGGCGGGCTCTAACGACGCTTCGTCTGTTTAGACTTGCGAGTCCGACGTCTCTTGCGACTCTTTTTTCTGTAGCCGCCGGAGGGTTGTAAATAGAATACTTTCTCATTTATATCAACACCCTTATCTAAAGTTATATATAAAACCTTATTTACCATGCCATCTATCGGATTATTAGCGATATGGCTACCTAGAACTTTCGCAGAACCATTCTTCCATGTAACTGTCATCCCATTCTTTACTGGATTTATTAATGACCCATCTGGATTTTTGTATAAGTTTTCTCTCTCTTCTCGATCACTTCTTTTATGCGGTCCGGGAAATCGTTTTACAACGATCTGAGAATTTTCTATACCATTTTCTTTGAAAAATTTTGGATCATTCATATATTCAAGTGAATATAAAGGAATACCGGTAGGCGTAGCAGGAGGCGCAGGTGCAGCTACAGGTGCAGCTACAGGTGCAGCTGATGCAGCAGACGCACCAGAAACTCTAGCAGCAGATGCACCAGAAACTATAGCAGCAGACGCACCAGAAACTATAGCAGCAGACGCACCAGAAACTCTAGCAGCAGATGGGCCGGAAACTCTAGCAGCAGATGGGCCGGAAACTCTAGCAGGTTCTTGTGTTGTAGGAGCAAATAAAACTTTAACACCATTAGAGATTTTCATAGACTTCAAAAAGTCCTCAAAGGTTGGGTATGACAAACCAGTAGTTGAACGGTTTATAAGATACATTATATATGTATCAGCATTTGTCACATTAGTTTTCGCAATAAGTTCAGAAAGAACTGTTGAAGGGATTGTTTTATTTAGCATATATGTCACATTTGGATTGGCTCCAGCTTTGAGTAAGGCATAGGCCAGATTATACGCACCTGTAACTCCAGCCGCCCACGCAAAGGGCGTCCTACCGTTTCCTCCCGCTACCTCAATGGCATTCAAGTTATCTCTTACGATTTTCTCAGACTGAGCTAGGGTCGTTGCCGCAGTGGACGTCTGAGCGAAATTCATAAGCGGATTATCCTTGCTAATCGCACCCGACATATATCCTATTTATATGCAATATATTTCAACGCCGCTTCTTGCCACCCAAGTAATACAGCCCCATCAAAGTACCCATAGCCAGAATCAGGATTGGCACATTAATCATCATAATACCCTTTTTTCCATATTTCGTAGGGACATCACAGATTGGACAATCCGGGGACACCTGTATATCCGTATCACCCTGCTCAATCTCATAGGGCTTTATTATAACGCCCCTGTGAAAGACCGTATAAACGCGCCCTAGATCACCGGCTAGACAGGAATACAGATCGACGTGCATATCAATGGGAAAGGCCGTCTCCAGCAACTTCTCCGCACCCTTACGACTGATCATATAGCCCGTGAAGGATCCACAGGTCTTGGGAACCCAGGGCCCTGTAGTGAGAGTCTCAGGATTCGCCTTACCCTTATAATCGAAATACCAGTCCGATGGAGCTGTAAAAAACCAGACATCAGGTGTCTGGGGAAGAAGAGTCACGTCGCGCATGGCCCGCTGCAGCTTTGCGACAAATCCTTCCGGGATTATGGCATCGTCCTCAAAGATAATGGCGTAGGCCTCGGAACGTTCGAGAAACTTCTTCCAAACTCCTGTGTGACTCAGATAGCAACCAATGCCACCCGCGGAATCAAGCTCCTCGTGATCACGGCGAATATGCTCCTTGATATTTCGCTTCGTACGTAGGGAAATCCGCTCATCCTTTTGGATATTTAGGGCGGATCCATTGATGCCCTCGAAGCGCTCAAAGGAATACTGTTTCATAAGAGTCTCCATCTCGGGCTGTTTTGAAAAACGATCCCAGCGATCCCCGCGATGCTTGAGATTTATACAGTAGACATGGATAGATCCCTCCATCTTCTTATTAAGGTGTGTGAGATTACACCGCCGATGCCGCAGACCACTGAGCTAGCCAATCCTTGAACATCGCCGCACAGCCACGCGCAGCCTTGCCAAGTGCAGCCCGTGCAGTCAGCTCCATCCCGTCGGCCACACCAACACGGAGAAGCATCTCATCACGCAGCGGATGCGGAACCTTATAGCCAACGAAGGTGATCTCCTCCATTGCTGTCTGCTCCATATAGTTCTGTAGGAGGTTACCAAGAGTATGGTCCTCGTGCTGAAACATGAAATCGAAGCCCTTCATCTGGGCATCCGCCGGCTGGACCTTAACGCCCTCAGGAAGATCGCCGGCGTCAATCGAGGCGTAGCGGGCCAACTTCGCCTGTAGGACCTCCAGAGCCCGGGCCACACAGTAGACGGGCGTGAGAACACCAACAGACTCCACGATGAAGTCGAAGCTGTAGGGTTCACCGGCCGCATCTTTAAGAAAGCAGCGCTGCTGCTGCATGGTGGCAAACTCCCGCTCCAGCTCACCCTTGCGCACGGCATTGGACTCCAGCTCCGAGGGATTCACCTTCTTAGATGTCTGGAGCCAGGCCGTATAGATCTCCTTCCGACGCTCCTCATTTGTATCGAGCGTATAGCCATAGGAACAGCGGCTCGTAACCGGCATGAAGGCCGCATTCTCACGACCAGTTCCGACCGTGGCCTTCGCAACGAGGCTCACACTCTCCGGCTCCTGAGTGCCAGTGCGACCCTTGAGCACTGCAAGAAGACAGGTATCCTGGGTCACCGGGTCGGGATGGAAGAACTCGACGCTGGGTACCAAGAGAGGCTCCTCCTCAGGTCCTCGATCCTTGTAAACCCGGATATCGGAGGCCACCACATCCAGAGGATCACTTGAGTCATTGGTCACATCGAGCTTGAAGGTATAGGCCTCAGGCGACCAGTTTAAAGGATCTGCCACGTGCACTGGGACTAGCCCGAGGCGATGCGCCAACATCTCATTGCTCATAGGCGTACTGTTCTTGGAAATATGAACATCGGTTGTGGTACCATCCTCCTTAATATCTGCCCGGAAGGCAACAGTCTCGACCTCCGTGATGATGGAGCGCCGAAGCGTATTGGCGTACGCGACTTGCGTGGGTGCAAGAGTGAAGCGTAGAACATGCCCCTCGAGTGTTACCTTATTGAAGACAGATTCGGGCACAGCTGCAGCAGGGCGGGGTCGAACAACAGATTTAACTGGGCGGGACATTTGATACCGTTCCTTCTACAGGGTATCAAAGGCAATTTTAGGCGGCGCGCGTTTGTTAGTATTATAAGACCTTATGTATTTTCAATAGGAGGATGGCACAGAATCCCATAAACCTGTGTTTTTACAGCAACAAGTGTCAGTGGTCAAAGGCCTTTCTTACAGAGCTTGCGAACACCCCTTGGAAGTCGCAATTCAAGTACGTGTGCGTGGACCCCAGTCCTGGTCGCCCAGCTCTTCCCGGTTGGTTAAAAAAGGTCCCGACCATAGTGGTTTCGGGTGAACAGGAACCACGCACAGACTCTGACGTTATGAACTGGCTTTATGAGAAAAAGATGAAGGAAGGAGGTGCAAAGACACCTACAGTTGCCACGGGCGGCGACCCAATGGCCTTCAATGTCGCTGAGCAGGTCAACTTTGGAAAGGGGTTCAGTTATAGCGGTTTAGATGCGGATACGTCAGCGACGGGCACAGGAGGACTCACAATGCCTGGGGCCTTTTCTTTCCTCGACGGCGCAGCTTCCGCGGGTGATCGTCTATCACAGGATGTGGGTGCGCCTGCGGCACAGAACTCACAACGGCGTTCCAAAAAGGAGGAGATGTTCGATAAGCAAATGGAGGCCTATCAGCGCGACCGAGATGTGGGGATTCAGAAGGGAAGTGGGCGCGTCTAATATCCTAAAGGCCAATCGCATAATACCTATAGATGAGTGCGCTCGGTGCCTTTAATACGCAACTGATTCGTTTCTTTGAGGAGCTCTCTAGCACATTTCCAGAGGAGCGGGACATCAAACTCGCTCTAGAGGCTATCCAGGGGGCGAAGAAGATTAATCCCAAACTTATCCTTGACCTCTTCTGGGAAAATGTACACAAGGATTTGGCGGATCCAATCCAGCGCGAGGACGCAGACGTTGTGATCGGCTACGCAAAGTCTAAGATTTCCGGACAGTACAATGAAATGTCTCCTGCTCTTATGATTTTTGACAAGCATTGGCCAAATATGTCCTCCGAGAACCATTCGGCGATTTGGAAGTATTTGAAGGTGCTCTGTATTCTGTGTGAGAAGGCGCGAGCCGCGAAGTCGCCGTTCTAGTAAGTATTCTTAACCTTGGCCTACAAGAGTAAATAGGCAAATTTAAGAGCACCCCTTGGATGTTCTTAAATTTAGCACTTGACGGTAGGATGACGCATAAAAGAAAAACACGACGGATATCAAAAAGAGTATTAGACATGTGGAATGACAAAGATACAGTGTGGGGGAAAAACCCCGATCTTGAACGATTCTGGGGAGATTTAGCGTCTGGAAAAAAGGCAGTTATTATTTACAAGGATAAATCACATAAATATGTAAATTTACCCAATAGAACTACTGCAAAATACCAATCAACCTTGAATGAGATTAAGGAAGATAAGAATGTAGTCGCGATATTGTCCAGCAATCCCTCACAAGATGCATATGAACAGTATTTATATCCAAAGGCTAAGGCAAAGACAGTTGACTACGTGATAAAACATTATAGTACCTATTTCAAACCGATTATTGCGGGTGAACTCTTAAGAGTTCCATTAGCGTAAAACCGGGCAAAAGAATCCTCGCTGAACCCCATAGAATGGATGCCCACACCGCTATCTTTCAAAAGAAGTATGATGAGTTTATTCTTGATCTACGGGTAACCTTTCCAGAGCTCGAGGATAGTCTTGCTGCCGCCTCAGTTATCCCAGAGGATCAGCGCCTTGCAGCCTATTCGAACGCCGTTTTCGGAAAGGAGCGCCCAAAGAATGTCCTCCTAGCCCCGGGCACCGTTCTTCCTGGAGTGATTGTAACTACGGATCTCTGGTCCTCCGTCTCTGAGAAGACCTGCAAGGCAGTATATGACTATCTCTCGATCCTAGATCTATGTGCGGCCTGCGAGTCAAAGGAGGGCCCCGGTGCCGCCTGGGCTGAGAAGGCTATGAAGGATGTGAAGGAGAAGCTCGGATCGGTGGACTTCGCCTCTCTTTCTGAGAAGTTTGCCAAGATGTTCAGCGAGGGGGGTGCCGCCATGCCTCCGATGCCCGAGCGCTTCTTAAAGGGAAAGCTCGCCAAGCTCGCGGAGGAGATGGTTCGGGAGTTCAAGCCCGAGGACTTCGGCTTTACTCCTGAGGAGATCGCCGCCATTGAGGCGGATCCAAAGAAGGGTCTCGAGCGGCTTCTCACCTCGGCCATGTCGAATCCGGCCAAGCTCCAGGAGACCATGGCCCGTGTCGGTAAGCGTCTGCAGGAGCGTATGCGGAAGGGTGAGATTCGGCCCGCTGAGCTCGCCGCTGAGGCCGAGGAGATGATGAAGGAGTTTCAAGAGAACCCAGCCTTCGTCCAGATGATGGAGCAGTTCCGCTCGGCCTTTTCCTTTGAGGAGCCCGAGTCCGCCCGCGCCTCAGGCAACTATGACGAGTATCGTCGTAATCTCGTAAAGAATCGTCTCAAGAAGAAGCTTGAGGAGCGCCAGAAGAATAAGAAGTGATTTCACAAATTGGCATAACACGGTAGGATGGATGCTAGACTATGTAATCCATATGTCTGGGAGCACCCGGCAGCGGTTCTACATACAGATCTCACATGGAAATCGAGACGTGGCGGATGCGCCTCAGATCTCACAAATCACGTGGTAATCGTATTTATGATTGCAATCGCCTTTGGCCTCTTTAGCTTATATGTGCAGAAGCATTCGGCAGCCTTGGTCGGCTCTCTCGTTGTAGCCACGCTCTATTGTACACCGGCCTTTCTTGCTCTTCTAAGACTTCGGGCCTATAGAGAAGGGTTTCAGGCCGTAGAGGTTGCACCGGTCGTCGATGTCATCGGCTCGGTAGGATCCTATACGAATACAACACCTTCGAATCGGAACCCCTTTATGAATGTGCTGATCGATGAGATCAAGTATAATCCTGCGCGTGGTACGGCTATTTCGGTCACGGATCCCTTAACCAAGATTCAGCTTGATGACTTCTTCCGCACGGACTTCGCCTCAGATCCTACGGACGTCTTTGGTAAGACACAGTCGCAGCGGCAGTTTATCACGATGCCGAGCACGTCGATCCCGAATGACCAGGGTTCCTATCAGAACTGGTTATACAAGATTCCGGGCAAGACATGTAAGGAGGGTGGTCGCGAGGCCTGTATGCCCGGTACCGACGGTGGGGCGCTGCCCTGGCTAAACGTCGATCGTTAGAGGCGCTTCACATTGAGACGCTTCTTTCTGCAAGAAATCTTCCGCAGAGTCTTCCCCTTCGTTTGGAGAACACTCTTCGTGCAAATGGCAATGGCTGCGCCCTCCTTCGATCCCTTACGCACCCGAACAGTATTCCGGACGGCCTTGACACACCGGCAGAACTTGGCTGTGGTGGCCTTGGATGCACGCATCTACTATAGGCAAAACTTAAGTTCGGCCTACAAGACTGAACTTAAGTTTGGCATAAGACGTTACGATATTCTCCCCACATCATTCAGAAGGCCATGCAGCTAAACCGTCTTACACACACGGGCGACGACACGTGCGGCATTGAGCAGTACTACAAGCAGTCGGTGGGCCCCGGTCGCTACACGACGACGAATCTGGTTCCTTCGGCAAAGGAGGTGAACCCTCTGTCCGTGAAGGAGATTGCCACGTATCCCCGCGAGGGCTTTGGATCGAATAATGCCAACATTGATGCCGAGTCGGTACTCAAGAATCAGCCCGAGTTCAATAACAATCGCTGCAATATCCGTAATCAGGCTCGCCCCTTTCTGTCGGTTCCCTATATGGGTGGCGGCCGCGGCAATGCCGATGTGGAGACGCTGCTCCTACACTCCGAGCAGGTGCGCCAGGGCAAGGAGTGTGGCACGGTTACGGAGACGGCCTTTGATGGAGTCTTCACGCCGATGATCCCGGTTGTCAAGAACAATATCCAGAAGCCAGAGAATCTCATTCCGGAGATGGCGTCCCCCGGCTGGATTCGTGGTGGTATGCCGTCGCGCAACTATGTGCGCGATGTGAATTGCTGAGACTCTAACAGAAATGGCCTCACTCGCTGACGCCTTTGTCGTGAATACGCCTAAGGAATCGCATGAGAATCCGCAAGCCTATGATGAGGAGCAGATTTTCGTACAGCATGTGAAGGAGGCCCGGCATGAGCTCGGCCTAGTTGCGGGAAATGCCGTCAGTCGTATCGCCGGTATCCAGGTTGATCTAGAGTCGGATCTCAGAGGGATCACGCGGGCAAACTCTGACTCTGCGGCCAGACATCATTTACCTCCTAAGGGCGAGACGATTGTACGCAAGGATCCCAAGACATCTCTAGAGATAAACGCGGCTCTTGTTCCCATCAAGGACTATCAGCAGTGGGCCTATCCTTCTGTGATTGGACCACTGCCTTTAGAGAAGCAGGTCTGCCACCGACCAGAGAAATACTGATAATGATATAGAATGAGCAATCCTAGAAACCTAACTGCAAAGATGACTGGTGACGTTCGACCACATATGGACAGATACCTATATCATAGTGTTAATAGTCATACTAGAACGGGTAAGGGGCCTTTTGTTCCATGGGGGACAGGCTCTTCTACGGGATTTGCTTTTTTTACACCGAGAGCTATAAACGCGGGGAATAAACTGAAGAAACTAATGAAGAATCTAATGAAGAGTGGTATGAAGGAGGATAAGGCGCGTAAAATGGCAGCAAATATGTTACGAGGAAATGCTACAACAAAAAAGAATAGTTCAAATGCATTTCATCGTGAAAACCCGTTAACTGCTGTTCGCAGTAGAACGGGAAGTACTGCGAGCAGTACTGCAAGTGATCCCCATAATCTTAGTTCTATTGTTGGTATTAACGAGCCTCCTCGCTCAGGTGTCCCGTATAGTGAACTTAATTCATTGGATAGAGCTGCCCTAAGGAACTCATTTAAGTTAACATTTGGTAGACGATTTCCTAACAAAAATACACGTTCAAAGAGCCAACTTGTTAATGCGCGCATTCGTGCTGCCGAAACGGCTCAAGCTGCCCGTAATGCGAATGTATCTCGCAGAGCTGCAAGTAAGGCCCGAGAGGTGAGTGA
>Ga0187843_10000622_pt1 | contig 24296 bp, 22 predicted proteins | sample SpaLakP09_SKY_43_FD_134516 | JGI IMG/M metagenome (GOLD analysis project Ga0187843, IMG submission 134516) | Oligotrophic lake water microbial communities from Sparkling Lake, Wisconsin, USA - SP09_SKY_43 | ecosystem: Environmental > Aquatic > Freshwater > Lake | place: USA: Sparkling Lake...
AATTTGAGCAGTTCCGGATCGGGCTTGGCCCGCTTGTTACGCTTTACAACGGTCATTGTTTCTCCTTGATGGCGGCAGTGTCCTGCCAAATGACCGTTTACACAAAATTATTTACACCCTCCCTCCTTTTGGTATCCGCAAGGACAAGAAATCGGAATTCCCAGATGCTGCGTGCTTATTCAGTCTGGAGGACTTCGCTCGCGAATTGCCCGGCAAGGGTATTTTGGTATCCGCGGACAAAGGATGGGCTGCATTTGCCGAAGAATCGGAACATCTTTACTGTGTTAAAACGATCGAAGACCTTACGAAATTATTTGCTGCAACGGACGAGCACGGTCAGGCGATTAAGGCGCACGTCACAGCTGCAATAAATGATGCGGATTCCCCTTTGCACGAGGAGATCAAAACCGCTATCGACGTTCACCTTGACGCTGCGGATTGGAGTGTGGACGAAATTTACACCTCAAGCGTAGCGCGGGTCGAAGGCGAAGCTCATAGCAGTACTCTAGTCAGCTATGAACTTGATCCTGCATCAACAAGTATCTGGGCCGTTGAAAACGAACCTACTTCCTGGGTTGTTGAAGTATCTGCGCTAGTGAAGTCAAAGGTTCAAATTTCCGCAACTTTCTTCGTATGGGATTCAATCGACCGAGAAGAGCTCGAACTGACCAGTGCTGAGATTGTCGTCGAACACGATGCCGAAATCCCCATCTACCTCACCTGCCATGGCGTGCACAGCGGAGCCAATCCATCAGATTGGGATATTGAAGTCGAAATAGGAAGTGGAAAATATGAAGTCGATGTCGGCGAAGTCGATCCTGACTTTAGTGATGACTGGCACGGATGACTTCCCTGCGCTTAGATGAGTAAGGCCGACATCTAGCTGTTTATTTCCTTTTTTTTGTGGAACAACCGCTTGGGGGGTGTAAGCAGGCTGTCACCGCATGGGTTTCATTTGCAGCTTACGCGAGCACGTCGTCGCCGAATGCGAGTTGGCGCGGTCGGCGTCATTTGATGAAATTGTCGGTCACCGCAGGATCAGACGCCGGCGCGAGTCCAGGGCGAAAGTCCCAGTGGGGGAACCAATAACTCTTCCCTTGCAAAACAACGGAGAAATTGCCTTGGGCATCGACGGATATGGGCATACCCTTTAACCCCTTCCCGACCCGGCGGGGCAGGCCATGAAAATATGCCAGCGATATCGAAATCCATTCGGTCTTAAATTCGTCGTCGCGCCGTTCGCTTTCAAGAAGCGCGACCAGCTCGGCCTCAAGTACCCTGCGGCGCAGAGATAGAGTTTTTTTCTCGTCCACGCGTATGACGAGATTCGCCGCATGCTGGCTGTTCATGAACGAGACGAAGCCAGTAATCGATGCCTTCTGGCCAGGGGCGTTCAGAAGGTAATGGTCTAGAGCTGGCTGCCCCGGCAACTGAAAACCGTTGTCCTCACAAGTCGCTAGCAGGGATGCAGCGGGGCGTAGTGCCAGACGCACTGTCCGGATGGATACACGACCTGCTGCTACCTTCGATTGCAACTCGCGACTATATGCGGCCAAAACTCGCCCAGCCGGTGTTCCTGATGGGAGGGACGCTACTATAGCGGCGATGCGGCGCACATCGGATGCGTCCTCACGTTCCTGAGCATCGACCATGACCTGCGCAGTCTCGGATAGCCAGCGCATCGGAAGTCGAACGCGGCGCAAACCTTCTGCTGTGAAATGGATAAGGAGCTGCGAGTACGGCGGGATTTCCCCCCAGCGCTTTTCCATCTCATAGAAAAAGGGGAAATAACCATGGATGGTCAGTGCCGCCTTTTGGGCCGGCACTTGCTCCAGGAGCCAAATGCCAAATGCGCGGAATAGTTGGACAAATTTCGAGCTTGACAGGCCCGCCTCATCAAGCCGAACCCGCTTCAGGTAGGTATCTTTCCAATAGCATTGTTCACAACAATTCCCCCGCCCGGCCGGCATGGCCGTGCCACAGCACGGGCAGGGAATACTCCCAACCGTGATGCATGCGGGACACAGCCGGCGCCCCTCTGGCGAAGTTGACAAACTACGATGGCGCCGGCAATCCTGGCAGGTACCGCGATCGGAAGGTGCCGGAGCACGTCCGCTTTCCGATGCATGCTGGACCTCAGTCTGAACAACCGACATCCCGACCAGCTTTGGTGGACGAAAATAGACGGAACAACTGTTGCAGACCGGGCCGAAGAGCGTGATCTTTCCAATTTTGTATTCGATCTTCCCGCAACGTGCGCACGGAGCACTTTTCACGCATTCGCGACATATCGCGTCTTGATTGCCCTTCGGCAGACGGGCAGGAACGCCGCACTTGGCGCATTGGCGCCGTTCGAATACGCGTTGGTAGCAGGTCCCGCAGAAGCGCCGGCCTGCGTCGACGCGATGCGCCTTCAGCATCCCTCTGCCGCATTCGTCACATAGCTGTTTATGTGCTTGATCGCTTTTCATGAAACCCGTCGCATCTTCCGTTGTAAGCGTGCCCATTTATACAATATAGTCGGCCTCGACATCGGTGCGGGAGCTGACTTTCCTTTTGCCTTGCGTGAGCGTACTAGTTGCGGCAGCTCGCGCACGAGGGCATCGATATGTGGTGGTAGGGAGCGCCATCCCTGGCGCAGCGACGTATCCTTCATCGACTCGGCTACCACGGCACTTCCGAGCTTCTCAGGCCCGGCTTGAATTAGCGACCCGACACTTGCGAGAAACCCTGAGCGCTCCAATGTCGGAAGCATTTCAAAGCCGAGGCCCGTGACGGGCGGGTGCAAGCGGGACACACCAGGATCCAGACCAGCGAGGCATTTCCCGAGACCGGATACGTGACGCCTGGCCGCGCACCGCAAGAGCATTAGAAAATAGCGAGCGAGATAAAACCATTCCTTCGCCGGTAGCTGATGGATCCCATAGTTTCCTACTCCGGAGAGTGCGACACGGTCAGCGCACTCCTGAAAGGCAAGTGCGCCATTGCCAGCTGGCAGCGCCGGGCCGTGGCGAAGATCTCCCCCACAGTTTGAGCACGAGGTCATTGCAGCGGCAGCCGCTAGTCGATTCGGTTCGATCGGGGATTGACAGTGGCAGCATCGATCACGCAGACCAACCTTGTGAATGGCGCAGCATGTATGCCACGCCAGGCGCCAATGCAGGCGAAAATATGGCCGTACATCATCGGCCAAGCAAAGGGAACAGTACTGCAAACCGCCACGTCGTTTCCGGTTACGGGAACCCAGAGCGAGTATCCAGTGCCAGATCGCGCTCGCAATCTCGCGCTCCAATCCAGTCACCAGGGCGATCGGCAGAAGCGTTGCTGCCCTTAGCGTGCCCGCATCGATACCCGACGCACGAGCCAGTGTATTCATACGTTCATCGTTGATACCCCGGTCCAGATCGATCGTCCAGACACGCCACTTCGGCCAAAGATGGCCAGCAAGAACCAGCGGGTCTACGCCCTGCGCTAGCGCCGCCCGCACGAGCCACATGGAGAACAGTTCGTCAGGTGCCAGCGCAACTGGAACAGGCCAGCGGCTCACTACCCGACCAGTTCCCGGATGCCACGTGTGGGCCGTAACCATGCTTTGCTTTCCACGATGGATTTGTCAATGTGCTCTTTGCCCGACTTAATTGCCTCGCGCGCGCATTCGACCAACAGTCGATGGAGGTTGCCCGTGTTTCCTTCGCTAATCGTGTGCAGCAGTTTTGCTACCTCCGGAGAATGTAGGTTCGAGCGCTGCTGCAATGGTAAAACCTTTTCAAACCCGGCAAGGAGCCGCTGAAAGTCGGCATTCAATTCCCAAAGTGGCAGGCTCAACACGTCAAAGCGGCTCGCGTGCTGGGGGTCGCTATGCAGCACGCGCACCGCTTCGCGCGTACCAACACCCACGATCGGAATGGCCAGCTCGTTACACATGAGCTTGATGGCGTTCATCACCTCACGCTGTTTGACAGGAGACCCAGTCAGCAGTGAATGCATCTCGTCAATGATGAGCATCCGTACGTGGCAAGAACGGAACAGGTGAATAGCCTGGTACCGCAATTTCGAAGCCGGATCCGTGGCACGGTAGGGTGCGAAGAATTGCTCCAGGATAGAAATGTACAAGCCCTTCTCGTCTGCGCTCGGCGGCGCCTCGGCGACGATGATGGGTTTTACCGGCTCAGCCTCCTCATTCACATATCCCTGGCCGCACAGGTGCCGAAACCGGCCGATGATCGTGGTCTTGCCGTTATTAGAGTCCCCAACGATCAGTAAATTCGGCATTCGGGGCCTGCTCGGCTTGAGAAGGAGGCCTTGCAAGGTATCGAGGATATTTTGGGCAACCTTATGGCCGATCCAGCGAGGATGATCCAGGAAGCTCAATCGCTCCGCATCCGTCAGGGCCATGACATGGCGGAAGTCAGGGTGAATATGTTCGTAGGTGCTCATGCGATATCTCCGAAGTCTTGTATGTCGCCATCGAGCAGATCATCCATCGCCATCGACGCCGAGGCTTTGGGTGGGATCGAAGATGCGGGCAGAGGTTGAGCCGGCGAGATCTTCTTGCCATGCTCTTTCCGGCGCTGGGCCTGCCGCCGTGCTGTCTTTGTCTTTTCCATCGCTTCATCGACGCGGCTACGTAATTCCGTGATCGCCCGGAGAATTTGATGTTCGTCTACGCTCGCAATACCTTCTTTCTTGAGCCTGTCCCGCGCTTGCTGATATTCCCAGATGCTCATGGACGGCAGCGCCAGGTCGGCCAGAGGGATCTTGTAATAGTGCTTTAGCAGCGGGTCAAAAAACCAAATAGTGCTGATGTCGCGTGGGTCTCGCCGGAAGACCAAATCTTTCTTTTTCTTCGTCTCCGGATCTTGAGCATTTATCCATGGGCGTAACGCCTCGGCATAGTACGTGAGACCATCAATGGTCACGCCGAACGTCTGTACCGTGCGGCGGAAGAAAGGTAGGAAATCCAAAAGAATGGCAAGGCTGTTGGTTGGTCGGGGAGGTACGCCGACGCCGTGGATCTCGGCATTGCCGAAGATCCCAATTTCCCACTTGCGTGTTGGGGACAAGCCGATCGTCGTGTGAAGGCGGCGGTGATAGACCTTGCAAATAAGTGTAACCAGCCATTCTTCAAATTCGGACTTCGTCATGGTGGCGTGTTTTTCCGAGTCGTACCCATCTCGCGCCTTGATCGACGAGAACGTCGTGCCGGGCAAGTCGTGGATCTCTTTCGCCAATGTGCCCAGCATGCGCTCGATATGCCCCCCGTACCGGGGCTGCTTCACTGGTCGGAACTCCAAGCTGATACCGTACATCAGACACGATTGCTGGAAATTGTTCGAACGGAAATCTGCGCCATTGTCGACGTGGATTGTCTTGGGAACGCCCCACACCGGCCAATCTGCCTCGACCTTGTGGAGTAACATCCAATCCTCTTTTGGAAGGATGGAATGTGCCACACACATGGCAACCGAAGTTTCCGAAGGTGGATCGAAAGACAGATAGTAGCCTGTGACCATCCGGGAATGCACGTCGATCGCAAGTGTAATCCACGGCCGACCAATTGGCTTCCTGAAAACGTCGTCGACTAAAATGATGTCGGCGGGAGTGTGATCGATCATCATCACGGCCAACGGGAAGTCGGCGTTCGGGAAGGTGCCGGGCACGGGGAAAAACTTGTTCTTGGCCTGCTCCTTGTATCCCCGTCCCCTCAGTTGCTCCTTCTCTGCGATTCGAGAAATTCGTGCCCGAATGGTTGAAGCCCCCGGCGCCTTAATCCCCTTGGCATGACAGGCTCGCTGTACCTCAAGCACCGTTTTCTGAGCGGTCGGACGCTGCGGTGTCAGATAGAAGTCCCGAATGACTTGCTCAATTAACGCGTCAGTCTCCAAGCCAATTCGACTGTTGCCCGCTTTCCAGCCGCGCTTCTGCGGAATCAAGGCCGATGCGACCCCGTACGCGTTGTAGCGTTGAAGCCAGCGATATAGCGTGGCCGGGTCAATTCCAAGCTCGGTTCCGCGCAACTCGACATCTTCACGCCCGATATGCATCCTGCCCAATAGCGGCTTGATGGCCACCAGGCGCTCCTGCGCAATGCGCCAATCTTCATCGGCGATCTCGGCCATGTCGACGTCAGCTGGCTGCGGACCTTGCCCATCTCGTGCCAACGGACGCAGGTCTCCGAGCCGCAAAGAAGTGCTGCGACCGCTGGCGACGTCTACCCCAATCAACGATTCGAAATCAAGCACCTGGGCGATACGGTACACATCATCCCCCCGCCGCACTAGCATGCCGACGGTTACATCAACACGATCGCGGACCGGTTCAAAGCCCTCGTTTGGCATCAAGTTATCGATATCGTTAGGCATGTGGGATCCACACTTGAGTGAACTCGGTGAGAGGTTGCGATATGTCGCAGTCAAGGCGTCGGGTGGCGATCAATGACCAGAGATGCGCCACCCCTTCGCCCCGGTACATTCCCATGAAATGCCGTGCCAGAAGGTAGTGTATGGGTGTCGCGCCCATCTCTTGCACGCTAGAAATAACAGCATCGCTATCTTCGAGCGCAAAGGTCATTCGCTTGTAGCGCTCAAGGAACCTGACATTCTCCAAGACCTTGTCACGAATCCTCGATTCATCGACAACATGAAAAATCCAGCCTTGCGCGAGTGCGTATCGGCGCGCAGCCTTCCACTTCGGCAGCCATTCCCTCCAGTTCCTACGCCAGTCAGCTTCAGGCTTTACCTCTACAAGCATCGGCTTCGGATAGCTGCAGTAGTCTTTGCTGCCGAGCTTGTAGTACACAAGAAAATCGGGGGTATAGATATAGCTCTGGCCATTCAATCCCACAAATGGCACTTGAACCGGCTGAGGGATGACGTCCAGCACATCCGTGAAGAATTCAGCCCGGAGCAGAAAGTCTCTTTCTAGCGTTGACTCGAATGGAATGGACGCCTCGCCACGGAATGGATGGACACCCGAGACGCTGCGCCGCGTTGGCTTGATCTTTCGGGTCTGTCGTGGGGCGGGTTCGTCGCAGTTATTTCGATCCATTCCGGGTCCTGTCGCATCTAATTTGCCAATTATCGTCGCATATTTTTCCAAAATAGTATCCTAAGTAACTGAAATTCGGGGTGAATTGTCGCAGTTATTTAAGAATATCACAGCGGCACGGTGCCGCGGCCCGGCGAAATATCGCTGGCCCATCATGGCATCCTGTTCCTCGACGAGCTGCCCGAATTCGACCGGCGCGTGCTGGAAGTGCTGCGCCAGTGGTCATCGTTAAAGTTAAGCTCACTAGCAATCGAAGTTACAGTGCAACTTCGACGAAGGCAGTCCGCAAGCCCAGACTAAGTCTCTCCATTTCCGAAGAGGACAAGGGGACGGTTATTTACTTTGATCGCGAACCTTATCGAGGCTTGGCGAGCGACGCTAGTAAGGAGGATGCTCGTAGGGATAGGTCTGCCGTGTTAAGGCAAGGTCTCTCGGCTACGCCTACACATTTTTCACGAAGGGCTTCTCGCTCGCTGTCGAGCAAAGCGTACTTTAGCTTCGCCTCGTCGGTACTAATCAGACAAAGTAACTTTCCCATTCTTAACGCGCCGCGCAAGTAAGCTATCTTGTACTCGACTTCATCTAACAACACTGACGGTGTATTTATACTTTTGCTGCCTATGCGATTTAACAGCTTTTCACGCTCGCACCGCAGCAGCAAGTCAAAATAATTTTCAAAATGTTGGCCCATTGCGACGTCGCGTGGCGCATGAACTGGAGCTTTCATGACACAACCTCTCACCTGTTCACAAGAATTTCGAGTCGGGCGCTCGCTTGCTCGGCGTATTCCATAGATGACATCGAAAGCCTCACTATAGGACGGTTTAAGTCATTCGTATGGATTACTAGCACGGCCTTTCGCCGCTGCGTCCTGCTTGACGCGAAGTAGACGAACGCATTGCCCACTCCAGCAGTGCGCGTCTGCTCTTCCCATATCAAATTCCAACGACGGATAAATGAATAATCGAGTACCTCAACCGTTCGTCCATATTGCGTTACAAAGGCAATTTTTTTCATGACCGGATCAAAAACCAGAACGCCCGTCCCAGTGTCGGCTCCAACAACGTAACTCAAATCACGAGGGTCGCCAAAGTGTGTTCCATTTTCTTGATTTGCCTGCTCCAATTTGGACCAGAACTTACGCGCACCTGATCGATAGGCCCACGCGTACCACACGCCAAAGCTGACGATAAGCGCAAGAACAAGAGTTGTAGCGTCCAATGTAGTGCTCCGGTCACGTTTGCGCCTGAACTTCGGCAGAATTTCGCCATATTACCTCAAATGCTATCAATAGAGTGTCGATCTATAGAGTGCGTTCTCGTGTAATCGGAGTATGAAAAATGCGCCACAAATTGAAGAACAACTCGGCAACGTGGTGCGTGCAGTGCGGATCGAACGCTGCCTATCTCAAGAACAGCTGTCCTTTGAAAGTGGCTTGCATCGAACCTACATCGGTGCAGTGGAGCGCGGTGAGAAGAATTTGACGGTAAAGAATCTGGTCCGTATCGCACGGGCACTAGGGACCACGGCCGCTGAGCTGCTGTCGCACGCTGAGTTATAGCAGTACCGAGCGCCTCGACTGTGTGACTACCGTAGGCTCAATCTTGACCCCGCAGCATCAAAAGGGCAATCACGTTTTGCGAAGCAGCCTTGTCACTCAACCACCACCATTTGTTCAGGTGATCTATGGAGCGTGTAGGTGAAAGAATCGGTGCTTCGGAACAAACTTGGATCAAAGCCGTCCGCCATTAAAGCGCTCACGCGGCTTCTTACGCTGTGGGCTTTAACTGGTACACCGAATCGCGACGATAGATTATCACTCGGCGAACTGTTTGCAGAAAACAGCGAAAAAAGCTCGCGTGCGCTTACGGCCAAACGCTCTCGCAAGACATCAGTCGTGGGGCCAACACTCTCAAACCTGCTCTTAATTTCATCGAGGGTAAGGTTACACACCTTTTCTACATTTAGGCCAAAGATCACTGAGAGTAAGAAAACCAAAAAATCTCGACTCCACGACCGCTTCGATCCCTTCGTATCATTTGCCGCTGTGACACATCGTTCAAATCGAACGAGGAGTTCCCAAAGCTCTTCAGAATTTGCTCTACGGCGCTGAGATACCAAGGCGTTGAGAGCTTTGCTTTCAACTATACCTAACGCACGACGTACGGCACTCTTGTTGACTAGTTTCTCTGTCCCTGAAGCGGCCATGATTGCAGCTATCGCAGCATCAGGACACAAAGCCGGGGTTCGCATGCGCAAATCTCCCATGACTACATGCTCCAGCCAAGGTGGGCACACCTCTCTTCCGAAATGACTGCGGAAAATTCCAGCCCTTTTCGCTACGTTCAAAAAACGCACAGGCCATATATCGAGCAGCCAGCTCACTGCCAGAAGAACTGCAAGGCGCGCATTCAACGACATGTTCTCGATGCGATTCTGCTGGAGATAATTCTCTGCTAGGACTACTCCACTTTCGCTAGACAAGATCCGCCTAAGATTCACAGATTTTCGCCTAATAGCGAGCTGTCCAAGTGTCGCCAACGCGTCGAGAATTTCTGGATCAGTAGTTGGGGATATCCTCGATTCATAAAATTTCATCGCGCCACTGTCGGACCCTCTGTATGTCGCAGGAGCCACTCGATGATCTGTGGCTAAATCGTAGTGGCAAGCCTGGCAGTACCGAAATGATAAGTACTTCAAATCCTTTCCGAGAGCGTACGAGGCAGGCCAAATGAAACTTTCGCAACAGGGGCATCGGTCTCGCAATGTACATCCGTGAACGCCGCAAACCAAAACGAAGGCAAATCGCCAATGAAGGCGCATGTATGGGATTAGATCGCCAGCAAGACATTGTGGGCAGTATAGGGGACCTCCTTGCACAGGTCTTTTAGGGTTACCCCTGTGAGGAAGGATCCACTTCAGCCATGGACCTTTCACCTCCGAATGCGTAAAGCCATCAGACCAATGATCAATTGCAAGCTGCGTTACCGACGCCAAACCTACATCAAGCTCATTTGATATCCAAGCTAATTCTTCTTCGCAGGGAAGTCGGTCAGGATCAGAAAGTTTAGGCATAGAGGTCGGACGGGGAAAACGACGAAAACCGTTAGACATCCCAGCACGTTGACGCCAAGATGAGAGCGACTCGCCGTCGAGTGGACGCGGTCTAATTAGGAACATTTTTTCGTCCCCTTTTCAAGCCACCAGAGCGCGTCTTTGAGCGTACTTGGTCTCGCCCTCGCAGATGTGCCTCTACAACCTGTCGTGAAATTCGCGTATACGGAATTTGAGGTAGGTGCGCTGTTCCAAAACGTGATCGGATCGCCACGAGTGTCATTCTACTAAGGAGCATCTCAAGACCGCTCGAAAATTCGCTTTCATCAAATGTCAAGGAGGACTGTCCTTGAGAACAAAGTGCTGCACTCAAACGGTGATCCGATTTACGATGACTGCTGCGCCCTTGCGAAAAGACGAAACGCAGCTGGTAGGCGAGCGCGTCCTCGATTGCGCGCGTCGGTGCCTCTAGCTGCGGATCGATGTACCAAGGAGCGACAAAATCATAAAAGTCGTTCTTCCACTTAGGTGCCACAATCACCGGTGTGTCCCGCAGATCGAAACCGCACGCGCACTTGCTTCGAGAACGGCGCCTGGACAACTCCGCACCACAGCGGTGACACGACTCCGCCAAAAACACGTCGTGAAAATTGCAGAAAATGCTGAGGGCACGGCTGAAACTCCCGTGCTGGTGGCTACCAATTTTCAGACATGCGACACAAATCCTAGTGTAGTAGATTGAGTGGGTGCGCTTACAGAGTCGAGCTTTACCTTTATAATTTTTGTCGCCAGAAATCAAGGAAGTAAGCCACCCCCAGCTCTCATTTTCCATTTCAAGTCCTGTGGTCTTAAAGCACTCCGCGAGCTGACGTACACCACTGATGCAGTTGTCTTCGCAAAGCTGCAGCAAATAGTCGCAGCGACACTGGTCTCGTTTCGGAGTTGGTCGAAGAAGCAGGCACGGCTGTAGTTTTCCACAGATGGATGAAGTCATCGCACTTCTCGATTCGCAGAATTGACGGGACCAGGATGCCAAGTGTCAATCCAGCTCCCATAGAAGATTTCGCCAGGCCTATCCAGTGGTCGTGGCGTCCAGTCAACGCTGAAAGGGTTCGGGCACGTTGCCGCCGAGTCTTGGTAACGCAACTTGAAAGCGTCAAGTAAATGACAACGCTCAATTCGTTCCCGCCCGTCAGCAACGGCACAGTTCACGGCCTCTAATAAAAGACTGAAGATCTGTCCAGGAATGCCATAGGTGGCGTAGAAAATGGACTCAACGAGATTGTCGTCGAAGGTTGACTTGTGGGCCAGCGGCAGATTTTCGCAAACGCGTGCTAAGAATGATGATAAGCGACGACGGTGTTCATTAGTATCAAGCTGGAAGTAGTCAATGCGTATTTGTGCTGATGCTCGCCGCTTGAGTTGAGGATTTAGACTCACGATCTGAGCCGCCGATGGGATGCCCAACAGTACAACGAGTACGCCACAATCCTCGATCAAACTGCGCAACCAATCCCCAATATCTTTGATTCCACCTTCACGTCTGCGCGCCGGAATATCGTGAACATCATCAATCAAGATAACAACCGTTCCTACTTGCGGAATCAAGTGCCTGATTCGAATATCCAGCTCTTGCGCCGTCCCGAAATTCCAGGCCGCGTCACCCATCGACCGAAGAAGTTCGCGCCCCATCGATCTGGTGTTTGGTTTGGTGGGAATCTTGAACGAAATTACTGGAACCATCGTCCTGTCGGATCGTTTCGAGGCGGTCCACTGTCGTGCCAGGTAGTGGCGCAAATAGGTTTTACCAGCACCGGTCGGAGCTAGAACCAAAAGCCCCATCCCGCTGTTGGTCGCTCGGCAAGTCTCAACACCACGTTTAATCTCAGTTGCGGCCCGAACGAAGTCCGGGTGGCTGATATGCATCTCGTTTTTCATATAGCGCAAGCGTTCGGCAATAGGAAATCCGAGCCAACTGGCGCGTGCTTTTTTGTCGGTCATTAGAAAAATCCCTCCGGCAGATCCCATTGTTCAGGTGCCACAAGTTGCACCTTGTCTAGCTCATCCATGGAATACTCAAGTTCAGAGATTTGACTATTAGTCTGGAGGGGAGCATCTCCACTTGCAGGCGTAAGCTCACCAATTTTCATTGCAAGCTTTCGCTCTCGTCGCTTGTTCGAAAAGCGCAATTGGGCCACCATCAATCGGAGCTCTTCCTTGGCTTGTAGAAGTGAGGGAATCGATGGATTTGTTGCTCCCTTTTGACGATTCATCTTCTGCACAAGACTGTGCTGCTTTAAGGTCAAGCCAGTCGTGTATTCGGGACTTGTGCTCGGGACCATGAAAAAGCTTCTCTGAAATGGATCGAAAGCAAAAACCTCATGGAGACGATGAGGATGAAAACGGACGCGAATTTCCGCTTTCTCTCCCATTCGTCGCCGCAGCAAAGCCAGGCGCTCGTTCAAATAGCTGAGTCTGAAGAATACTATTCCAGACTTTTGTAAGAAGACCTTCCTTTCGAATGCAAAGATACAGTTTAGCCGGCTCATTTCCGCTGGAGGCTGCGGCGGATATATCAGTCGATCTTGGGCCCAGAGTTGTCGTGGCGTCAGGCCCGGGGACCTCGGCTGATTGCAGTAGGCGTCGTACGCCCACTTGTTCATCTGCGCCGAAAAGTCTCGAATCGTCATTACTGCTTGTGCTAGACCGTCTGCGAGACCATCGCGGTCCGCTTTGTCTCCGCGATAGCCGGGAAGGTTGGCAAAATGCTCGACAGCCATCATCTTATTGAAGTCTTCAACAACAGACTTCTCCGTGGGATGGTACGGCTTTGCCCAGCACATAACGCCTGCGGTTGCCTCCAAGATAGCGTTTTCAAGGTCCCTCGAATGGTTGTAAAGGGCGTTGTCCATAATGATGAGCCCGGGCCGACCGTAGAAATCGCTTACGTCGCTCGTCACATCAGCCATCCCAATAGAATTTTTTTCCTTGGGAATCAGTGTCAGTCGAATGGCCTCCATCGCGCTGACAGTGCTCCGATGTTCATCGCCGATGACCAATGCAAGTGGAACCTTGGAATACTGGTCAATTGCTGTCGTCACGAACCCACGGCCATATGGCAAACCAGTCAGCTCGTCTATTAGGAAAACTCCGGAGTCCTTGTCATCAATTTCGATTACTTCGAGCACCACGGTGGCGGAGTCGCGTGGCCGTGACGTGCGATATCGTTTGTCAGCTTCGCGTTTTCCGTGATTGCGTTTGCAAATTTCGTACGCGCCAAAATGTGCCTTCGCTGAACGTTCGATACTTGATCTACCTGGCGTAATAGATAGCACCTCGCCCGGCGGAACCAGACTAAGCAGCTTACTTTGGAGTTGCTTTTCGATATCAGAATAGCGGATTCGGCTGGCAGGATTCGCATCGATTTTTCGAAGCACTTCTCCTAATGCCTCCTGAACTATGGCTGGCGCTCGAGGTCGATTTGCTCCCCCCCGCGAGGCATACTGAGGAAATGCATATCGGAAATCGCCTCCGTGGGTTTCGATAGCACGCGAATAGCCATAGACCGTACTCAGAGCTAATGCTTTCATATCGTGCGGATGGTCAGCCATTAGCTGAGCATGAACTCGGATAAAGTCAAGTTCGACCAAGGGGTTTCCGGGCCTTAAGCTGACGTGACCACAATCGCGCAGGGCTTTTATGTAACGAATTACCGAGTATCCATGTCTTCTCGCTGCGTCACTTAACGTTAGTGCGAATGGTGAGCACGATCCCTGAAGTTCTACCGAAGAATTCGACGACTCCGTCTTAACAACCAGTTGAATCGATGCACGGGAAAGTTCGCGGTATAGCGCCGCTTTCGAAATGTGTCGTACTTCCAAGGAAGTTGTTTCCTGAAGTCCAAATTGGTCCGTGTCGTTCGAAATGACTACAAAAGTTAACGCTCCACGTTGGAGCAGCTGGCCCAGCTCGATGATCATGGAAAGAGGTTCCAACACTCTCGTCATAAGGCCCCCTCGCAGGTTGAAAGCAATGAGTTCCACCAAGCGTATTCATCGGCAACGCCCCCCAAGAGCGTTGCCCTAATCCCCACTTGATCACGCTCTCGTATTACAGTAGCTGGCGAAAGGTGTTCACGGATGTCGAAGAAGACGTTCCCGGTCCACGCTGAGGCAAGAATCGTCGAATAATCGAAGCCCTCTTGCATAAGCTTTTCGACATCACTAGAACGAACACGCGCTATGTGTTGAGTTAGCCGATCCTTTGGTTCGGCGTGTACGGACAACGAAAATTGCCGCATTTTTAGTAAGTTATGGCTGACTGGATGGGTCAACGGACTCTTGTCCGTCCAACAGACGTATTGAAGTCCGAAATTTTTGAACAGCCTACGATTGCGATCGAGGTTGATTTCAATCTCAGCGGTAAGAAATCTGCAGACTTTCCGTTCGATGACGAACACCTGACCGTCACAGGTCACGGCAAGAAAATCCGGGACGATTTCAAACCCGAACTCTTCAAGATTGCATCGAAATGGCTGTTCCTTAAAATTTTCAACGTGCTTGAGGTTGGCAAGATAGTCCAAAGCAAGCACCGCAATGGCTTCGTTCCTACCCTGAGCTCCAACGCAACGTTGTAAGTTGGCCGACCAGATGTGATGATATTGCGTTGACTTCGTTCGCCCCTTAAGTGTTCGTACGGGCGGTGTACGCAAAACTTGCTTTAGCCAGGCTGCCGAACCTAGGGGTGGTTCCGTGAGATGCATTTGTTTTCCTTCAAAAGCAGGTGCACACATCCGACCTTCGCTGCCACACAGGCGAGTGTCTTCCCGGCCGACAAGGCTTAGGCGGTGTAGGTACGTAGGCGTGCTTGTACTTGTCGGTAACTGGTCACGACATGAACAGGTCAGGGGAATAAATTTTGTGGGGGACTTGACTACAAGGCAGGATGAGTTGAAACTGTGCGTTAGTTCTGACGCATTATTCCTCTTGCCGGAGGAAGTTTCATTCCAAAAAGCGCTGTAAGCCTCCTAGGTTTGCGGCGCTTTTTACATGGTGACCTCCGCTTCGTCTGGAACGAACCTGACCGTTTTCCCTGTCACCCCGCCGACTAAAGCCTCAATGGTCGTGCGTAGGTAAGTGAGTTGAAAATCGTTCAGCGCGGGCAGTGCGTGTACGAGTTTAGCGACTACTTCATACTCGATAGGCGTAGAAGTCTCTGGCATTCGGATAAGGCGCTTTGATGCCTGGGCAGCTTCAAAGAACGCTAAAGATTCTGCTGCTGACAGTTGTAGAAAGTCGGCGCATTTTTGCAGAAAGAAGAAATTATTTGGGCTTTTGTTCCCGTTCTCGACTCTGCTTATGTAACTGCGATCTACACCAACGAGCGCAGCCAGGCGCTCCTGGCTCATTTTTAAGTGAGTTCGCTTGGTATACATGAGTTCTCCTACGGGTGTCATACCGTTGCCTCTGTGCCTTGTAACGAGCACACTCTAATATGCTTTGATAAAATATTCCAGCAGAGATGGAGGGGCAGCAGAATAGAAATTTCTAGAGAACTTCGCGTCTTTTTTGTCTTTCACCTGTCAGCCGCATGAAAATAGAATTTTTATTTGCGGTCTATTGATGAGTTGTCGATGCCACGCTCTTCCATATGACTACTTTCGTGGACTTTCGTGCACTCTACTCCGGCGAAACAAATAATGACTGTTCGAGCAACGATGTGTCTCATCCTGTGTCTAATGCACAACGGAACAGCGCGTTGAGGGGAAGATCAGCTGCTTGGAAGTTGAAGGATGCGTCTGCAGGAAAAGGTTCCTCAAGGCGATCTTAAGTAGGTCGTAGCCCATCGCAGGAAGCAGTCCTCAACGCTAAGATGAAACGCACAAGCAAAGAAGACAACAAGGTTCGTAATTTAGGCGAGCAACAATCAAGAAAGGGATTCGAGAAATTTTTCGATTACGTTTCCGATTTTGACCATCTGAACATTAACCTTGGAAGCGATGCGTCCTGCCACCGTTACCACGACGAATGGTCACGAAGATACAGTTGCGTATTCCGGTCAACGTGACCGCTGATTCCGGCCTATCGTGACCGCTGCGCATTCGATGATGTTACGCGCTCAAATTGTAATGGCTGCGGTCACGATAGGTCGGTATTTCTCTCCTTTTTGCTGGTTTTAGGTCGTTGTGCACGCAGTGAGTCGCCGGTGAGCGTAAAGCGGTGGTTGCGCTGCATGATGCGGTCCAAGATGGCGTCGGCGATGGTGGCGTCGCCGATCCAGGCATGCCAGTGTTCGACCGGCAGTTGGCTGGTGATGATCGTGGCCTTGGTGCCGGCCCGGTCGTCAATGATCTCCAACAGATCCGAGCGCGTCATGCTATCGATGGCGCCCATGCCCCAGTCGTCCAATATCAGGACGTCCGTCTTAGCCAGTTGCAGCAGCCATTTGCCGAAGGCCCCGCTGCCGTGCCGGATGCGCAGTTCTTCCTGCAAGCGGGGTACACGCTGGTAGATCGCGCTATATCCGCGCCGGCAGGCGTACTGCGCCAGCGCGCACGCCAACCAGGACTTGCCAGCGCCGGTTGGACCTGTCACCAGTACGCTGTGGCCGGCGCTAACCCACTCGCCAAGGGCAAGGCTCATCACTTCCCTGCGGTCGATGCCGCGCCCTGTTCGTGCATCGATGTCCTCGATCGCAGCCTGCCCGTACTTGAGGTGCGCGTTCTTCAGCAGCCGCACCAGCTTGCGGTCATTGCGGGCGTGGATCTCGCGGTCGATCAGCAGCGCCACGCGCTCCTCGAAGCTCAACGCGGCCATGCCAGGTTGTGCCAGTTGTTCTTCCAGGCCGGCCGCCAGGCCATCCAGTTTTAGCGAGCGCAGTTGCGCCAAGGTGGTGTGCATCATCATCTCGTCATTCCTCATTGGTAGTAGCCAGGTCCGCGTACGTGGGCATGGTCGGGGCTGACCCACTCGTCAGCGGCCGCCGGTTTGCTCTTGTCGCGGTTGTTCTTCAGGATGTCGTTCACATGCCGGTACTGGCAGGCGCCGATCTGTAATGCCAGCGTGCAGGCCGCCTCAAGACGCGCCTTGCCGTAACGCTTGGCCAGCGACAGAAGCCCCAGGCAAGCTCGGTAGCCGTGTTCCGGATGCCTGTTTTCGGCCATCAGCCGCGTCACCGCCTCGGCGGTCGCCGGACCGATGCTGGCCCCCCAGTGGATCAGGCGTGTCGGTGTCCATTCCATGTGGGCGCGGTGCGCGGCAGGCATATGGCTAGGAATCGTGGTGAAGTCACCCTGGCGGCTGTTACGGACATGGCTAGCGACGCGCTGACCCCGATGCAGCAACTCCACTATCGCGATCGTAATGCGCGCTTCCACATCCTGGCCGACCAGCGCCTGCGGAACGCTGTAGCGGTGACGCTCGACCTCGACGTGGTAGTCGATGTGCACCTTGACGGTCTTGAAGTGTGCCATCTCGTAACGCTGTAGCGGCAGCGGCAGTAAGGCTGGTGCATCGATCTCGGCGAACGTACTGGCGCGGCTACCTGGCAGTTTCTGGAACAGCTTTTCGTTGAGCCTCGTGAGCAACGGCGCCATAGCCTGATTGACCTCGTGCACGCTGTCGAACTTCTGGTGACGCAAGCGCGCCATGATCCAGCGCTCAACGATCTGCACTGCCGATTCGGCCTTGGCTTTATCTTGCGGATGGCGCGGCCGGGCCGGCAAGATCGAGGTGCCGTAGTGGCGCGCGAAGTCGAGCACCGTGTCGTTGCTGCGCGGCTCGTAGCGGTTGGCGTCGGCGATCATGGCCTTGGGGTTGTCCGGCACGATCAGCTGCGGTACGCCGCCGATGAAGGCCAGTGCGCGCGCGGTCGACTCAAGCCAGTCCTTCATCGTCTCGCGTGGCGTGGCACAGGCGTAGGTGTAGCTGGACGCGCCCAGGGCGGCTACAAAGATGTGGGCACGACTGCCGTCGGTCAGCCCGATGGTGGGGCCGGCGTAATCGATGAACAGCTTCTCGCCGGCCCGGTGCACCTGGCGCATCGAACGCTTGAGTTGTTTGGCGAAGCGGCGGTAGTTTTCGCAGAACTGCGTGTAGCCATAGGTCTGGCGATCGGCATAGTCGGCGCGGTGTTCCTCCCACAGCAGCATCAACGTCATGCCCTTGCGGCGCAGCTCATGGTGTAGGCGCCCGTAGTCGGGCTGCACATGCTCTCGTGGCCGTTCCGGCGCCACCAACAGGCGCCGCTCCAGGCCGGTCTCGTCCAATCCTTGTGCCGTCGTCCAATCCAAGCCTGCAGCGGCGGCCAGACCCACGTACTTGGTGACGACGCCCTTGGAAATGCCCAGTGCGCCGGCGATCTGCTGGTGCGACATCTTGGCGTCTAACTTCAAACGCAATACGTCCTTTATCTTACGCATATTGATCCTTGATACCGGCACGCTGTCTCCAGACAAAAAGCTGGCAGCGTACTCGGTCGGTTGCTATATGCGTAACATCATTTTAGTGCTCTACGGCACCGTTCCGGTATCGTGACCACTGATTCCGGCATCGTGACCGCCGATTCCGGTATCGTGACCACCGATTCCGGTCAACGGCCAAAATCGGTCACGATAGACCGGAATGGTTGGTCACGATGGACCGGAATGGCCGGTCACGATAGACCGGAATCAGTGGTCACGATGGGCCGGAATACCCATACAGTTCCGTGATGCGTGGGTGCCCGCCACTTGATGGACATTTCAATTGCAGCGATCCGTGAGTAGTTGCGAAGACGGAAAATGCAAGCCAGGGAGACCTGATTGCCTCCTATCATGCTGATGTGTGGGTCTTTGCTGAGTATCCCAGCAGCGCCGATTGTTTTCTGGAGGGCGACAAATTCTGCATCATCAGTGAGTATTCTCACGATCACCGCCACCTTTTCTCATAATTCGCCGCCACTTGGCCTCATTATTCGCCACCGCAGTCGGTGGTAGCTGCGATATCGATCCTGACAGGCATCGGCACGGTGCGCCTGGCACCTGACAGCGCCTCTACGGAGCGTCGTAAGGAAAGATGCAGGCCGTCAACAGTCGAGTTGCACCCCACATGTCGCCTCGCTGCCCTCTTGCGCGACCGGTCTCAGAAAACATGTGGAGGTGCATTCGCGCCCGAGATCCGATGACGTACAGGAGCTTCTTTGCACTGTCGTCTCCGCCGGCGTCGTTGAAGTGCGGCACCATGCCCTCGAGCAAGGTGTGAGCGATGACGACATCGAACTCGGCGCCTTTGACGCCGTGAATGGTGGATACCAAGATCCCGGAGCGCGCCTGGAACGCTTTTTTGAAGAAGGAGACGTCGCTGGCAGCGGCGACTCCATCAGTCTGCAGTCGTTGCAATCGCGCCTCGGAGCTGGCGAAGAACGCCTCGTGGTGTTCCACCAGGCTCGTGAACCCAAGGTAGGGCACGTCAAGGCGAACGAACAGGGCATCGAAGAACGTGCGCAGATAAAGAAGGCCGTCCGTCTCATCGATCACAATTGCGTTGCATTCCGCGAGAAAGTGCTTCCGGTTGAAGGTCGAAATGTCGACGCCTGCGCTGCTCAGATCCTGGATCACCTCGCCCGCCCATCGCAAGCGACGCAGGTAGCCGCCGGGGGATGGCTCGGTCAAGGCAAGCCGCGCCACTTTGTACCAAAAGTTCTCCGGGTCTCGGGCGAATGGAACGATACCTGGGCCGTCAAACCGATACTCTGGCAACCGCACAACAAGCGCGCGCGTCATGGCCGTCAGATAAGGCCACTGGGGAGCGACGACGCAGATCTCATTGGGCGGCACACCCAGTACCTCGATGTTGTGTTGAATCAAACGCGCGATTTCGTCGGCGAGATCGTCCTTATGGATGGTCGCGTCGTAGGTGACCAAGCTGGCAAAGTCTCGGTTTCGACCCGAAGCCTCGATCACCGTGCCATACAAATTGAAGTTTTCGAAGTAGTCTATGAGACGCTGGGAAGACCGATAGTTTTGCGACAACGCTCTCGGCTCGATCTCTAAACCCGTTATGGCGCGTAAGTCGGCGAGGTCGATAGGGAATCCACCCAGCGAACCAAAAATTGCCTGGTTGGGGTCTCCCACCATTAGCAACTTGGTGGTACCACCGCCAGCCGACAGTATGCTTCCCAGAATCTCATATTGAATCTCTTTGGTGTCTTGATACTCGTCAACCAAGACAAATGAGAAAAGTTTGGAAAGATTTCCACGGATCGCAGGATGCGCCGCCACGAGTCTATGCGCGTAGAAAAGGATCAGCTCGAAGTCAATCTGCCGCCTAAGCTTTAGCGTCGCAAAGAACTCGTCCATGACATTTTCGATGACCGCATGCTTGCGCGTGTCGCTACACCCCAATACACGCTCGCGAGGCGTGAAGTAGTAGTCGCAATCCCAAAAGGTGACGCGCTGAGCTCGATATGGATCGCACAGCTGCTCCAGCACCTTTTCGCGCTCGTGCAAATCGATGATTCGAAATCCGTGAGCCAGATCGGGATGATAGAGACCGTAGGGCTTCAAAATCCATTCAAGGCAAAAAGCATGAATGGTGCCGATCCACAGTCGTTCGGTGTTGACTCCCAAATTCTCGATCCGCTCGCGGATCTCGTCGGCAGCACGGTTGGTGTAAGTGATTGCGATGACAAACTGGCGGTCGGAGGGCAGCCGCGACAGTTCATAGGCGATCTTGTACGTCAGCGTTCGTGTCTTGCCGCTGCCCGGACAGGCAATGAGGAACTGACTACCTGCGAAAAGCACCGCAGCCTCTTGTTCCGGGTTTAGCTCATGTCGGGTCCACGCGAACATGGGCGCCCCCTCAATCCACATTCGCCAGCAATCGATGGATCTGATCGTTCGGCAGCATCGCCAGTAGCGTAGCTTTGAGGTCGGCGAGAGGTAGGGCGCCGGAATGGTACTCCGCAATCCACGCATGCAACGCTTCGGCATCTGCCGCAGCTAGGACACCACTTTGCACAGCCTTGCTAACTCTGTAGCGATAGATGTTAGAGAACAACTCCTTTGACAGGGTAGGCTTGGCGAAGAAAATCGCGTCTCGAATATATAGCGGGATGACAGTATCGGAGTCCAAGCACCTGCCCAGCAGGATGGCGAACCAACCTTTACCTTGGTTAGCCGCCATCGTGAGAACGCGCCGCCCGAACTGGGCCTTGTCCCCAGATGCCAGCTCGGCGTCGGCCGCCACGAGCGTCGGTGGGTCGACATAGATAGTCGGCACCAGTGCTCTAACTTTCGATGCGTTTCCAGCTGCGATGAAATCAACTTCGAACGTGTGATCGGCGTAATGGGGGGACAGCCAAGGGTTGCCTTGGCTAAAGAGATCGAGAGCAAGCATGCGTGCAAGCCCCTTTACGTCCGATCCCTGGCACTTCTTTTTGTAGCGAACATCTGCTTCAGGCTCGCCAAGTACAGGGGTTGTGTCGATAATGGCTGCGTCACGATCAGTGAGGATCGCACAGCGCTTGCGGATTCGAGATTGGTGAAAGAGCACCGCCACATTCTGGAAACCGGTACTACGGATGTTGATTAGGCTGACGCCGACCTCGTCAAGGCTGAGCCCCGTCACCTGCTTGAACATCAGCGGAATCAGGATTTCTTCCGCGTCGCCCTCAACCAGGATCACACTCTTGGCGAACAAGAGGTTGCTTCGAACCGCGTCTAGGTACCGCTGCACCGTGTCGATCGCGGTTGGATCGAGACCCGTTGTGGGTTGATAGGCTTCGCACGCTGCACCACGTCGCCCCAGCACATTGACGCTGGAGACCTTGCTGACTTCGGAAATCTGGGTCGAATGCGTCGAGTAGATTATCTGCGTGTCGGCGTATGCGATGCGATCGAACAACGTCTTCTGGATGTGGGTGTGAATGTGCGCCTCGGGCTCTTCGATGACCAGGAAGTTGGCGATCGACTGATGCGCTCGTTGATACTGAAATTCGAGCAGTTTCAGCGTCAGGAAGATCATGTTGGCCCCGCCAAGACTCAGCTCGTGAATGGCACCCTCATAGTTCTCGTCCGACTCGCCCACAAAGAGCTTTAGCGACTGGAAAAGCTTGTCAGCCTCTTCTGGCAGGTCCGAGCGAATCGACAGCGAGCTTGGCGAATAGGTCTCTCCTGCAGCCGCTTTGATTGTGCTTCGAATGTCAGATCGGACTACCTGCACATCATTCAATGCCACGATCGATTCGTTGAGCTCGCGGACTCTGGCGACGATCGGATCCATGTCGGTCGCGGAGATCGCGCCGCTCTTGCTTTTTAGCAGCGTGAGCAGTGGGTTGGTTCGGTTGTTGTGGAACTCGGCCACGACGTCCCGTAACGCTTGGATGTAGGTAAACGAGACCTCGCTTGCGACCGAAAGAAGGGGAGACACGCGGGCGCCGATGCGCGGATCATCGGTCTCGTCGCTGATTATGCAGTCCTCAAAGTCGCCCACGATCTCGTAGTACGTTGCGAGGTTGCCAAAGTCGGCCGTGCTTCTGCCGGTGATGACCGTTTCGTAGTCAGAAATTTCAATCGACTCCCTGACTCCAGCCAATCCAGCTATGTCACCGTCTGCAAGTTGGGCCAGCTTGAGTCGGACGTCCTTTTTCGGTCGAAAGATCAGGTTGTAGGTGGCCCGGCCGATTGGCGCTGCTCCTACTACCACCCCTGTTCCATGTAAGAAAAGCGCCTGGATCGCCTCGTCAGGGCCGATCTCGTCGAATTCAAGGCTAATGATGATCCAGTGACCACGCCAGTCGTCGAGGCCGCGGTGAAAGTCGGACTCTTCTAAGCGAGATGCTGATCGAGACATCGAGTCGTCGAGCAGCAGGCGGATGGCTCGAAACAGATTCGTCTTTCCCGACCCGTTCTCTCCGATGATGGTATTCACACCCTTCGTGAATGTCAGGGCTGCGCTTGCGAAGTTTCGGTAGTTGACGAGCGTCAGTTTTGCGATATACATCAGAGTCCAAGCCCAAGAGTTTTTTGTTGTTGGGATTACAGTCGCGAGCCAAGCTCACTTTGCATCGGGATGTTACGGCCAAACCTTCGAATAAGTAGTACGAGCGTCCGTATATGGACTCGGCAGGTGACCGTAGAGGATAACATCTTGCTTATCTACAAAATACGCGGAATCTCACAACCCCGAGTGGCGGTGCGGCATGAGGACGAGTGGCGGGGTTCAACGCGATTGGGTGGCGGCGGTCAGTAAAAATTGGTGGCGGTGACTTATGAGAATGGGTGGCGGCAGTAATGAGAATACTCAATCAGGGTCCACTCCGCCCCTAAACGCCTCTGTCAAGATCGGATCTGGCAGCTCAAGCTGAATGCGGCTTCGGAAGTACTGCCAGTGTTCAAGCATGATACTTTCGTCGGCGCCGCGATCAGCGGCAACTACCGGAATCTTTTCTAAGACCTCGGCAAACGAGGGTGTAAATAACTTTGTGTAAACGGTCATTTGGCAGGACACTGCCGCCATCAAGGAGAAACAATGACCGTTGTAAAGCGTAACAAGCGGGCCAAGCCCGATCCGGAGCTGCTCAAACTGGCTGACAGCCTGCTGGCCAACTACCAGAAGCCCGAGGACTTGATCGGCGAAAACGGCCTGCTCAAGCAGCTCACCAAGATGCTGGTGGAGCGCGCCCTGGAGGTCGAGATGACCGGCCACCTGGGCCACGACAAGAGCGGCGAAGTAACTAACGGCACCGCCAATACCCGCAACGGCCATAGTACCAAAACCCTCAAGGGCGATTTCGGCGCGCTGCCACTGAACGTTCCTCGCGACCGCCAAGGGACTTTCGAGCCGCAGATCGTCGTCAAGAACCAAACCCGCTGGGCCGGTTTCGACGACAAGATCATCTCGCTCTACGCGCGCGGATTAAGCGTGCGGGAGATCCAAGGCCACCTGGAGGAGATGTACGGCGCCGAGGTGTCACCCACCCTCATCTCCAACGTCACGGACGCCGTCAGCGAGGATGTGAAGCTCTGGCAGGCTCGTCCGCTCGACGCCGTGTACCCGATCCTGTATCTCGACTGCATCCACGTCAAGGTGCGTGACAACGGCGCTGTGCGCACCAAGGCGGTCTACCTGGCCATCGGCGTCAACATGGAAGGCCACAAGGAGGTGCTGGGCCTGTGGATTTCCCAAACCGAGGGCGCCAAGTTCTGGCTGCAGGTC
>Ga0187843_10000623_pt1 | contig 24244 bp, 23 predicted proteins | sample SpaLakP09_SKY_43_FD_134516 | JGI IMG/M metagenome (GOLD analysis project Ga0187843, IMG submission 134516) | Oligotrophic lake water microbial communities from Sparkling Lake, Wisconsin, USA - SP09_SKY_43 | ecosystem: Environmental > Aquatic > Freshwater > Lake | place: USA: Sparkling Lake...
AGAAGAGCGCACACCATGCAAGGATCGGACAAAGGCCACGCCGCGGCTCAAGCCTCGCTGAACGGGCAAGACTTGCGCATCGGCATCGTGCAAGCCCGCTTCAACCACGCCATCACCAGCCGCTTGGCCGAGGCCTGCGTGGCCGAACTCAAAGCCCTGGGCGTTGACGAAAAGCACATCCGCCACGTCACCGTGCCGGGCGCCCTGGAAGTACCCATCGCCCTCAATGCCATGGCCGACAGCCAGGACTACAGCGCCCTGGTGGCCCTGGGCTGCATCATCCGTGGTGAGACCTACCACTTCGAGCTGGTCGCCAACGAGAGTGGTGCGGCCATCACGCGCGTGGGACTGGACAACCAGATCGCCATCGCCAACGCGATCCTGACGGTCGAGAACGAAGAACAAGCCTGGGCACGCGCCGAGGAAAAAGGCCGTGATGCGGCCCGTGTGGCGGTCGAGATGGCCAATTTGATGGAAGACCTGCAGTGAACACGAACAACAAGAGCGCGACAGCCGCCAGCCCGAGCCCCAGCAAGAGCGCCAGCGCCCCGCGCAAGCGCGTGCAGCCCAAGTCAGCCCGCCGCCGCTCGCGCGAAGCGGCGCTGCAAGGCCTGTATCAGTGGCTGATCACCGGCGATGACGTCGGCACCATCGACGCCCACATGCGCGAACAGCAAGACTTCGACAAGGCCGACCGCGCCCATTTCGATGCCCTGCTGAACGGATGCATCCTGGAAGCGCCCGATCTCGATGGCGTGCTGGCGCGCCATGTGGACCGCAAGACCACCGAGCTCTCGCCCATCGAGCACGCCGTGCTGATGATTGGCGCCTACGAGCTCAAGCACTGCATCGACATCCCCTACAAGGTGGCCATCAACGAAGCGGTGGAGCTGGCCAAGGCCTTTGGCGGCACCGATGGTCACAAGTACGTCAACGGCGTGCTGGACCGCGCCGCAGGTGACCTGCGCCCGCTGGAAGTGAGCGCGCGTGGCAAGTCCGGCAGCGGGAGTTCCGCTTCGAAATGAAGCTGGCCGGCCGACTCGACCACATCGAGCCTTTCTATGTGATGGAGTGCAGCAAGGCTGCGGCCGAGCTGGCGCGCAGCCCCATCTGCGACCCGGCGCAGGGCGGCCGCCCCATGGTATTTCTGAACATCGGCGAGCCTGACTTTGGCCCGCCCGCGGCCGTGCAAGCGGCGGCGCAGGCCTGCATCAGCGCCGGCCGCACCCAATACACCCCGGCCACCGGCCTGCCCGCGCTGCGTCAGGCCCTGTCCGATTGGTATGGCCAGCGATGGGGTCTGACGATCGCGCCCGAGCGCATCGTCATCACCGCCGGCGCTTCGGCAGGCTTGCAGCTGGTCTGCCAGGCCTTGTTCGAGACGGGCGATCAGGTGCTGATGCCCGACCCCTGCTACCCCTGCAACCGGCATTTCGTCGCGGCGGTGGACGCTGAACCGGTGTTGCTACCCGCCGGGCCCGAGCAGCGTTTTCAGCCCAGCCCGGCCCAGGTGCGAGTCGCCTGGACCGCACAGACCCGAGGCGTGCTGCTGGCCTCGCCCAGCAATCCAACTGGCACCTCGATCGAACCCGAAGCCTTGCGTGAGATCGTTGCCACCGTGCGTGCGCGCGGCGGCGTGACCATCGTCGATGAGATCTATCTCGGCCTCAGTCAGGACGCTCGCTTCGAGCACAGCGCACTGGCGCTGGGCGAGGACGTGATCTCGGTCAACAGCTTCTCCAAATACTTCAGCATGACCGGCTGGCGCCTGGGCTGGTTGGTGCTGCCGCCCGCGCTGGTGGCGCCAATCGAAAAACTGGCGCAGAACCTCTTCATCTGCCCCAGCAGCATTGCCCAACATGCCGCCCTGGCCTGCTTCGAACCCGACAGCCTGGCCATCTACGAACAACGCCGCGCGGCCTTCCGCGAGCGGCGCGATTACATCGTGCCGGCGCTGCAAGCCCTGGGCCTGCGCGTGCCGGTGTTGCCGGACGGTGCTTTTTACGTCTGGATGGATGCCTCGGACTTCTGCTCCGAAAGCCGCAGCAGCTGGGAGCTGGCCTTTGATCTGATGCGCAGCGCCCAGATCGCCCTGACGCCCGGCCGCGACTTCGGCCGCAGCGGCAGCGAACACTGGCTGCGCCTGTCCTACGCCAGCAGCATGGACGATCTGCGCGAAGCCGTGGCCCGGCTGGCCGAGCAACTGCCGCGTTACCGGATTGCATCCGCATGAGCTCAACGGACATGAACCCTGACGCAGGCGCCGACGCACCGGTTTTTGAACATGGCCTGCGCGTGTACTGGGAAGACACCGACGCCGGTGGCGTGGTGTTCTATGCCAACTACCTGAAGTTTTTCGAACGCGCCCGCACCGAATGGCTGCGCCGCCTCGGCTTTGGCCAGGAGGCCATGCGCCATGAATCGGGCGTGATGTTCGTGGTCGGCCAGACCTCGGTGCGTTATCTTCGCCCGGCGCGGCTGGATGACTGGCTGTTCGTCACCGTCGAGCCGCGCGAGCGCGGTCGTGCGAGCATGCTGGTGTTTCAGCAGGCCTTCATCGAGGGGCCTCAGGGCCGGCGCCTGCTCGCCGAAGGCGAGATCCGCATTGGCTGCGTGTCCGCTCAGCTCGCGGGCAGCGATGCGATTGCCGAATTCAAACCCTGCCGTATTCCTGCCTCGGTGATCGAGGCGCTCCAAAAACCTGTTGTGGCTCTATGAACCAAGACCTTTCCATCGTCGCCCTGATCATGCACGCCAGCCTGGCAGTGCAGCTGGTGATTGCTGCCTTGCTGGCCGTGTCACTGGCCAGCTGGAGCGTGATCTTCAGCAAGCTGATCTCGCTCTCGCGCATCAAGAAGGGCAATGAGGATTTCGAGCAGGAGTTCTGGTCGGGCAAGAACCTCAACGAGCTCTACACCGCCGTCAACGGCAAGACCGGTGGCGCGCCGCTGGAGCGCATCTTCGCCTCGGGCATGCGCGAGTTTCTGAAGCTGCGTGAGCGTCGCGTGGTCGAACCCACCGCCCTGCTCGACGGTTCGCGCCGCGCCATGCGCGCCAGCTTCCAGCGCGAGATGGACACCATGGAGAGCAACCTCTCCTTCCTGGCCTCGGTCGGTTCGGTCTCGCCCTATGTCGGCCTGTTTGGCACCATCTGGGGCATCATGCACGCCTTCGTCGGCCTGTCCAATGTGCAGCAGGTGACCCTGGCCACGGTGGCGCCCGGCATTGCCGAAGCCCTGGTGGCCACGGCCATCGGCCTGTTCGCTGCCATCCCTGCCGTGCTGGCCTACAACCGCTTCGCGCGCCAGATCGACCGCAGCGCCATCACCCTGGAATCCTTCATCGAAGAGTTCTCCAACATCCTGCAGCGCAACGCCACCCTGCCCGCCCAGCCGGCCGGCCCGGCGCGCTGAGCACGCGGAGTCCGCCACCATGGCCGCCGTCTCCTCGCGCAGCGGATCTCGCCGCCGCACCATCAATGAAATCAATATGGTGCCCTTCATCGACGTGATGCTGGTGCTGCTGATCATCTTCATGGTCAGCGCCCCGCTGATCACCACCGGTGTGGTGGACCTGCCCAGCGTGGGCAAGAGCCGTCAGCAGCCCGAGCATGTGATCCACGTCATCGTCGGCCCCGACGAAAAGCTCAAGCTCAAGCTGGACCAGGAAGAGCCGCAAGCCCTGACCCTCAAGCAACTGCCCGAACGCGCGCGCCAGGCCCAGGGCGCCCAGAGCAACACGCCGGTCGTGATTTCGGCTGACAAGAACGTCAAGTACGAAGCCGTGGTCAAGGTGATGGATGTGCTGCAAAGCGCCGGCATCCAGCGCGTGGGCCTGGCCGTGCGCAATGGCGGCAACAACAGCAGCAGCAGCGGGAACCCTTGATCCGGCCATGAGCAGCCTGCCCCTGGGTGCCCGCCACCTGCATGATCCCCTGCGCCCGCCGGCCCCGCCCGGCATGGGCCGCGGTTTTGCCTTCGCCCTGATCGCCCATGCGGCCCTGCTGGCCGCGCTCAGCGCCGGTGTGAGCTGGCGCACGCAAGACCCGCCGGCCTTTGAGGCGGAGCTGTGGTCCGCCGTGCCGCAAGCGGCCGCGCCCAAGCTGGTCGAGCCGGAGCCGGAACCCGAGCCGCCCAAGCCTGAGCCCAAGCCCGAGCCCAAGGTCCAACAGCCCAGCCCCGAAGAACTCCAGGCTGAGCGCGATGCCGAGATCGCCGTCGCCAAGGCCAAGGAGAAAAAGAAGCTGGAGGCCGAACGGCAGCGCCTGGCCGAACTGGAAGCCGAGCGCAAAAAGCAGCTGGCCCTGAAGGAAAAGGAAAAGCTCGAACGCGAGCGCGAGAAGCAGCTGCAGGCCAAGCGCGAAGCCGAAGACAAGCTCAAGAAAGAGAAGCTCGACAAGCAGCTCAAAGACAAGCAAGCCAAGGCCGAAGAAGCCAAACGCGAAGCCAAGCTGGAGGCGCAGCGGCAGGAGAACCTGCGCCGCATCCAGGGCATGGCCGGCGCCAGCGGCGGCCCCAGCGCCACGGGCACCGCGCTCAAGAGCTCCGGCCCCTCAGCCAGTTATGGCGGCCGCATCAAGGCGCGCGTGCGCCCCAACATCATCTACACCGACGCCCCGAGCGGCAACCCGGTGGCCGAGGTGGAGGTGCGCACCGCCCCCGATGGCACCATCATCGCCCGCAAGCTGCTCAAGCCCAGCGGCGATGCCGAGTGGGACAAAGCCGTGCTGCGCGCCATCGACAAGACCGAGACCCTGCCGCGCGACACCGACGGCCGCGTGCCGCCGGTGCTGGTGATCAGCTTCCAGCCGCGCGAGTGAGGGAGTGGGTGATGGTTCAGGCGCGTGCCGCCCGGCGTGCGCCCCACCAGGCATCCAGCGACCAGGGGCCGGCGCCCCAAAGCGCCAGCATCAGCAGCAAGGCCCCCCAGAGCTGATGGCCCAGCAGCGCAGCCGGCGCGATCTCGCTGAGGCTGAGCACGGCCATCACATTGACCACGCTCAGGCCCAGGGCAGCGAACCGACCGCCCAGGCCCAGCACCAGCAACACGGGCAGCGCCAACTCACCCGCGGTGCCCAGGTAGGCCGCCAGCTCCGGCGGCAAGAGCGGCACCTGATACTCGTCCTCGAACAAGGCCAAGGTGCTGGACCAATCACGCAGTTTGCTCAGGCCTGAGAGCCAAAACACCTTGGCGACAAACACGCGCGCCAACAGACTGGCCAGGCCCTGGGCCTGAAGCTCTACGGTTTGCAACCAGCCCGGCAGCGCCGCAGCACCCGGTGGTGGCGAACGGCGCGGGCCGGCATCCAACATCAAGAAACCCAAGGCGGCCCGCAGGCCCTGCATCCAACGAGTCGCCATGGCGCCTCCTTTTCACATCAGCGAATTGAAATTTGAAAGTTCAAAGCTGGCCCAGGCGGACTTACCCGCCCGGAGCCGAGCCATGAAGGGCAATGGGCCGCTCAGCCCGAGATCAGTGAACGGGCAGCCACCAGCCAGCCCAGCTGCAAGGCTTTTTGCAACCAGGCGGCGAAATCCAAGGGCTCGGCCCCAGCAGTGCCCAATTCCGCGTCTTGCAGGGCCGCTTCCAGGCTTCGGCCTTGCAGGAGCGCCGACATGAAGGCCGCCTCTGCCGCTGGAAGCTGCATCAACTCGGCCTTCCACTGGGGGCGCCAGAGCCAGATGCTGAGTTGATCGGCCTCGTCTTCTTCGCTCGGGTCAGACCACAGAGGCGCCTGCCAGCGTTGCCAGGCGCCGGCATGCACCGAAAGCACACGCGAACCAGCGCGCAGACACAGGGTGAAATCCGCGGGCGGCGCTGCGGACAGCAAACGCAGCGATGCAGCGTCAAAAACATCATCACGCGCACGCTCAAGGCCGTGCGCCGCCCATTCCAAGCGAGCCAGATCCACCCACCAAGCCTCCACGCCCCGCTCGGCCAAGAACTCAGGCAAGACCTGACCCCATTCCCCCAAATCGCCGCGCGCCGGCGGGTGCTGGCGCCAGAAGCTGGCGACCATGGCCGCAAACGAGTCCTCACCCAAGCCTGCGCGCAAGCGGGGAAAGGTCTGGGCGAGCACCTTGTCGGCCAAGACCTGGCTGTTGAGCCGGTAGGCCTGCACGCCACGAGCCACGCCACCCTCAATGCCGGCTTGCGCCTGCAGGCCAGCCGGTGGTGGGTGGCCGGCCCAGGCATCGGTAGGCCTGAGCAAGGTGCGCAGCAAATCCTCCTGCGCCTCCTTCAAGCGGGCCTGGGCATTCATGCGGGGGGCCCTGCCATGCAGGCCCGAGCTTGGGCCACTTCGCCGAGCAAGACCTCCAGGTCCGGCAGAGCGTTGTCCCATTCGACCAGGCTGGGGACCGGGCCGAAGCGTTCGAGGGCGGCGCGGTAGACCTGCCAAACAGGCGCCGGCACTGGGCTGCCATGGTCGTCGATCACCAGGCCTGGCAGATCCAGATGACCGGCCAGATGGATCTCGCCCACCGCGTCCGAGCGAATGGCCTGCAGCCAACGGATGGCCTGTTCGGCCGCTTCCTTGGGTGCATGTCCGGCATTGCGCGCGTTGACGACCAGGTTGTTGACATCCAGCAGCAAGCAGCAGCCGCTGCGACGGGTCAGCTCATTGAAAAACTCGGGCTCCGACATCGCCTCATGCTCAGGCGAAGCCCAGCTCAGATAGGCGCTGAGGTTCTCCACCAAGATGGGGCGGCGCAGCCGATCCTGCACCTGCTGGACATGGCCCAGCATCAATTCCAGGCTGGCGCGCTCGAAGGGGATGGGCAAGAGATCCGCCGCATGCATCAGCGAGGGCGGCTGTCCGGGCCCGGCCCCACGGGCAAACGCGGCATGGTCAGACACCAGCAGCGGATCCACCCGCGCCACCAGATCGGCCAAGCGATCCAGATGCCAGGCATCCAGGCCGCAAGCCGAGCCCAGGCCCAGGCCCACACCGTGCAGACTGACGGGCAGGCGCTCCCGCCCGGCCATCAGCACCTGCAGGCTGGCGCCGCCTTCGGCAAAGAAATTCTCAGAGTGAACCTCCAGGAAATCCACGCCCAAAGCATCGCGGCTTCGACTCAGCAGGGCCTCGTAATGCGGCTGGCGCCAACCCATGCCCACCCTCGCCTCAGCCATGCTGAATTCCATGGGACACCGTGCGGCCGGGCTGAGGGTGTGCGCCCAGATTTACTTCTTCACCTTGGCGCGGGCTTCTTCAGCGCTCAAGCCGCCCTCACTCTTGCAGGTGCCCTTGGCCACGTATTTCCACTCGGCCACGTCCTTGTCGATGGTGGACTGACCCGCGCAGCTGTGGCTGCCGGTCAAGTTGGCGCAGTCGTTTTGACCGGCCTTGGCAATGCCGTAGCACTTCTCTTTCGCGCCCTTGTCCTGGGCGGCCGCCTGATCGATCAGACCCATGGCACAAACGGCGGCCAGGGCCGCGGAAACCAGCTGTTTGCTTTGCATGATGGAAAACTCCTGAAGGGAATGTGGCTCGAAGCGTTGCTGCCGAGCGTCGGGCCTTCGATGGGATGAAGGCCGCGCTGCTGCGGCGGCCGGGGCATGATGCCGCCGACCGAACTCTGTCGCAAGCCAGGCGGCATAACTTACAGCTCGGCAGAAAAATTTCTCGACCGCATTCAGCCGCATTCAGTTCAAGCTGCCCGCGCTCTGACGCAGGTCGGTTTGCACCTGCAGGGCCACTTGCAAGGCCAGGCGCAAGCCCTGGCACATGGTGGCCAGGCTCATGCTGGGCGCATGCGCATGACGCGCCGCTTGCTCGGGCAAGAGCGGGATGTGCATGAAGCCGCTGCGCACCGGGCTGTCGCGCAGCGCGTGCTGAAGGCCAAAAAAGACATGGTTGCAAACAAAGGTCCCGGCGGTCTGCGAGACGCCGGCCGGGATGCCCGCCTCGCGCAGCGCCGCCACCATGGCCTTGATCGGCAAGGTGCTGAAATAGGCGGCAGGAGCCTCCGGCAACACGGGCTGGTCGATGGGCTGGGCTCCGGCGTTGTCCGGGATGCGCGCATCGTCCACATTGATCGCGACCCGCTCCAAGGACAAGTCGGTGCGGCCGCTGGCCTGACCCAGGGCCAGCACCAGGGCAGGCTGCAGGTCATGGAGGCCTTGGTGGAGCTGATCCAGCGCCTGACCAAACACACAGGGCAAACGTCTGGCCACCACCCGATGACCCGCAATCTCCTGGCCATCGAGTGCCTGGGCCAGCAACCAGGACGGATTCAAGGTTTCGCCGCCAAAGGGGTCGAAACCGGTCAGGAGCAAGGTCGGGAGGCGAGAAGGTGCGTGGGGCATGGCGAGGTGGACGTGGCAGAGGTGGGCGAGGCAGAACCGAGCGTGTTCGGAGGCAAAGAGGTCAGACCTGCCCCGGCATTCTCGGCGAGCCGACCCGTCCTGCCTGCTGCACCCGCAAATGGAAAACACAACACAATGCGAACTCGGGCCGCGCTTTTCCTGCCAATTCAGGGTTTGTGCGCGCAGGCGGGGCAGTAGCATTCGCCTGAGAGGTATCTGCCTCTGGCGACGCTGTGGGCAAGGCCTGACCCCAGGCACAGAGCCAGCACGGCCGAACTTGATTTCTGGATGGCGCCAGCTTGCCGCTGCGCATGAATATTTGTTGTTGGAGACGCTTGCATCATGACCGATCTGTCCACCCCGTTGCCCTGGCCGCATGAGAAGGCCGGCTCCAGCGCGGGCGAGTCCGGGGGCAACCCGCGCACGCCGGGGGTGCAAGGCCAGCAAGCCGGGGCCGCGGGCCGCAGCGCCGACAACTTCGCCTGGCCCATGCCGCCCTATGCGGCCTACCCGCAAGCCCTGCCGCAAACCTCGGCGGAGCCTTGCGAAATCCTGGGGCTGAACAACAGTCGCACGGCCGGCCATGTGATCCTGATGGCGCCGCACGAGCGCCTGGCGCAAATCAATGTGCCGCCGGCGCGCAGCGCCATGCCGCTGAAGTTCAGTCAATTCCGGGCCATCAAGCTGCTGCGCCCTATCACCGTGCCGCCGCGCTCGCAGACGACCGACGATGTGCTGCGCCTGGACCACCGCCCGCGCAGCGAGTTCAAGCTGCACTTTGTCGGCGGCGGGGAGTTGCGCGGCGTGACCATCGGCCATGGTCATGACGACCTGGGGCTCTTCCTGTTCCCGCCGCTGAGCGACAGCGACGACTCGGTGCTGCGCGTCTTCATCCCACGCGAAGCGCTGGAGCATTTCGAGATCGGCGAGCGCATCGGCGACCTGCTGATCAAGGAACAGCTGGCCACCTCCGACCAGGTGGAAGACGCCGTCAACGAGCAAAGTCATCTGCGCTCGCGCCGCGTCGGCGACATCCTCGTGGCCCAGCAAATCGTCACCGCCGACCAGCTGATCCAGGCCATCGACCAGCAAGCCCGCATGCCCATGGTGCGCATCGGCGAAGCCTTGCTGGCCCTGGACCTGATCACGCAAGAGCAGCTCGAACAAGCCCTGCTGCAGCAGCGCGATGACCGCTCGGTGCCGCTGGGCGAATTGCTGGTGCGCAAGGGCGTGGTCACACGGCAGGCCTTGCAGTCGGCCCTGGCGCGCAAGATGGGTTACCCCTTGGTCGATGTGACCAACTTCGCGTTTGAACCCGAGGCCATCGTCAAGCTTCCCTATGCCGTGGCCAAGCGCCTGGAGGTGCTGCCTTTGCTGCTGCGCGACGGCCGCCTGATCGTGGCCATGGAAGACCCCACCCGGCGCGATGCGCTGGACGAGGTGGAGTTCATCTCCCAGCTCAAGGTCACGCCCACCCTGGCCAAGGTCGGATCGCTGAGCTTTGCCATCCACCAGGCCTACGAGCGGTTTGGCGCCGAATCCTTGGGCCGCGCCGCCGATATGAGCCCGGGCGGTTTCCAGATCGACTTCAGCCTGGACAAGGCCGACAAGCTGATCGAGACGCTGGAACGCGAAGGCCAGGAGCGCAACGTCCGAGAGGACGAACAGCCGATCGAGCAAAGCGACAACTCCCTGGTGCGCCTGATCAACACCATGATCCTCGACGCCAGCAACCAAGGCGTGTCCGACATCCACATCGAAACCCACCCGGGCAGCGAGAAAGTCAAGATCCGCTTCCGCCGCGACGGTGTGCTGCACCCCTATCTGGAGCTGCCCCACACCTACCGCAACGCCATGATCGCCCGCATCAAGATCATGTGCGAACTCGACATCTCCGAGCGCCGCAAGCCACAGGACGGCAAGATCAATTTCAGCCGCTTCATGCCGCAGTCCAAGCTGGAGCTGCGCGTGGCCACCATCCCGACCAACAACAATCTGGAAGACGTGGTCATGCGGCTGCTCTCGTCTTCCAAACCCCTGCCCCTGGCCAAGCTGGGCTTGAGCGAGTCCAACCTCAAGAATCTGCAGGAGGCGGTGGCCCGCCCCTACGGCATGGTGCTGTGCGTGGGCCCGACCGGCTCCGGCAAGACCACCACCCTGCACTCAGCCCTGGCCCACATCAACACGCCCGACCGCAAGATCTGGACGGCCGAAGACCCGATCGAAATCACCCAGGCCGGCCTGCGCCAGGTGCAGGTCAACCCGCGCATCGACTGGACCTTTGCCAAGGCCTTGCGCGCCTTCCTGCGCGCCGATCCGGACGTGATCATGGTGGGCGAAATCCGCGACCAGGAAACCGCCGAGATCGCGGTCGAGGCTTCGCTGACCGGCCATATGGTCATGTCCACCCTGCACACCAACAGTGCAGCGGAGACCATCACCCGCCTGCTGGACATGGGCATGGATCCCTTCAACTTTGCCGACTCCCTGCTGGCCGTGCTGGCCCAGCGCCTGGTGCGGCGCCTGTGCCCGTCCTGCCGCGTCGGCGAGCCCCTGAGCGCGAGCGACCAGGACGAGTGGCTGGACGATTACCTCCATGTCTTCGCCCCCGAGCACCGGCCCGATCGAGCGGCCCTGCTGGCCGACTGGCAAGCCCGATTCGGAATCAACGGCGAGCTGCTGCATTTCCACAGCCCCGGTTGCGAAAAGTGCGATTTCAGCGGCTTCAAGGGCCGCGCCGGCCTGCACGAGCTGCTGGTGGTGAGCAAGTCCATCCGGCGCCTGATCCAGACCGGTGCGCGCGCCGAAGAGCTGTTTCAGGCCGCTTTGAACGAGGGCCTGCGCTCGCTGCGCCAGGATGGCATTCTGAAAGTGTTGCAAGGCACCACCACAATGGGCGAAGTGCGCGCAACCAGTAACGCCTGACATACGTTTTTCAAATATTGTTACTTCAAATTGGGGGGCTCCACCTGCTTACCCCGCCTTCCCCGCTTGCCAGTGCCTGACGCTTGCCCGATAGTGGGCCGTCAAATAATGCACACAGGGGAAGGTTTTGTTTTCATCCCAACTCGCGCGAGGCACCGCTTCCGCGCACAGCCAGGCTTTACACCACAGCACCATCCAAAGCTCGCATGAACGCTGCCAGATGTTCGGTCTGCAGCCCCAGCAAGCCCCCGACCTCCACCGCATCGAAGGCAGCCGATTGACCGAGCTGCTGCATCGCAATGCCCGGCTCTGCGCCCAGGCCTTGCCGCTGATGGAGATGCTTTACGAACAGCTCAGCCATGCCCAGAGCATGGTGCTGCTGACCGATGCCAGCGGCGTGGTGCTGCATTCGCTCGGCGACCCCGGTTTCCTGGCCCGCGCCCAACAAGTGGCACTGGCCCCGGGCGCGCAATGGGCCGAGGCCACGCAGGGCACCAATGCGGTCGGCACCACCTTGATGACCGAGCGCCCCACCCTGGTCAACGGCGCTGAGCATTACCTGCGCTCGCTGCAGTTCCTGACCTGCTCGGCCGCACCGATCTTTGACCACAAGGGCGCCCTGCTCGGTGTGATCGACGTCTCCAGCGACCGCCGCAGCTACCACCCCCACACGCTGGCGCTGGCGCGCATCTCGGCGCGCATGATCGAAAACCAGTGGTTCAACGACAAGTTCAGCCAGCAACTGCGCTTGCACCTGCATGCCAGCCCGCAGCGGCTGGGCACCCTCAACGAAGGCGTGCTGGCCCTGGGCGAGGATGGCCAGCTGCTGGGCGCCAACCGGCGCGCGCTGGACCTGCTCAATCTGCCCTCCACGGCCCTGCGTCGCCTCGATCTGCAGCAGCTCTTCGGCCTGAGCCTGGGCGAGCTGTTCGAGCTGAGCCAACGCCAGGCCGAACCGGCCATGAGCCTGATGCTGCACCCGGCGGCGGGCGCCAAGGACGGCAGCGCTCTGCTCTACGGCCGGCTCAGCCCTGGTGCCCACAGCGCGCAGCACATCGTCGTGCCCGGTTTCCGTGCGATGCCGGTGCCGAGCAGCCCAGCCGTGGCGCAGGTCGGAGCCGCTGAGTTGCAGACTTCTGCAGCACTGCCCGCCGCCAGCGAGCACCACGCCGGCTTCGACAGCGACACCGCCTTCAGCCCCCTGCTCAGCGACGGCGCCGCAGGGCCTGCACCGGACGCACTGACACTGCGCGAATCCGAAATGCGCATGATTCTGCAGACGGTGCAGAACTGCCAGGGCAATATGGCACTGGCCGCGCGCCAGCTGGGCATCGGTCGCAGCACGCTCTACCGCAAGCTCAAGGGCGTGAGCACCGATTTGCGACCGGGGCTCTGAGCCACGGAGAGCCTGAGAGGCTGGCCGGGTGAGCGCCGGTGCCGCTCAGGCCCAATGCAGCCACAGCGCTGAAACGTAGAAAAGCAAGGCCAACAACAGACCTTGCTGCGGCACGCGGAACCAGAACAGGCGCGCCAGCACACCCATGGCCAGCAGGTAGACCAGCCCCAGGGCTTGCAGCAGGGGCAGCTGCCAGAGCGGCGCCGGCTCGGCCCAGACCAGCTGGGCATACACCAGCCCAAAAAGCAGGGCGCCCAGGCTGTGGCTGGCATGAAAGCCCAGGCCAGCCCGCCACAGCGTGGTCTGGCGCGTGATGCGCGGCGACACCACCTTCATGCGGGCTTCCAGCTCGGCATCCCGGGGCGCAAAACTGGCGCTGCGAAACGTCAGCCATAGGTGCAGGGCGCCCAGCAGGCCCACGATGGCTGCGCTGGCGCTCACCAGCAAGGCTGGCAGCTGAAGTGCAGACAGGGGCAGCTCGGTCATGGCCTTCCTCCGTGGACAAACGTCTGGCTTGCGTGGCCTGAGGGCCCCTCAGTGCCGCGACTCACATGGCTTTGAACAAATGCACATAGGCCCGGCTCACCGGCAGCTCGCGCGCCTGACCCTTGATGCGAACGAACAGGCGGCTGACCTCGTCGCGGCGCGTGCCGGCCAGGTGACGCAGATTGATGATGGTGGAGCGGTGCACCTGCCAGAACTGCTCCGGGTCCAGCTGCTCGGCCAGTTCAACAATGGGCGTGCGGATCAGATGCTCGGCCTCAGCCGTCTGCACCACGGTGTGCTTGTCGTCGGCATGGAAGTAGAGCACCTCATCGACCGGAACCTGGTGCATCAACTCCCCTTGCCCAGCCCGCACATAACGCAATCGCGGGGCGGACACAGCGCCGGCTGAGCCCCCCTCGCTGCGGACCATCAACTGGCGCAGCACGCCGGCCAGACCGGCATCCATCAGTGGCTCGGCGGCAGCAGCAGCGGCTGCGTCTTGCGCCAAGCCCGCCCGCACGCGCTCCAGGGTGCGGGCCAGGCGCTCGGACTTGAGGGGTTTGAGCAGGTAGTCGAGCGCGGCATGCTCAAACGCCTCGACTGCGTACTCGTCGTAAGCCGTGACAAACACCACCCGGGTCTTGCCCTCAATGCCTTGCGCCACCTCCAGACCGGTCAAGCCCGGCATCTGAATGTCGAGAAACGCGAGCTCAGGCTGCAGGGTTTCGATCAGGCGGGCGGCCTCGCGTCCGGTGCGTGCCAGCGCCAGAACCTCCAGCTCCGGCCAGAGCCGGTTCAATTCGGACTTCAGGTGTTCGGCCAGATGAATTTCGTCGTCCGCGATGATGGCGCGCAGGCTCATGCTGCTGATCCTTGATCTTTAGGCTGGATGGGGAGGGAGAGCAAGGCGCGGCAGCCGGCCTCGTCGATATGCAGATCCAAACTTGCGCGCGCGCCATAACGGGCCGCCAGGCGTTCACGCACGTTCTTGAGGGCGATGCCATGCCCTTGCTGGCTGCGGCGGGGCTTGGCCAGCAGGCCGAGACCATCGTCCTGCACCAGCACCTTGAGGCTTGTGCCCTCGACCCAAGCACGGAGTCGCACCTCGCCGCCTTCATCCTTGGGTTCGATGCCGTGCACGATGGCATTCTCGACCAGGGGCTGAAGCAGCAGCGGCGGCAAGCGCAATTGCTCGGCCGCAGGTTCGGCCTCCACCACAAAGCGCAGACGGTCGCCCATGCGGATCTGCATCAGGGCCAGATAGCTGCGCACGGCTTGCAACTCGGTACCCAGCTGGCAACTGTCCTCACGCAGGGCGGCAAGGCTGGCACGCAAATGGTCGGTGAAGTGTTCCAACATGGCCAGGGCCCGGTCTGGCGCGGGTTTGATCAGGCTCTGTACCGCCGCCAGGCTGTTGAACAAAAAATGTGGTTCGATCTGCGCTTGCAGGTGCAGCAGGCGGGCCTCGGTAGCCTGCAACTCCAGGGCTTGACGGCGGCGCGCCTGATGGTCAACCGCCCAACCGATCAAGACGCCCACCAGCGAGACGAAAAGAAACTGGCTCAGCCCACGAGTGCTTTCCAGCGGCGTCGAGACCTGCAACTGCATCCACCAGCCGAGGCCCTGGGCGAACAGCACCATGCCCAAGAGAATACAGGCCACCGGGATCAGACTGAAGAACAGCCCCGCCCGCCAGCCCCCTTGTTGGATTGCATCGAGCCGGGCTTGCGGCTGCGTCAGTTCGATGAGCCGGTACACGCCGTGGATCAAAAAGGCGATGCACAAGCCATTGAGCCAGCTGAAAGCCAAGTTCAGCGCGGTGACTGTGGCGCTGCCAAACAGCACGGCCAGAGTGAGGAAGAGACTGGGGAAAGCAAGCCCTATGCCGATAGTGATCAAACCCCGCGCCCAGCCGGCTTCGTCACGCTGTTTGTGGAGCCGGAAGTAGCGACGGGCGGCATAGCGCAGCTCTGCGCGAAAGGAAGTGGTTTTCATGGAGGGACGGTTCAGCTTGAACATGCGCTGAAGCTTAGGGCACGAGTGTCGCCCAAGAAGCAAGGCTGCGACGAACGGCAAGCTGCGCTGCCCAATGGCAAGCCGGGGCCGTCAAAGACAGCGGCGAGGCATGAACTCATGGTTCAAGGCAGACCGTTTTGAAGCGCCCCCACGGCCCCAGGCTCATGGCCAGGGTTGAGCGGTTGCATGGCAACTCAGATTCGACCGCTTTCGCATGCACTGCTTGCCAAGGATTCATGTCTGCCGACCTGCCCCGAGATTCAGCTTGATGGGTCCTGGTCTTTCAGACTCAAGGGCTACAGGCAAACGGCGCCGTATCAACCATTCGGCCACCAACAAGTTGGGAACCCAACAGATCCAGGCCAAAACTGGATAGGCATCAAAGAACTTGATTCCCAGAATCACACTCACGCCCAGGTACAGCCTCAAGGTCACGCCGGCCAAAGTGACGGCATAGCTTCGGACCATCCAGTCCTGATGAGACTTCACATGTCCTTGGCGAATCAGACGGTATGCAATCAGCGTGGTGGCCAACCAGAAAACCGCCATCAAGCCGAATCCTGATGCCACATACAAGCCCCCGATTGAGTTCACAGCCAAGATCAGCCCAGCAACACCAGCAAAGACGATCGAAAACACATAGGCCCGACCAAGCCAACGGTGCAAACCCCGGTATCTCAGACGCAATGAGACAGAGAACTGAAGCGCTCCCGCCACGATGGCCACCGCGCCCCCCATGAAGTGGATCAAGGTAGTGACCGGGAAGCGCGCAAACAGATTCTGAATGAACGCAGGCCTGATGCCCGGCATGAGCAGCAAGACCACGGCATACAGCGCCACCAGAATCGCCGACAGCAGCATCAGAACCCACGTAATTTTCCTAGCCATGCATCCCCTCCATACCCCAAAAAATGGCTCTGTCGATGGAGCCTCAAAATCAAAGCAAGCCACACGCAACGCACGACAGGCGCAGACATCCAGCCCCCTGCTCGCGCCTACATCGCCTTGAACAGATGCACATAGGCCCGGCTCACCGGCAGCTCGCGCTCATGGCCGCGCATTCGTAGCAAGAGCCGCGCGTTGTCGTCACGGCGGGTGGACAGCAGGTGGTCCACATTGATCAGCGTGCCGCGATGCACCTGCCAGAAACGCTGCGGGTCCAGTTGGCTGGCCAGTTCCAGGATGGAGCTGCGGATCAGGTACTCGTGCGCTGCCGTGCGAACCAGGGTGTACTTCTCGTCGGACTGCAGGTACAGGATGTCCTCGACCGGAATGATGTGCGTGCTGCTGCCGTGGCTGGCTCGCAGATGACGCAGCGTCGGCTGAACAAGGGTAGCGCTGGGCATCAGTTGAGCCAGCAGCTTGGCCAGCTGAGTGGCATCGGCTTGCAATGAATGCACTGGCACGCCACCTTCGTCGCCTGCAGGCCAAGGCGCGCCCGGACGGCTCGCCAAGGCACGGCGCAAGCGGTCCACCGTCAGCTGCAGCCGCTCAGCCCGGACCGGCTTGAGCACATAGTCCACCGCCTCATGCTCGAACGCGTTCAGCGCGTGTTCGTCATAGGCGGTCACGAACACGACGCGCGTCGCGCCCTCGATGCCCTGGGCCACCTCCAAACCGGTCAGCCCGGGCAGCTGGATGTCCAGGAAGGCGATGTCGGGCTGCAGCCGTTCAATCTGCTCGGCCGCAGCAAGACCATGCTGGACCGTGGCCACAATCTCCAGCTCAGGCCACAGCTCATGCAGCCGGTCTTGCAGCACGCGCAGCAGATGAGGCTCGTCGTCGGCAAGCAGGGCGCGAGGGCGAGTCATGGCGTCAATGTTCATCGGATTCAGCTCAATCTCGGGGTCATCAGATGGCGGGCGCCGTTTGAGGGTGCAGACGGGGCAAGTTCAGGCGCACGTGCGTGCCATGTCCGTCCGTGCTCGCCTGCAATTGCAAGCTGGCCTCAGGGCCGTAGGTGGCCCGCAGCCGCTCGCGGATGTTCTGCAAGGCCACGCCGCTGCCCCGGCGCTGACGCTGCTGCGCAGCAGCAAGGCCGATGCCATCGTCATCGATCTCGATGCACAAACCCGAGCCATCCATGCGGGCGCGCAAGCAAAGCTGTCCCCCATCAATCTGCGGTTCCAAGCCGTGGTGAATGGCGTTTTCGATCAAGGGCTGCAGGAGCAGAGGCGGGATGCGAGCGGTGCGCAGCTCGGCCGGAATGTCCAGCTGCCAACGCAGGCGTTGGCCCATGCGGCACTGCATCACGGTCAGATAACTTTGCACCAGGTCCAGCTCCTCGCCCAGGCTGACGTCTTCGGCGCGCATCTGCAGCAGGCTGGCGCGCAGATAGTCGGTAAACGCATCCAGCATGCGCTTGGCCAAGGCCGGCTCATAGTCGATCAAGCCCTGCACATTGGCCAAGGTATTGAATAGAAAGTGTGGCTCGATCTGAGCCTGCAAAAGCCGCAGCTGCGCCTCGGTCATCTGCTGGCGAACCTTGTGAGCCTGCAGTTGGGCGCGCAATCGCCACCAACTCAGGCCGGACAGCAGGCCACCGCTGATCAGAAAGGTGATCAGCAGGCCGGAGTTGGGCCATCGGGGTCGGGCAAGGCTGCCCATGCTCACCGAACGCATCAAGACATCCAGCGTGATCAGACCCAGCACGCTGCAAAGGACCGGCACGCCGATGTAGGCCGACCAGCGCCAAGGCCCCACACCTTCACGCCATTGCAGGAGTCGCTCAGCCGGGATGACCCAACTCAGAACAAGGAAGCTGCCCTGCAAGAGCAGCATGATGATGACGCCCGTGAGCATCGACCAGGCAAGGTTGGGCGACCACCACCCCATGCGCAGCAGATTGCCGCTGAACAAGGCTGCCAAAAGAACGATCAAGGCCCCCACGCTGGCGCCCGTGAGAGCGATCAGTGGCCAGTGGACGTACCCGGGCAAGCGGCGAGGTGCACCGATGTGCCAAAGGTCGTCAAAAGCGGTGCTGACCGTGTGCCGCCACGCATTGCTCAGTGGATTCATGCGCGGCAGTTTAGGCAAGAGGCGATCATGGGCGGGCCGGCGTGCGATCGGCGGTTTCAAACCGGCACGAATCGACGAGCCGGCGTCCCGAACGCAGGCCCGCGTGCGGAGCGTTCTGTTGACGGAAGAGCCGACATCAAGCCTGCCTACAATCCACCCTCCACGCGACGCTTGGCGCCGCTGGCACCCACGCAATTCCGGCGTACTGCGCTCAGCGCTCGCCCATTACCCGCCCGTCAACTTCAGGCAGAAGCACAACACATGCAAGTTCACGCATCCATCTTCAAGGCTTACGACATCCGCGGCGTCGTCGGCACCTCCTTGAATGAAGACCTGGCCGAACATCTGGGCCGCGCCTTCGGCACCGAGGCGCGCAAGCTGGGCGAGAAAGCCGTGGCCGTGGGCCGTGACGGCCGCCTGTCCGGCCCCAGCCTGGTGGCCGCCTTGATCCGTGGTCTGCAGTCCACCGGCCTTGATGTGGTGGACCTGGGCGCCGTCACCACGCCCATGCTGTACTACGTGGCCGCCACCCGCAGCAAGCATGGTTGCAGCTCCGGCATCATGGTCACCGGCAGCCACAACCCCAAGGATTACAACGGCTTCAAGATGGTGCTCAAGGGCGCCGCCGTCTACGGCGAGCAGATCCAGGGCCTGCGCCGCCGCATCGAGGCCGAGGACTACACGGTCGGCCAGGGCCGGGTCGGCCAGATGGACATCATCCCCGAGTACAGCCACCGCATCGTGCGCGACGCCAAGCTCAAGCGCCCGATGAAAATCGTGGTGGATTCCGGCAACGGCATCCCCGGCGCCTCGGCCCCGGCCATCTTGCGCGCCCTGGGTTGCGAGGTGATCGACATCTATTCCAAGGTCGATGGCGACTTCCCCAACCACCATCCCGATCCCTCGCGCCCGGAAAACCTGGACGACCTGAAGCGCATCGTCCACGCCACCGATGCCGAACTGGGCCTGGCCTTCGACGGTGACGGCGACCGCCTGGGCGTGGTCACCAAGGACGGCACCATGATCATGCCGGACCGCCAGATCATGCTTTTCGCTGCCGAAATCCTCGGCCGCAAGCCCGGCTCCGAGATCATCTTCGACGTCAAGTGCACCCAGCGTCTGGCCCCCTGGATCCGCGAGCATGGCGGCCGCCCGCTGATGTGGATGACCGGCCACTCCCTGGCCAAGGCCAAGCTCAAGGAAACCGGTGCCCCCCTGGCCGGCGAGCTCTCGGGCCACATCTTCTTCAAGGACCGCTGGTACGGGTTTGACGACGCCATGTACACGGCCGCCCGCCTGCTGGAGATCCTGTCCAAGGTGGCCGACCCCAGCGCCGTGCTGAACGGCCTGCCGAACAGCTTCAACACCCCCGAGATCAATGTGCCCTGCGCCGAAGGCGAGCACCATGAGGTGGTCAAGAAGCTGCTGGAGGTGGCCGAGTTCCCTGGCGCCAAGGAAATCGTCACCATCGACGGCCTGCGCGTCGAGTACGAAGACGGCTTCGGCCTGGTCCGCCCCAGCAACACCACGCCGGTGCTGGTGCTGCGCTTCGAAGGCCAGACGCCCGAAGCCCTGGCCCGCATCGAGCATGACGTGCTGGCCCAGCTCAAGCGCGTCAAGCCCGACGCCACCTTCGCCGCTGGCCATTGACCCAGGGTTTGCGTCCCGCCGAGGCTGCGCGCTTGCAATCAACCCTCGCCGCTCGCCTGGCGCTGTGGCTGTACGGCGGCGTGATGCGCCTGCTCACGCCTGCCTACCTGCTGCGCCTGTGGCTGCGTGGCCGGGCTGAGCCGCTGTACCGGCGCTTTCTGCGCCAGCGACTGGGCATCTACCCGGCCCATGAGCATCCCCGCCCCGGCTGGGTCTGGGTGCATGCTGTGTCGCTGGGCGAAACCCGCGCGGCCGCGGCACTGATTGACGCCCTGCGACGCGCCCAGCCGGGCCTGCGCCTGCTGCTCAGCCACAGCACGGCCACCGGCCGCGAAGCCGGTGTCGAGCTGCTGCGCAACGGCGACGCCCAGGTCTGGCTGCCTTTTGACACGCCGGGCTCGGTGCGCCGTTTCCTCCAGCATTGGCAGCCCGGCGTGGGCGTGCTGATGGAAACGGAAATCTGGCCTTGCTTGCAAGCCGAGGCGGCACGGCGCGGCCTGCCCATGGTGCTGGCAAATGCCCGGCTGTCGGCTCGCAGCCAGCGGCGCGGCGAGCGCCTGCGCGCCCTGCTCCACCCGGCCGCTCAGCGCCTGAGCCTGGCACTGGCCCAGACCGAGGCCGATGCCGAGCGTCTGCGTGCCAGCGGCGCGCCGCGCGTGCAGGTGGCCGGCAATCTCAAGTTCGACATGACGGTGGACGCTGTGCTGCTGGCCCGCGGCCAAGCTTGGCACGAGGCACTGGGTCGGCCAGTGATTCTGGCCGCCGTCACCCGCGAGGGCGAAGAAGCCCTGCTGCTGAAGGCCTGGCAGTCCCAAGCCGCCACCATGGAGGCGGCCAGGCGCCCCCTGCTGCTGATCGTGCCCCGCCACCCGCAGCGTTTTGACGAGGTGGCCCAGGCCATTGGCAACGCCGGCCTGCGCCTGGCGCGGCGCAGCCAGTGGGCTGATGCGCCGGGCCCGGAGGCGCTGGCGGCGGATGCATGGCTGGGTGATTCCATGCGCGAGATGGCGCTCTACTATGGCCTGGCCGATGTGGCCTTGCTGGGCGGCAGCTTTGCGCCCCTGGGTGGCCAGAACCTGATCGAAGCCGCCGCCTGCGGCTGCCCCTTGCTGATGGGCCCGCACACCTTCAATTTCGCCCAGGCGGCCGAGCTGGCCGAAACGGCCGGTGCCGCGCAGCGCGTGAGCGATCTGGACCGCGCCCTGGAAGCCGCGCTGCGCCTGTGCCAGCAGCCCGCGCAGGCCGCCGACATGCGCGCACGCGCCCTGGCCTTCGCCCGCAGCCACCGTGGCGCTGCCGCTCGCATGGCGGCTGACATCCTGTCGCTGGAACCGGCACCTCGGGCTTGAGGCGCCGTACGCCCGGCCTTGCCCGTAGGGCTCGCGAGGCAAGGGTTTAGAGCAGCATCTGTGCAAGCCTGCTCAGCCCCGGCAGGCCGCCTGCGTTTCGTCATGCCTGCGTCAGCCGCTTTGGCCTACATTTGGGGGTCAGACCTGCCCTGGATCGGTAGTCTGGAAGCGGGCGGCAAGGGAGCACGATGCGAGCGACACCCCGGCAGGGGCCAACCCATTCCGAGGCGCAAACAGCGCCTGCTGCGGCTGAGGGCCAGGCGAGCGAGACCTCGGCCCCAGTCGCCGCGCAGGCCAGCGGCCAATTCCGCCTGACCCGCTACTTCTCCCTGGTCTCGCTCGGGCTGATTGCCGCTGTCGGCCTGCTGCTCACTTTGAGCATGCATGCGCAAATGCAGAGCGAGCTGGTCCACATGGCCGAGCGGCGCAACGAAGCGATGACGGCCGTGTTCATCAACGCCCTGGGCCAGCACCTCTCGCCCCTGCTGAACGAAGAGCTGCCGGCGGACGCCGCGAGCTTGCGCAGCCGCATCGAAGCCCAAGGCCTGCACGGGGAGGCCCGCGCCCTGATGCGCAATGCCGACATCATCAAGATCAAGCTCTACAACCGCGCCGGCCTGACCGTTTATTCCAGCAGCGCCGGGCAGATCGGCGAGAACAAGCGCGACAACGCCGGCTTTCAGTCGGCCCTGGCCGGCCGCACGGCCAGCGCTCTGGTTCATCGAGACAGCTTCGACGCTTTCGAGGGGCAGCGGGCCCAGGTCGACCTGATCAGCAGCTACATGCCCATACCGCCCGCGCCCGGTCAGAGCACGCCACAAGGCGTGATCGAGCTCTACCAGGACGTCACGCCCTTTGTCGAGCGCCTGGCCGCCCTGCACCGCCGCCTGGTGCTGTTCGGTTTCGGGCTGATGCTGGGCCTCTACGGCCTGCAGCTGCTGCTGGTGCAGCGGGCGCAGGGGATTCTGCGCCGGCAGGCGCAGGCATTGGAGGATGCCAACCGGGTGTTGGACCAGCGCGTGCAGGACCGCACCGAAGAGCTGCGCGCCGCCCTGGCCCGGCTGGAGCACCTGGCCCACCACGACCCGCTGACCGGTCTGCCCAACCGCCTGCTGTGCCATGAACACCTGCGTTATGCCATCGCCAAGGCGCAGCGCCAGCAGCGGCAGCTGGCCGTGCTCTTCCTTGATTTGGATCGCTTCAAGGAAGTCAACGACATGCTGGGCCATTCGGTCGGCGACGACCTGCTGATCGAGGTGGCGCGACGCCTGGGCGCCCTGGTGCGCAGCAGCGATCTGCTGGCCCGACTGGGCGGGGACGAGTTCGTCTGCGTGCTGGAAAGCGAAGACGCGCTGCTGGACGCCCCGGTGGTGGCCGACAAGCTGATCCAGACCCTGTGTCGGCCGATGGAGCTGCAAGGCCATGAGGTGCAGGTCTCGGCCAGCATCGGCATCGCCCTCTTCCCCAGCGACGGCACCACGGGCGAGGAGCTGGCCCGCGCCGCCGACACCGCCATGTACGAAGCCAAGCGCGCCGGCCGCAACCGCTTCCATTTCTACCGCCCCGAGCTGACCCAGGCCGCGCTGGCCCGCGCCCATATGGAGCGCCTGCTGCGCCGCAGCCTGGAAGGCGGCGAAATGCGCGTGCACTACCAGAGCAAGTTCCTGGCACGGGCGCCCGGCCGGCTCGACGAGGTGGGCCCCTGCTGCGGCGTCGAAGCCCTGGCTCGATGGCTCAGCCCGGAGCTGGGCGCGGTGCCGCCGGGCCGCTTCATTGCCCTGGCCGAGGAGAGCGGCTTCATCAACGAGCTCGGCGCCTGGGTGCTGCGCCGTGCCTGCGAAGACATGATGGCCTGGCGCGCCGCCGGCCTGCTGCTGGACCATGTGTCCGTCAATGTCTCGGTGCGCCAGCTGGAGCGCGGCGATTTTGTCGAGCTGGTGCGCGAGACCCTGGCCACCACCGGCTTGCCACCCCAGGCGCTGGAGCTGGAGATCACCGAATCGGTGATCATGAATGCCGACAACGCCCTGGCCACGCTGAACGATTTGCATGCGCTGGGCGTGCAGCTGTCCATCGATGACTTCGGCACGGGCTATTCCTCGCTGGCCTACCTCAGGCTGCTGCCGATCCAGACCCTCAAGATCGACCGCTCCTTTGTGGCCGGCATCGCTCAGGCCGGTGCCGAGGCAGGCGACAGCGCCATCATCGAAGCGGTGATCGGCCTGGCGCGCAGCCTGGGCCTGAACACCGTGGCCGAGGGTGTGGAAACCCCCGAGCAGCTGGCTGCCCTGCAAGCCCTGGACTGCGCCCAGGTGCAGGGCTTTTTGTTCAGCCGCCCGGTCAGCGCCGAGCAGTTGCAAAGCCAGCTGCAAGGCCGCAGCGCAGGCGCCGGCAGCCCCAGCCCCGCGAGAACCGCCTCAGTCTGAACGGGTCGGCTCGCCTGCCGGCGAGGCTTGCAGCAAGGCCTGCAGGCCCGCCTCGTCCAGCACCGTCACCCCGAGCTCGCGCGCCTTGTCCAGCTTGGAGCCGGCTTCTTCACCTGCGACCACATAGTGGGTCTTCTTGGACACCGAGCCGCTGACCTTGCCGCCAGCGGCCTCGATCAAGTCTTTGGCCGCGTCGCGCGACAAGGTCGGCAAGGTGCCGGTCAGCACCAGGGTCTTGCCGGCAAGAGGCTGCGGGCCGGCCTGGGCGGCCGCACCCTCGCCCTCGTCCCAGCTGAGGCCGGCCGCGCGCAGTTGCTCGACCACCTCGCGGTTGTGCGGCTGGGCAAAGAAGGTGTGGATGCTCTGCGCCACGATGGGGCCGACATCGCGGACCTGCAGCAGCTGCTCGACGCTGGCGTCCATCAAGGCATCGATGCGGCCGAAATGACGGGCCAGGTCCTTGGCCGTGGTCTCGCCAACCTGGCGGATGCCCAGGCCGAACAGAAACCGCGCCAGCGTCGTGCGCTTGCTTTTCTCCAGCGCGTCGACGATGTTTTGGGCGCTCTTTTCGGCCATGCGGTCCAGCGCGGCCAGCTTGGCCACGCCGAGCTTGTACAAGCCCGGCAGGCTCAGCACGATGCCGGCATCGACGAGCTGGTCGACCAGCT
>Ga0187843_10000625_pt1 | contig 24190 bp, 28 predicted proteins | sample SpaLakP09_SKY_43_FD_134516 | JGI IMG/M metagenome (GOLD analysis project Ga0187843, IMG submission 134516) | Oligotrophic lake water microbial communities from Sparkling Lake, Wisconsin, USA - SP09_SKY_43 | ecosystem: Environmental > Aquatic > Freshwater > Lake | place: USA: Sparkling Lake...
AAGTGCCAAAGTTAAGAACGCCTATTAGGCGTTCTTAACTTAGCCTACTTGCCTATGTAGTGTTGTAGGCCAAAGTTAAGTACCCCCTTTAAGGGGGTACTTAACTTTGGCACAACACGGTACAGGGAGTGTCAAAATTGACATCATAAATCTACATAAAAATCATCATAATGTATATCCTATTCCTTGTCGAGGAGTGCCCTGAGATCTCGAAGTATGAGGCCACGTGTCCAAACCCAGAGAATGCCGGTGTCGATCTTATTACCGTGGAGGATTGGGTATCGCTTCCTAATGAGGTTCATCTACTGAATCTGGGTGTGAAGGCCATGCTGGTGAAGGCTGATACTATGAACCCGGTGCATTTCTGGCTCGTCCCTCGATCATCCATCTATAAGACTGGGTACACTATGGCAAACTCTGTTGGAGTTATTGACTCCAGTTATCGTGGTACTCTGAAGGCGCCCGTTGTTACGAGCTTTCTGGGTGCTGCCGGATTCAAGGCAGGGGCGCGCCACTTCCAGATTGTTGCTCCCGACATGGGCTGGATTCAGGAGGTCCGGCTGGTTGCGGAGCTTCCGAGCAGTGAGCGCGGTGCGGGCGGCTTTGGAAGCACGGGTTAGACCTTAGCGTACAGGCCTTAGCGTACAGGCCTTAGCGTACAGGCCTTAGTAAAATTGCCCATACCTACGCAGTATATAGTAGGTATGAGCCTCAATCTATATATCGGTCCAATGTTTGCCGGTAAGTCTACGGTGATTCTGAGTCTCGTTCGACGAAACCGCTTTATTCACAAGAAGACTATGTGTATTACGAGCAGCCTAGACAGCCGCTGTATAAATGCTATAAAGAGTCATAATGGTGAGACCTATCCTGCGACTGCGACTCTCGATTTAATGTCGATACTAAAGACCGCCGAGTTTCAGTTGGCCGATACTATTGTAATCGAGGAGGCCCAGTTCTTTGCCGATCTGAAGGCCTTTGTTTTGACTGTGGTAGAGGATTATCATAAGGATGTCGTTGTTGTTGGTCTGGACGGAGACTCTAACCGGAAACCCTTCGGGCAGATCCTAGACCTAATCCCATTCTGTGATTCGGTTCAGAAACTGACTGCCCTCTGTACGCGGTGTAGCGACGGTACACCGGCCCTCTTTACATCTAGACGCCAAGGTGCAGAGGCCCAGCAAGTTCTCGTAGGCGCCTCTGATCTATATGAGCCGCTATGCCGTAGGCACTTTAAAGGGGGTCCAGCTTAGACTTCCGTCCTTTAAGATATAAAAGGTGTCATTTCCCTCTTTGACTTTATATGTACTATTGTTGTGACGAGTCACATTTTGATATGTTTGGTTCTTCTCTGGTCCTTTGAATGAGTTCTTCCCGTTCTTTGAGATACGGTGCCAGCCGTCAGGAAGTTTATTTCCATTTTTATTGTAATTATAACGTCTTGTGTTATTGAGAGCCGGCTTAGCCGGCTTGCTTGTGTTATTCGAAAACGAATAAGGATTTATATATGTAAACTTATTATTCTTCTTTTCAGTCCATAGATTATTCTCTTCTATATATTTTAACATCGCATGCACTTCGTCATTTTCAAATATGTCATATTTATTATACCAAAATGCACGTTTAAAATTTTTATTATCTGTAAAATAATATTGTTGTGGTTGAAATCTATCACCGTTTAAAAAATATTGTATAGGCTCCTTCGATTTGGTTGTATATATATCTACAAATTTTGGTTTTATATAAACTATTTTTTCTATATGCTCTCCCGTTAGCTCCATACTTACTCTATTTCAATATAATTCGCACGCCGATTCATATCCGACACGGTAGATCCAGCCTTGCCCCTGTTAAAATTGCAAGGGCCCAGGTCGACCCGAATCGCTACTCCGTATGGCACATCTGACACAGTCCGGCATCTTTCAGCAGTTTCTGGATGATCCGCGCACCGAACGACTCCGTGATCGCCACTATGCCCATCTTCACATGGCCGTGATTGTGAAGCGCGGCCAGATTCTGGCGGAGGCCACGAATAACTACGGTTCCCGGAGTCGTGGGTCCGGCTATTCGAAGAGTAGTATCCATGCTGAACGCAACGTTGTCAAGCAGCTCGGTGATATCTCTAAGCTGCGCGATGCAGATATGTACGTGATGCGTTTCACTCGAGATTTGACAAAGCATCGAGAGGGTGTTCTGCTTGGCTCGGAGCCTTGCTCGGCCTGCGTTGTCTTTCTGGAAAAGTGCATGCGTGAATATGGCCTCAAGAATGTTTATTATACCGCCTAAGAGTAAGATGACCGACTACACGGGCGTGATGCCGCCGCTGACTTCAGGTGCGATGCCTACAAATTCGTCAGGTGAGACGCCTCTTACAAATATGCAAAATCAGGCTAAACCTTATACACCAATACCATCTTCGACAAGTATGATAGCTTTTTTAAAGGCTATACGAAAAAACATAAATGCTCTTCTTGGAACTACTCCCGCAACACCTATGAATAATGCTTCAGGAAGTATACAGCCAAATGATTATATAAATAATATATCTAGAAATCTAAATAATGTTTTGAGTATCAAATATATTTCACCAAAGGTAGTCGCGCCGAATCCAACCTTAGCCGTTGATTTACCACTTATTCAGACTATCTACCAAAATATTATTACACTTTCAACCTCCTTTGGCCTTAATCCTACTCAAATACAATACAGTGGGAATCCAATGGAGTATCTATTTGATATTGATAACAAATTGAAGGGTATTACAACTGCCGCCAATGTTAAATATGTGGATCCGAGTTCAACGCATGGTGCTATGGTTTCCTGGGCACGGATAAAAAAAATAGAAGCTCGTATTTCTGCTCTTGAAGATGAAGCAGGTCACGCAAGAAATAAGAATGAAAATGAAAATGAGAATGAGAATGAAAATGAAAATGAAAATGAAAATGAAAATACCTCAGGTGGATATAGAAGAACGTATAAGAAGAGAAAATCAAAGCGTAAGCGCACTCAGAAACGGGGGTCAAAGCGTAGATCTGCCGTCAAGTGATCATTCTAAGAAGCCTTTATCGATTACGCTAGGGTTTATATACACGTGTCCTACTAAGGTTTACTGTACCATTTGGATTCCTTACAGCTACACGGAGTGGATTGACTGTAGTCTTAGGTACATTTATAGAGTTTTCAAAACCAGCTGCACACCATTTACGATTCTTATAGGAGGTAAATTTACAGAAATAATCAGTAAAGAGTTTTGATAGAAAGGCAGCGAGAACGAGTGTCACTATAGAAACAGCGATCGCTATTTCTATTCCACCTCCCTCTTGGGTACCCGAGATAGATTTCAATCTAGGTATTTTTAATACTTCTTTAATAATATTCTGAATGATATCATTATATGTATCAAAAAATATATCGAGATTTGAACCCTCTTCAATATTTGGGGTTTCACCGCTGATTAACTTAGCAATCGCTCTTTCAATATCTCCACGCTGTATTAAAACCATTATAGATGAAAGAGAAAGCTTGTTATCTATATTTGATTTATCTGAATGACTATAGATTTTATCTGTTATCTCATGAATCTTATCTGATGAGATGACTTGTTCTGATTCAAGCCGAAGTTTATTAAAGGTATTTCTAAGTTTTTTAGAGCTATTAGAAGCATTTCTTGATTTAGCGTTTGCAGCATTAAGAAAGGCATTCGCGGCACCCTCTATCGCTACCTGACTGTTTCGATTTCTGTTTTTATTTTTCTGTAGAGTTTCTGCAACAGATCCCTTGCGTGGCAACTTCTTCCGTGTGAAGAACATCCTACTAAATACGCAGATAAAGTGAATCGCATACCGCTACACCTCGGAGAAGATGCTGTTCCACATCGCGCAACCGATCCAAGATCTCTACATCGTTTGCGAGCGTAGCAAGCGACCTCCACTCTTCCAAGAGACTTGCGAGCTTCAAGAGTGAGCGCATGAAGTTGCCCTCGAAGACCTCGTATTCGGCACAGAGAGTTGCCACAGAGACATCCTCCGTGAGCCAGCGCCAAATCGGCTCGATCCACTTCGTGCTCAAATCCCAGTACGTATCCGGAGATACTACACGACACTGTCTTTCTATGGCACAGCACTCCTTTGCGATTCCGTCGATCTCATAGAGAATGTCAATGCACACCTTTGGAATCTGTATTTGATCTGGCGAACCCGCATCTCCTTCAAGAAAGACTGATAGAACGGTTAGAATCTCATTCGGATTAAGGTTGCGCATGACTCCCCGGGCATAAAGCTTCGACATCAGAATCGGATGACCCTCATTCACCTCTGTTGCCGCTGTACCCAGAGTTGTAAGAGCACCTGAGGCGTCTAAGAGTCCCATGGTAGTCAAGGCCCTGAGGGTCGGCTCAACATCCGTCTCGGGTGCCTTGGCTCCGGCAATAGCCGCCTCATCTCTCTCAATCTCAACTATAAGACGTTTCAGAGCCGGCCACACCTCCTTCTGAAGTGAATACCAGCGCTGCCCCACGTGTGTACGATCCCAGGCATCCCAGGCCCTCTGTGCCTCGCGTCTAGCCGCATTTACACTACCCGTGACCGCAGCCTTGAGTTCGTCAGCCTCCTCCATGGCCGTCATCTCTTCCCGGCTGATCTCTATTCCTGAAAGACGAACCCGGAGCCTTTGTACGTCTGCTGCAGCTGCTATCAGCTGCGCCTGATGGCGCCGCCACCAATAGGATTGCTTCATAAGGTCCAGCCATCGCAGCGTGCCCGACTGGAAGGTCTTGAGCAGAAAGTCATAGTGAAAGGTCATCCGCGACTGGAAGGTCGACTTCGACCCCGTCATCATGCGCTTCACGTCATCAACCTCCTCCGGATCTCGGTCAGGTAGGTACAGAACAAGCCCCTTATCGTCCTTTCCTCGCCGACCGGCACGACCCGCCATTTGAATGTACTCGTCCGTATTCAGAATCCGCATACCACCCACGGCATCGTCGAACTTTCGGTAACCCGTGAAGACCACGGTCTTGGTCGGCATATTGATTCCCACCGCGAAGGTCTCTGTTGCAAAGAGTACCTTGATATACCCCTTTCCAAAGAGAATCTCCACGATCTCCTTCAGCTGTGGGAGCACTCCACTGTGGTGAAAGGCGATGCCGCGCTCTAAGAGGCCTCTTAGAGCATTGTATTGTGGCATCTGCTTCAAGGAGTCACCGTAGCGGTGCAGATGAAAGTCAATAATGTGCCGGACAGCTGCTGTATCTGATGAGTCTAAGAGTGTGTGTTCAACCTTGCCCGCATACCGCTCACAGTCCTTCCGACTAAAGACAAAGAAGAGTGCCGGGAGTAGAGTCTTGGCTTCAAGACGGCCGATGAGTTCATTCAGCTGATGCGTGAAGCTTTTCTGGCTTGATCCGCGCGCCACCGGGCCGTCCTCGTAGCCGCCCCGACGCCGATCGGCCACCCGGGCCTTGTGCTTATCCGCTGCCTCCGCGGCCGACTCCCGAGAGTGAATCCACATCCGGTAAATCCCGGAGTCAAACTGGTCCTTGGAATCTATCAAGGTGAGAAGCTCCTCGCCCCTATAGAGTCCATGCTGGAGTGGAACAATACGATATTGGGTTGAAATAAGATGAATGGGTTTCTGCTTCAACTCCCCGAGCCATTCTGCGAAATACTCCGGCTTATCGATCGTGGCCGACAGAAGAACCAGATTGACGTGCGCCGGAAGCAGAATCATCGTTTCCTCCCATACGGCGCCCCGGTCCCGATCGTTGATGTAGTGGCACTCGTCAAAGACAACCGCGTCCAGCCCCTCCAGACTCAGGTCAGCCGTAATCCCGAGGCTACTCGTCGTCGACTTATGCTTGAATAGGAGGTTTCGCAGAATCTCCGTTGTCATGATTATAATCTGGGCATCCGGCTTGAACTTGATATCGCCCGTCATAATACCCACGCGCCCTGGAAACATCTGTTTCAAATCATAAAACTTCTGATTTGAAAGAGACTTAATCGGCGTGGTATAGAAGACTCGCTTTCCCTTGGACAGGCTTTCAAAGATCTGGGCCTCTCCTACGAGGGTCTTTCCGGAACCTGTCTTTGCGGTCACGAGTACATTCTCATGGCGCCTGATCGCGGCGACGGCGTGCTGTTGAAAGGGGTCGAGTGGAAACTTAAATTCCGGTGTATCTAGATTTAGAGCCTTTGAGGTATCAACAATATTGAGAAACATACCTTTCGTTTTCAGGGGGCCTTACAGCTAATTTTAGCATTACCCTTATGCTTCATTGGGTCGGATTTGATTTAGGCGCGCTGGAAGAGAACGAACGCGTGTTCTTGAACGCGATCTACTCTTATGGGAACTTACTCTTGCCGGTTGGGCCTTCGGAAATACGGGGTGCAGGATTGAAACGTTGGCTCCAATCTCGCGCAACTCTCTTTCAGCCGACTCCTTCAGAGCCTTCAAATCTGCCCGAGCCTTCTCTCGGATTTGAGTGGCGGCGGAGCGCGTTGAAGAGAGAATAGAGGGTGCATTCCGCTTCCGGGTATTTGTATTGACTTTTGGTGCAGCCTCATTTGCCTTCGTTCCCTTCCGGGTCTGTTTCGCATTATAGACGGCACGATCACGGGCTAAGATTTGCTTAATCTTTGCTTCAGGATCCGCTGCCGAAAGTACGGATGCCGCATTGTAGGCCTTCGGCTTTGGGCGCTTCTTTTGAATATTGGCGAACTCGACGTCGTAGCGCTCCTTTAGTTTTCTGAGCTGTTCGGCGCGGGCAGCATCGACGCGTCTCTGCTTTTCGGATCGGCCTAAGATTAGACCCTTGTTTGCGGCCTCCTTCGGTGCGGGTGCCTCCTTTGGTAAAGGCGTAGCCTCCTTTGGTGCAGGCGTGGCCTCCTTGGGTGCAGGCATGGGCTCCTTTGGTGCGGGCGTAGCCTCCTTGGGTGCAGGCGTGGGCTCCTTTTGCGGAGCAGCAGACGCAGTTCCCTTATTTGTGAAAGCCGGTTCAACTATCTCCGTAGCATCTGGCCCTGCAACTTCCTCAAATCCATCATTATCGGCCACGCTCTCAAAGGCCTCCATCTAATCTTCAACAATAAATTATCTAAGCCCCCAGTTCATATCCTGATACATATCGCGCGCGGTCAACTTATCATTTAACTGAGGCTCGGCTGATCGAGGCTCGGCCGACCTAGGAGCCGGTGGAGCCGGTGGAGGCTTAACAGGAGCAACCCGAGGCTTCACCATTGTAATGATATAGGGTGTCATGTACAAGAATAGCGCAACCATAGTCATACGCACCAAGGCCGTAGTCTCCTTGAATATCATAGCCGCAACAGCGGTTACAATCAATAGGAGCGCATGGCCTCCTAAAGCGGATCCACCGTGTTCTCTGGCATATTCCTTTAGAGCGTCAATCATCTCATTTTTGCCACTCGGGAGAACGTTTATAGCGCCGTAGTAGAATATCAGGTCGTGTATAAACTGGACACCCAAAAGAATACAGACGAAGACGAAGGGTGACCACGGCTTCGTTAGGCCATAGCCCCTCGTATACGCGAATCGTGAAATCTGGAGAATGAGAATAATCAGAGCGACGTTGGCCAGGATTCCCTCTAGACCAAAGGCCTCGAAATAGGTATTGAGACTTGCGCCTCCGAGATTCCCAATACGAGCACCGGCAATCGCGAGATTCAGGCCAAATATGGAGGCGATACTAATCGGATAAAAATCGTCGACCTCTGCAAAGTTTCCTATATTACCTAGTCTGAAGGCCTCTACTGAACCTCCTTCCATTATCTATCGATATCTGTGAAAAATATTATATCCCCACATTTATGGAGTGGCGCTGTTATCTTCTGGAAACGGTCGACGATAAGCCAAAGACCTATGTCGGCGTAACACCCGATTTAGATCGGCGACTTAGACAGCATAATGGAGAGTTGGCAGGTGGGGCCGTAGCCACACATGGTCGGCAGTGGAGACGCGTGTGTCATGTCAGAGGCTTCCCGGACCACAGAGCAGCCCTGCAGTTCGAATGGCGCTGGAAACAGATCTCGAGACGTTTGACGGGAACACCGCTGGAACGCCGGGCAAAGGCCTTACAGACTCTTCTCGCCATGGAACGACCGACCACCGCGGCGGCCGACTATTCAAGCTGGCCGACCCCGCCCGAGGTTGTTTGGGAGGCGGGGGAATGCCCGGCCCTTTGAAAATCCACCCATATTGTAAATGGGTGTCCCCGTCTATAAAGATGTGTCCTACAATGGTATCGAATACTCTGCTGGATCCATCCTATATAAGGAGAATCTTGTGGAGTTTCTCATTGATCGCGTGGATCTGTCGGCAGTGAGCCAATACGCCTGGCACTTTGTGGGAAATGGTCTGGCCACAACCGTGGTCGGCGAAAGGAAGCGAGAGCTCTATATGCATGCGCTGATTATGGGACCGGGTCCCACGCAAATCGTCCAGCACATTTCAGGAAATGGTCTAGATAATCGCAGGGCCAACCTATGTCTTATAAATAAGGCAGATGCAGCCTTGAATCGAGTGAAGTCGAGGACAATAGAGTTACCGGCGCTCTGTGGTATAAAACCCGAGGATATTCCGACTCATGTATGGTATGTGCAGGCGAACGGATATCATCGTGATCGCTTTGCCATTGAATTCAAGACTGAGGGTATTCTCTGGAAATCCACGAGCTCCAAGTCGGTTTCCTTACAGGAGAAGTTGGAGGCGGCTAGAGCGAAGTTGGCCGAGCTTTATTTGGAATATCCACATTTGGATCCGGCTGTAAATGGAGCTGCTGCCACGGCGCTAAAGGAGTCGTTTGAGGCTATCATATTATCGACTCAAGGCTACCTGGGTTTCTCCTTTTAAATAGATCGATAGGTCCAAAGTCATCATCTAAGCCAAGAGTACGATCGATTTGTAAAGGATTAGGATTATTTTTTATTTTTGGCGAATACCTCAGTTTAGTCATTATATCAGTTAGCCGATATTCTGTATCCGGTGTAGATTCTCTATCTAAGGGTGGATTCGCTTCTAAAATACGTACTATATTCTCCACACTAGTATTTATGTCATTAGTGTCTAACACATTTCTATTCTCATTTAAAATAAAAAATATATTATTTATTTTAATATTAATTCGGCTAGTAATCTCATCGCGTAGCCTTTCATCTTTTATCTTTTTATTTATTTCAATACGAATTTTATTAATTTTTTCTCTGTGCTTTCTTATTTTTTCTGTATATTCTTCAACACTTGATACGACAGCGCCAACTTGGTCTGCCTTTACTGAATGTGGGTTTTTTAGAATGTCAATTATGCGATCTAGTTCAGGTTGTACATATTGTTTAAATGCTCTATCCACTCTATTATAGCTGCTACCTGAGTAAAGCGTATGTTGGGGCAACATATTTATTTTACTTTCTATTGTACTTACAAATCTATTAATTTGTTCATTTGTTATGGTTGATAGGGTTGTTTGATTCTTTTCCATTAGACCAAAAATTTCATATACCTTTCTATGAAGTTCATCGCTACCTGAATCTTTCACTTTTTTACTAAGATTATTTAATCTTTCACGATTTTGTTCTCTCCATTTGTAGTAGACCTGCAACTTCTTAGATTCTTCCGTGGTAGGCACATGTATTGGGTTATAGGTTGGATTTATTATAGCATCTTCAAGATCAGCACGACTTGAAACTTTTTGATCAATCTCTCCAAAAAGTAAATTGGTAAAAATAGTAAAAAGTATATCAATTACAGTCAGTACGGAACCAACTATCAGGTATGGAATCCCGAGAGTCAAACAATTCAGAATTAAAATTATATCATTGCGCTTATTATAATCAAAAGAATCACCAAAAATATAAGACAGGGTTGAGTTTCTTATATTCCCAAAATCACCTCCAGACATGTTTTTTACACCATTTATATTCTTAAGAAACTGTCTTAATCTATCATAATCCTCTTTTGAATTTTCTTTACTCTTTAATCCTTTTATAATAGTTCGTAGTTTTGGACCTACCACGATAATGATAGGTAATACCCATTTTAATCTATCTAGTACTTTTTTATCAGAAGGTACAGTCATATCACCCGTTAGAACATTCTTTATAGTTTCATATATTGAAAATAGAGTTTGTTGATCAGTATTTTTAAAACTATTGGCCTTACTCTTCATTTCTTCAACATAATCATTTACTATCTTCTTAGTTGCGTCGTCAAAACGACTCTTCATCTCTTCAGTATTTTTCTTAAGTTTATCAACTGTATCCTTATCGATTGTTATTAAGTTTTTAAGCTCTTTTTCAAGTTCGGCTTTTTCCTCTTTACTGAGTGCGGGCCCACTCGCCGCAAGTGTCTTCTTATTTATACCTGCAATACGGTGAGAAAGATTTGATATTTTTGTTGCACTCAAGGCTACATTTCTTTTTCCCTTGTTAACATTGCGTGCCTCACTATTGTACGCGTTTACATTCCCTTGAGCTTTGATAACGGCCTCTCTGGCTGCTACGGATCCAGATCGCCTTGTTTTAGCAAATGCTATTGCATTCTTACGTGGGGCCGTTGTTTTACCGCTCATTCTATTCCATAGAGACCGAGTATTTGCGGCCGGAGCCACATTTTTACGCGTATTATTTTTCTTACTAAAGAGGCTCCAAGGCATTCCTATTCATGGCTGTTATTATTTAAAATATCAGACTAGCAAAGCCGCTTGCTGCACTCCCTACTGCAGCTGATAATAATAGAGCCTCCGGACCACCACTATATCCAGTATATACACCTCTAAGTGGATTTTCTGTAACTTTCGGTCTCTCTGACTCTTCCTTAGCAATTTGCCTATTATAAATATCCATAAAATCACTACGAGAAGTATTGATTCCACGACGTTTAGCATCTTCCACCTTTCTCATAAAATCTTTATACTGATTCATGAAATCAAAATCACTATTAAATCCAGATTGTTGAGCCCATTCTGAAAGTTTTACTGGGGTTGTTCTAGATAAATGTTCTTTACGTTTCTTATACTTTTTTCCTAAATATTTTCTATATGCAATGGCACATAAAGCTGGTACCCATAATGCTGCGAATAGATAGAGTTGTCCGGTGACAACTATTAGGACTGCTATTATAAGAGTTATGAGTGTTGCTGCTTTATAGGTTGTGTTAAGACGATCTCTATTGACTTTAGTATAGAGATACTCACGAACCTTTTCACGCTCATTCCATAATTCTTCCATCTGTTTTACAGTGTATCCACCGCCATTTTGTATCCTATTTGTAATATTGATATTAAGTTCTATAAATGCTTCTTGTACTTCTTCAATATTCATCCCTCTATACACACGGCCTATGGTTGGTAGAATGATTATAATAATTGGAATAAAGAATATCATTAATTCTTTAATCATAGGATCCTCTATATTATCGATGCTTCCTACTTCCATGGCTTGCACGATTGCTTTTGCTAATCTTTCAAATAGTGCCTTATCTTTAAGAAAATATGCCTTATATTTTGTTAATAATTCTGTAATATAAGATGCAGTTTTCTTTGCGGATACTTCTATAGTATGAATCTCGTCCTTTGGTATATCCTTTTTTAACTGTTCTATCCCATCATTTAGTTTTAGTATCTTTGCTTTCATATCAATCGCTTTAAAATCCTCTTCAAACTGTTTTATGCGATTATTAATGTTAGAAATTTCAACCTCATCTATTTTATTTTGTGCACTGTTAAAGTTACCTTCTTCAGCACGTTGTAAGGCTCCAGATGCAAGATGGTGAAGTCTTTGACGATTGTTTGACACCTTCTCTAGACCCCTCATATGTTTAGATAGGGTCTTGCCATTTCCTGATCGTATCCTTTTCATTATATTATTTTCAGCATTTGTTCCAGAAAGACGCTGTCCACTTAGTTTAACATTTTCATATTGATTTACTCTAGCGGCCTCTAATAGGGCTGTAGCGGAACCAGATCTAGCCTTTTTTACATTACGCGTAGCCGTTATTTTACCGCTCATTCTATTCCATAGAGATCGTGTATTTGCGGCCGGAGCCCTATTTTTACGCGTGAACGGATTCCACATACTAAGTGATTATATTTTGAAGAGTCCAAAATTGAATGACCAGGTTCCTTTGGTAAACACTGTAAGCCCTATAGCGTAATGGATAGCGCGTCAGTCTTCGGAACTGAAGATTGTGGGTTCGACCCCCACTAGGGTTATTTTTACTGGGTCAAACTAAATCAACTGTTTAAATATTAATCACAAGTGGTGATTAATATTTAAACTATATGCAGCTCTAACGCCGCTCACATACTAAAAACACAAAAATACAAACGCCATGACGTGAATGTGACGTAATGTATACAGATTTAGTTAGAATATGCCAAGCCTCCCATTCCTGACATCACGCGGAGCACGTTGTAGTTCGTCGCGAAGACATAGACGGACGACGACGTCGACGTGCCAACCGCGTTGTTGGACACCGTGAGGAGGAGCGTCGTGTTATCAATGCGCGACAAGTTGCACGTGCCCGAGGGCTGGTGCTGCTCGGGCTGGAGAGCGAACGAGTAGACGTTGACGCCGACGGCGGGGACGTTCGTGTGGTGCTGGTAGGGCTGCACCAAGTTGAAGTAGTCGCCCTCGCGCGTCTGGAAGCGATCGTGGCCGTTGAGCTGGAGGAGCGCCGTGATGACGGGGTTCTTGCCCGCCATGCCCTCGACACGCGTCACGGAGTAGCCCGACTCGTGGACGCAGCGGTCCCACCAGTCGGAGAAGTTGAAGGGCTGCTGGCCCTTCCACTCGCCAATCACGGCATCGTCGCACGAGACGAAGGAGTCGCGCTGGACAACCCACACAAGCTCCTTGCAAGGGTGGTTGAAGTTGAGCTTGAGCTTGTTGGCCGACGACGTGATCGACTCCGCGCCCGTGAACTGGAGCGTCTCGATGAGGTACTCGTGGGAGACCTGGGCGAACTTGCGGCGCTCGTCCGTGTCGAGGTAGATGTAGTCGACATAGAGCGAGGCGGCCTGGAGGTTGGCAGCCGCGACGCGTTCACGGATCTGGTGCGCATTTGTGAGCAAAGGCGTGTTGTCCCAGCAGAGGTTGCGGAGGTCGTTGAAGTCGAGGTTGATGCGGACCTCGTGGTACTGGAGCGCGATCAGGGGAAGCGCAAGACCAGGGTTGCGGCAGAACCAGAACTGGAGGGGGATGTAGAGCGTGTAGGCGGGCGCGCACGAGAGAAGCTCGGGCGACGAGTTGGGCTCACCGGCGGCGCAGTCATTCTCGCAGCCAGAGCCACCCTGGCGAAGGAGGTTCGTGAGCTGGGGAACATTGCCAACCATCTTGGCATAGCCGGCCTGCTTGCCAGCCTCCTGCGTGAGCTCATTCCAGATGTGGAGCCAGTTGCCATAGTGCTTGTCGATGCGCTGGCCACCGATCTCGATCTCAACGGCCTTGATAAGATTGTGTCCGACCCAGTTGAGCCAGCGGAACTCGGCACCCGAGCCGTCCGTCGTGGGGTTGAGCTGCACCGAGGGGAGCGTCGCCTGGAGGTACATGCGGCTGATCAAGTCGCCGTTGCGCTGGATCGTGCACGTCACGCGCTTGCCGAAGCCAGGCGAGCCATTGAAGGGGTTCTCGATGGCCTCCATGGCGAAGTTCGTGTGGCGGCGGTAGACCACCTTGAAGAAGGTAATCTGGGGGTTACCCGTAAGGTAAACGTCCTGGGCACCGTAGGCGACGAGCTGCATGAGACCACCACCTGTCATTTGTTATACCCCTTTGCTAGAAATAAATTTCAGAGGCCAAGGGCGGCGCCGGGGACCAGAGTCTCCGCCAGATCCGAAGCCTAAACACCAGATCGTTCCCAATCTAGAAAAATGGCAGAGGAACCCTTTTTCAAAATACGGGCCACGAAGCGCTCGAATCCGGAATCGAGAACCACTCTTGATCGCCTTCATCATGTACGAATGCAGGCTCTTCTTGAGAAGGAATCGGATCTCGAGACCTTGAAGGCTTCTCTTAAAGATCTTCAAGGCCGGGTAACATCCGATGAGATCGAATCCGAGCAGCTTAGAAAGAAGCAGGAGGAGCTTAAGAGAGAACTCGAGAGGCGCCAGGACAAGAATGAGATCTTCGACTATTTTTTGGACACCGGTGAGATCTTATACAACTATTACGAGATTCAAAACAAGATTTCAAATGGCACGGGTGCACCTCAACGACGACCCGTAGCGAAACCTGGATCTGTTCTAGCGGCTCTCGAATCTGCAGCGGGGACGCCCAGTGGAACACCCGTGCCGGGGACAAGCGGTTCGGGTGAACTTCTTCGCCGAGACAAACTTCTAGAGGAATATCTCCTAAAGGTGGATCCGGCTCATGCTCGGGGTGCCACGACCTTTGATCAGGACCCCTATGGTGAATGTGAGGAGTGCGGTACTGAAATGATCTTTTCTGCCAATGAGGCCCTTTTCACCTGTACAAACTGCGGAGCCCAGGAGTTCGTTCTCATCGACTCCGATAAGCCCAGTTATAAGGATCCTCCTCGGGAGGTCAGTTACTACGCCTACAAGCGTATTAACCATTTCAATGAGTGGCTCGCCCAGTTCCAGGCCAAGGAGTCCACCGAGATTCCTGCCGAAGTTTATGATTCTATTGTGGCGGAGCTTAAGAAGGAGAGAATCATGGACTATCGTACCTTGAAACAGAGTAAGATTCGGGAGATTTTGAAGAAGCTCAAATACAATAAGTATTATGAGCACGTGCCCCATATTATGAATCGTCTGAATGGCCAGACAGCGCCTGTGATGAGCCGGGAGATAGAGGAAAAGCTGCGCTATATGTTCAAGGAGATTCAGCCATCTTTCCAGAAAAACTGTCCGAAGGAGCGGAGTAACTTCCTCTCCTATTCCTATGTACTTTATAAATTCTGTGAGCTGCTCGAACTGGATGAATATCTGGCCTCCTTCCCGCTTTTGAAAAATCGTGATAAGCTCTATGTGCAGGATAAGATCTGGGCTTTAATCTGTGGAGATCTTAGTTGGCAGTTCATCCGGTCGATTTAAACATGAGGATGTTCTTTCAGATATTCTCTTAAGTTTCGTTGTTTCCTATTTGCAGAGTTTAGGGAATATTTATGAGCAATCTTCGCATTTCTCGCACGAACTTTAGCCGTTGATTTAGATACTACAGAGCTTGCAGACCCTGGATCACTGGCAACAGAATCTGTATTTGACTGTGAGTTTGGTCCGTTCACGCTATTCTCTGTAATAGAAGTCTGAGACACATTACAATGCTTCTCTATCCACCCATCCGGTGGCTCCGTACTTCCATTATAGCGAGCGTAATATCCATTGTTGAATGGCGAGTTCGGGCCTCCCTTGCGCTTACATGAAAATCCCCGTGTAGATTTGAAGTTAGGCGCATTTTGATATGGAAAGGCTGCTACGGAGCCTTCTCTAGGCTTTCTATTTGGCCTCGGGGCTCTTCTCGTATTGCCGAAGGGCCACATCCTATTTATAACGTCACATATCTATCATAGATATGTAATGCTATACGATTTTAATCAAATATTTTGCTTTCTAATCGATTCGTTTAGATCCGGCCACCGGGGAAGCCAACGAGGTTGGCGCCAATACCGAAGCCAGCGCCCTGGCGAGCCGTGGCGCCAATCGAGGGCGAGACGACGTCGAGGATCGCAAAGACGGCCGCGGCGACAACGCCGAGCGTCACGATCTCATCCCAGGGGAGCGAGCGACGGGGAACAAAGATAGCCGCAACAGCGACGAAGAGACCCTCGACGAAATACTTAACCACGCGATTGACGATTTCAGACGCGGAGTTCATGCTGTCTATATTCCCATCGTAGATTTTTCTTCGGAACAGATTTGATTCCTTCGGTCGGATTCCTTTGGTCGGATTCCTTTGGTCGGATTCCTTTGGTCGGAATCCTTTGGTCGGAATCCTTTGGTCGGAATCCTTCGCGTATTTCTATCTAAAGCAAGACTCCTACAGAACTATAGAACCAATGGCTGCTCGGGAGGATTTTCTGGAAGAGGATGCCGAGATACCCGGACAGAAGGTTTGTCTCCTTAGCTTTCTTAGCCCGGAGAAGGTCTTGGCCAAAAAAGATTTGTTCATGTTTGAGGCCTTCCTCAAGACTTATGAATATTCTAGCCGGGTTGCTGCCATGGAAGAGTTCTTGATCAAATCCGTCAGTGGCATTAATGCGAAGCTTGATGCGGAGTCGGATCGCCTCCTGGGACTGGATCTGAGCGGCGCGTCGGAGGTCTGCCGGGCGGCTCGCTTCCAGCTTGATACGGTGGTTGATGACCTTAAGGCCTTTATTCAGAAAAACGATGCCGCCATGCGCGATTCGAAGCTAAAGGATGCCTTTGACACCTTCATGTTCACGAACAAGGCCAAGCTCGAGGATGAGTTCTATGCGAAGAATGAGTTCCAAACGACGGTCCGTGGCCTCAAGATCCGTGGTGTATATGGCAGCCAGGCCGAGGCCGTGGCTCGCTCAAAGAAGCTGCAGCGCATGGATACGCTTCACAACATCTTCTTGGCTGAGGTCGGAAAGTGGTTGCCCTGGGATCCCGAGCCCAATGATGTCGCCGACCAGGAGTATGCCGAGGAGGAGCTCAATACGCTCATGAAGAAGTATAAGGAGAATGAGGAGGCCCGGGAGCAGTTTCAGAAGGAGAACCGGGGGCGTCTTTCCAAGAAGCAAGATGTATCCGGATCCGTAGTCGAGGCTCCGGCCTCTGGAAATCCTCTAGAGGGATCGAAGCTCGGCTCGGATGTCACCGGAATGTTCGGTACGGATGGCCCGGCTGACTTGGCGATCGCTCGTAAGATGGAGAACTCGGGGCTCGATTAGTGTGTTGAGTCACATATGCTTAATAACTGACGGTATAGAAAATCAATATTGATCACTAGTATAGTCATCAATATTGATATTATAAGGTTTCCGGACAAAGGTTTCCGGACAAAGGCTTCCGGACAAAGGTTTCCGGACAAAGGCTTCCGGACAAAGGTTTCCGGACAAAGGCTTCCGGACAAAGGCTTCAAGCGCTGCGCGGGAAATAGTCATTTGTGTAGGGAGGAGAGATGGCACGGCACACATTCTCCTGACAGAACTCCCCCTCATTGCACGTAACCCCCTTGCAATCGAGATCGCGGAAACCCTCCGGAAATGAACGCATATACTTCTTGCGGAGCCAGGGTAGTGCCGCCACGACTAAAACAAGAAAGGCAAAGAGTGCAACGAGGCCATATGCACCACGGGGACTCTTCATTCTATTATCTTGGCTTATAATATAATGAGTAAACCTACGGCTACGCCTGTTAGCAAGGCTGGCAAGAAAGGTTACCCTGTTACATCAGCTGACCTACGTCAACTTGCGGGTATTATTGATTCACGATATGATGAAGAAACTGGCGATGCAGAGACAGGGAGTGGAGAGAGAGGGGTAGTAAGGAGAGGAATGAGTGCTACGCCTGGAGCTGGTACGCCTGGAGCTGGTACGCCTGGAGCTGGTACGCCTGGAGCTGCTCCTACAGGGGTCGCTACAGGTGGTAGACGTAAGACAAAGCGCAGAGGAAAGAAGCACAGCCGCCGCCGTGGAAAGAAGCACAGCCGCCGCTAAACCGTGAACAAATACTAATCTTAAAAGCACCCTCTGGATGCATTTTGGCCTACAACACTACATAGGCTAAGTTAAGAACGCCTAATAGGCGTTCTTAAGTTTGGCACTTGGCGGTAGAAAAGCATCCCAGCGTCAAGGAACAACCGGAAGCACCAGCGTCTCATGCATGATCGGAACCTCTTTCGATAAACAGAAGCCATTCATACATTCCAGACCATGTGGGCATCCGGGAAAGTCAACCCCACAGCGCTGAATCATCGATGATGGATTCTGAAAACGTTCCCGCTGGAAGAAGAGAGTTACGCGATAATAGCGATCCACCACAAGTAGCGCAACACCTATAGCGGCAAATATAAGAAGGCACTTAACCTCGTCCTTCATCTATTCGGTTAAAACTTCTTCTGCACAGCAATCGTCGGACCCTTCAGACGCTTCGCGGCCATCGGATCATAGGCATTCATCTCCTCTTCCTCCTTGTCCCTGTAGTTATTCGCCGAGTGTTGCCAGAACTCGGGAGCACCAATCTTAAAATCCGGATGAATCTCCGCCTTGTACCAGAAGACGCAGTCCTCCAGCTTCGCCGACTGACTCGTGTTATCTACCACCAAACATTCATAGTTCTGGGTGCACTGGTCCATGATCTGGCAGAAAAACTCGAAGCTCGGAAAGGCCGAGGCGTAGTTGTCAAAGATGCGCTTGCGATTCGTCATATACGGCTCTCTCAGAATAAAGACAAAATCGACGTTCGTACGAAGCGCCGGCTGGATACCCAGTGGATACTGCATAGTAATGATAAAGAACACCTTCAACCAGCGGCCGTTCATGAAAAGATACCGAATATTCTTGTCATGAGTCCATGAATCATCGTACATACAGTCGTCGAGAATCATAAAGGCCCGAGGATCAATACGAGACTTACCGCCACTGGCCTGCTCCTTCTGAATCCGCCCCATGATCATCTTTTGCCGTTTTACGTAGTTGGCCAGAATGAGAGCATTGTACTCGCCGTGAATGAAGATCGGCGGAATCATCTTTCCGTAGAAGGAGTTCGACTCCTCCGTACCGCTGATCACGGTTCCTAGGGGCATGTCCTGGTGATTAAAGAGTAGGTCACGCACGAGCGTGGACTTGCCCGTACGGCGGCGGCCAATAAAGATACATACGGCATCCTGTGGAACCTTACGCATTTCGAATTTCCGTAAAGATATATTCACTGCACCGGCCATGGTTCTGTAACTGTGGCGACGAAAAATACGGAGGGAACGGGCCCGCGGGTTTGAGTGCCTTTGAATTTATGAGCTGCGGGAAGAATGGACCTCCGGGGATGTAATCTACCAAAGCCCTCGTACCAGATTGAGCCACTCCCGAGAGAGTTGCATTCCGTGCAGGGGTATTCTAACCTCAATACGGTCTTTCCTACGGTCAATGAGATTCTTGATCTCCAGGATGCATCCAATGTATGGCTGGCCCCTGTGATTGATCGCATTGATTGTTCAGGACAACCCGGATCCTGTGCGATAACTGTAAGTGGCGAGACAGTCCGGGCATATATGAAGACAACTCACTTGCTCAATCCGATCCAGTGGATTAAGGGGTTCTACGATAAGGCAGATCGTTTGAATCGGAAGCTGTCCGATCCCTGGAATCAGGCCTATATTGACGCGGTATCCTGTTATCTAGTTGGCCGCCTCTATAGCCAAAAAGTATCCCCCCATTTCAACGCCTTTTACGGTGCCTTCACGGCCAAGGCGGCCACCTATTCCTATAATCTCACAGATGACTTTGACAGTTATCGGCAGAACAAGTGGTTCTGGTCTGGACATAAGAAGGGTCTGTATAAGCTCTCGGTGATTAATGAGGATGCTTCTGGATCCGTCCCTGAAGAGGTCCTAAAAGACATCTTTACGGAGTTCGACGATGAGTCCTCCGACTCTTCGGGAGACTCTGAAGAGGAGTCTGAGGAAGAGAACTATGAGTCAGAGGATGAGGATGACGAAGAGGATGAGGAAGAGAGTATCGAAAGTGTTGTGAGCGAGGTCCTCGATTCAGAGCCAATAGATCTTGATAATGCCACCCTCAAGTCCGAAGAGATGTCGGAAACCTCCTTTGCCTCCGATACAAATATGGAAGACGGTGAATACAAAATCGTCTGTGATATCTCAAACTATCCGGTCATGATGATTCTTACCGAGGAAAACAAGGGGACCATGGACGCGCTGCTGGATAACTTTGCGGCAGTCGGTGCCAGCCCTGGATCTGCCGAATGGGAGCTCCGCTGGTCGGCCTGGGTCTTTCAGATTGTAGCAGCTCTTTCAGTCGCACAGGAACTCCTCGGACTCACGCACAATGATCTTCACACCAATAATATTGTCTGGTCAGCAACGGAGGAGGAGTTTCTATTCTATACGATGCGCGACGGTACGGCCTTCAAGGTTCCGACCTTCGGTAAGATTTTCCGGATTATTGACTTCGGCCGCGCGATTTTCACACTCAACGGAAAGACTCTTGTGAGCGACGATTTCCGGTCCCAGAATGACGCGGGTGGCCAGTATCGCTTCAAGCCTCTGTACAAGAATGTTCAAAATGCCGTTTTGCCGAATCCATCCTTTGATCTTTCTCGGTTGTCGGTCAGCCTCTTTCAGGCACTCTTTCCGGACACGCCTGCTATTGACGAGAGTGGTGATGTGCTGAGCTCTGAGGATGGACTCACCGTGCTAAAGACTGTCTCACCTCTTTATAATGTGCTGTGGAAGTGGCTGATAGATGATGCGGGTATAAATGTGTTGATCAATCCGGATGGATCGGAGCGGTATCCGGATTTCTATCTCTATAAGCATATTGCTGCGAATGTACATACGGCGATTCCTCGGTATCAGGTCGTAGAGCCAGCTTTTGACCGATTCCAGGTGAATCCGTCAGAAGTTGGTAAGGCCTGGTCGTTGTTTTGTTAGCGTCTTTTTTTAATGAAAATATGTAAGATATAATCTTTCTAATAAATTCATCATATTTTTTGTTAAACTTGCTGTATTGTAAGCTTTAATACGTTCTAATTCAACTAGAATAAAATCTAGTATTTCAGGTTCCTTATCCATTACCTTCTGTGGAACATCATAATGACCTACAACAAGAGTGAACTTACCTGGTGTAGATAAAAACTTATTTATTCTAGTCATAGTTTTCTTTTCGTCGGGTGTAAAAGTACCGTAAGGTGCATTCTCTATTACATCATCAATACGCTCTAATAGATATTTTAATTTACCCCCGCTATATGCATTTGATTTGCGGCGAGCTTCAAATACGTTATGTATATTTGTATTTGCATTTACTTTAGATGCATTACGTGCATTAACTGTCACTCCCTTATGAACGCCAGGACCGCCTTTCGCTTGTCCCGCACCACCCCGTTGTTTTCTTCCTCTGGTACCTCTAGATCCTCTTTTTCCGCGAGTATGTCTAAAACCCATTCTAATATAGGTAACTTATATAAATCTAGAGCGTCTCAAGTTAAGAAAGTCCCTTGGGCCTTCTTAACTTTACCGTCAAGTGCTAGGATTAATAACTCCAGAGGAGTTATTAATCCAGCCTACTTGCCTATTTAGTGTTGTAGGCCAAAGTTAAATACTCCCCCTAAGGGGGTACTTAACTTTGGCACAACACGGTAGTACTTAACAGTCGACTTTTAGAATTTAGGCACACCCACCTGCACCTCCTCATCACCCGAACCCCCACCCATCTTTATAGCAGCCAAGGATGCGGGAGCGAAGGTCATAATACTCTTGATAAGGCTAGAGGCCGACTCGGGAAGAAGCTGCATGATGAAGGCGACTAGGATCGCCCCGATTAGGAAATCGCGGAGGAGACCCTTGACGCCCGGGGTCCCTTTCTCGATCAGGACCGTGGATCCAGCTCCCAGGACGGATAATGTTAGTCCACCTATGGCCATTCCAGCCCAGAGGTGTGACATTTCTGCGGCGTCGGCAGGAAAAAAGACGCGGTTTTTCGCGCATTACCGTCAAGTGCCAGGATTAATAACTCCTGCTGCGCTAGAGTTATTAATCCAGCCTACTTGCCTATGTAGTGTTGTAGGCCAAAGTTAAGTACCCCTTAAAGGGGGTACTTAACTTTGGCACAACACGTTACCGTCAAACACTTTAGAGCTGTTCGAATCCATCCATTGGAAGAGACTCATCCCCAATAAGATCAAAATCATTCAAGGCCTCGCCTGGAATATCTGAGAAATCTACGGCATCCTGCTCAGATTCCTCTGTCATTGGCTTGAAATCGGACCCCTCGGGATTCTCTGAATCAAAGACACTGTCGAGACCGGTGAACTTCACACGCGCGTCACCCTCTGAACCCACGATGATAGTGGGAGTATTCGACCGAGCAGACTCTAAGGGCTTGGCCTCAGGTTTGGCCTCAACCTTTTCCTTGGGCTCCTCGACCTTCTCTTCAACCTTTTCCTTGGGCTCCTCGACCTTCTCCTCGACCTTCTCCTTGGGCTCTTCTGACTTCTCTTCAGAGACCTCAACCTTCTCTTCAGAAACCTCGACCTTCTCCTTGGGCTCCTCGGGCTTCTCCTCAACCTTCTCCTTGGGCTCCTCAGGCTTCTCTTCAGGAACCTCAACCTTCACTTCAGGCACCTCAGCCTTGGCCTCAGCCTTGGCCTCAGCCTTGGCCTCAGCCTTGGCCTCAACCTCTTCCTCATGCTCATCCTCATCATCCCGCAAATACTCCTTCAAAATGCTCTTGACAGGCAGCATGGAGCGAATGGCCTGGTTCACACCATCGTTAATGAGCCCCTCAATCTGCCGCATATTCTTCTGGCGCTCCATCGAAGTCCCCGAGGCCGAAAAGAGATAGGTATTCGTCCAAAGAAGACGCGCACACTCCGTCATGGTCCGGTGAATAAAATGATCTAGTTTCGGAATAGTAATCTGCAACTTCTTCTGCTTCGTCGTTAAACGAATCGCCGATAGAATCTTTGTGTGCGCAATAAAGACTGCCGTGAGCAGCTCTTCCATATAATCACAGTGCGTGGCCGTAATCACTGCCGCAGTCTCTCGCTGGACCTTGTCGTGATTCCAATCCGTAATCCCCTCAAGCAACTTCTGGAAATTCATGAGCCCCTTCTTGGAATCCGGATCGAGCGTCTTGGCCTCCTCCAGCATTGTCAAAAAGAACGACTGCATGGCCGGCACAATATACTGACAGAGCTGACGCGTGTATTCACCCTTGGCCTCCGCATATACACCCACACCCTCTCCTCCAATATCCATACTAACTTCCCGCAGGAGTTGTCGCGGATTTATTAACCGCATAGGCGGCGAGCTGAATCCACGGCGAGGATCCGGCTCCACAGGCCCTCATCGCCTCCTGCAGATGTACATCATCGTAGTTCTTCATCATGAGACCTGATAGAATCTTATAGGGGTTTGCACCCTGTCTCCGGAGCTCCATAATTCCAGTCCAATCCGGAAGGGTTGCCTCAGCCTCCCGTGGGATTCCCAAGGCCGCTGCCAACCCCTCGTTTTTAGATCGCCTATAGGAGGAGTCCGAACGCATAGATACGATCGTACATCGTGACAGAATCGGTGGAGACAACTTCCAGAGTTCCCGGGCTTCCAGACAACACTTCACATTTGGCCCGGCGGTCTCAAGAATCCGGCGTAAAAAGGCCTGGGCCTCCTGAGTCAGATCATCGGCGCCCTCGATCCACACAAAGAGCCGATCCTTCGAACGAACCTGTTGGTGGAGAATCTCCCGACCCTCTCGGAGACTCCGATCCGTCCGCGCATTCCATCGGAAGAGCTTGGCCTTCGCGAGTGCCGCCTCCTCCCGAATCCATCGTGACTTTCCTGTGCCAGGTTCGCCGCTAATAAGCAGCGCACCTTTACAGGGCTTGGACATCGTTATTTACGATACGGATCTATGGTTTAGGTCAAGATCTTAAGAGTACAGCCAGATAGGGCCCCCTGCTTTTTCGCACGCGTGACATTTTTAGCAGGCAGCCGATTGTAAAAGCTATTCTTAAGAACATTGGTCTTATTTCCGAACATTCTCTTTCGAGTGTTATTTAGGAATGATTTTACAATAGCGACGCCCTTCCCCTTCAGATTCTTAGAGGCATTCATGTAAACAGATGGTGGCATATTCTTTCCAGCCTGAAATATAGTATTCTTACAATCGGGATTACAGTGGCCCTTTATACATTCCTTCTTAGATGTGGCCCTGCCCTTCTTTGACCGGAGTTTCTTTAACATATCATCTATAGACTCTTTCGGTAAGCCCAACTTCTTTGCGACTTTCACAGCCATCCTATCAGATCCCTCTTGAAAGGTCTTTCCGCAGAACTGTGATTCACAGCGCTCCATTCTAATGTGGTGTGCTAAAGTTAACTTTGGCCTACACCACTACCGTGAAGTGCCAAAGTTAAGTACCCCCGTAAAGGGGGTTCTTAACTTTGGCACGATACGGATGCTGTCAAGTAGGCTAAGTTAAGAGCGCCCTTCGGGCGTTCTTAACTTTGGCACT
>Ga0187843_10000627_pt1 | contig 24144 bp, 17 predicted proteins | sample SpaLakP09_SKY_43_FD_134516 | JGI IMG/M metagenome (GOLD analysis project Ga0187843, IMG submission 134516) | Oligotrophic lake water microbial communities from Sparkling Lake, Wisconsin, USA - SP09_SKY_43 | ecosystem: Environmental > Aquatic > Freshwater > Lake | place: USA: Sparkling Lake...
CCATTATTCTTAATGACACCCATAACTATATTGTATAATTCTTCAATATGATTCTTTACATTCGTCATTCCAAGTTCCACATCCTGTTTTGAATTGTTTGTATTGTTTGTATTGTTTGTATTGTTTGTATCATTTGTATAACCTCCGCCTAAATGCTCATTCAGATATGGCTTCTTAAACTGATTAAATATAGAGCGCATTGTCTGAATAGTAGGATCATGGGGCTCCATTCTAACGGCATACAACGTAAAAAACGGGCAAAATAAATGCGACTAGATAAAAATGCCAGCATCCGGCAACCGTGGTCCTCCTCGCGATACTGGCCCTTCTATTGAAGATTCGATCCGAGATGCAGAAACTCGCTCCCTTGACTTTCCAGCCACGGAGCGAGCTAATTATGTGCGTGCTATGATACATCGTGTCCGGGAGTTTCAAGCTGCTGGCAAAACAACCGACGATATTAAGGAACGACTTCCTGAGTTTGTTCGGGACTATCCCCATCTTTTTGAGACTGTGACTGGCCCTGATTTTGATCCAAGCACTCTGCAGACAATGTTGTCAATGCTGGATCGCATGGGAAACGGGACTCTAAATCATCACCAAGCGACGGTAATTGTAGGTAAGCGCTTGGCACAGAAGTATATACGACCCGATGAACAGCCATAGGTTTTGTTATAATAAAGGGTATATGGAAACGCTGACACCAAGCTAAACTCGTTTTAAAGTCATTCATAAGTTGGGTATCATACCATATTTCTGGATGAACTGCATACTGTTCTGCTATAGAAATCGCCCTACATTGTTGTTCCATGTTCATAAGAACATGCGAATGAACGTATGCCGATTCTGTGTCTGCCATAACTTCGAAACTGTCGGCAGGATATTTACCTTCTTCTATATTCGACAGAATGCTATTCAAAGATGCAAGCACTTCAGGCGGGGCGCTGATAAACCCACGCCCTAAGAAATATCTTTCCGAATTACACGGACGAGATATGGCTGGTTTATACAATGTCCATTCCTTAAAACAACGCCCTAACAACCCAATTAACACAATAGTGGATTCTGAAAAAATATCAAAGAGCTTCAACACGAAGGATCCATCCGAATGTAAGCAGCGAATCCCTGTCAATGCCGAATTTACTAGCAGTTTATACACCGACTTTTCCTGAAAATGATAATTAATGCTAAAATCAAATCCTCCGTCCGCGGTAAACAACGTTGCTCCAGGTGATACTGCCGCCACAAACGAATCCCTATTCGCTTCTACATATACATCCCCCGTCCCATCCGCCCCATAATGAAGACGCACTTCGCGGTGATTTTGAAGAAACGAAGAAGCTCTGCGCCATCCAGGGACGCGCTGATTTGTCGATCGCAAGGTCATTGCCGTGGCAACTTGAACCGTCTTTTTATTGCGCTGCGCTATATCAATAAGCGCCTGGATAAAGCCACCAGGGCCCTCCGCAATATGCGCGGAACGTATCTTCGACATTTGCTTCGGTAAATTCCCAAATAACTGGAGAACATCCAATATTTCAATAAGTTTAAAATACGAACGACTCAGTGGTTTAATTACAGCAATAGATGGATGAAAATAGTTATCTTCATGCGTATAGACCATTTCATAGGGATTTACCATTTTTTTTACAAGTTCCCACCGATGTATTTCCTCCAAGGCGGAAATTCTGTCTTTGGCCGTTCGCAGTATGCTCGGATGCTTATCGCACCATTCACCAAAGCTGAGTTGTTTCAAGGGTGAAAAAATACGCGGTTGCCATTGCACAGAAGCCCAAGGCGGTTTTGTCGCAGGGCCAGTTTCCATACTTTAGTATAGTATGTGGGCCTTAACCCTTACTCCTCTTCGCCACCCATAATCGTAATTTCTACATCGGCTTCGTCCATCAGAACCGCCCTCTGAGGCATAGCCACATTCATACGCAGGCGTGCTGTAGAACACATATCATCCTGATCCTCGTGTAACTCTGCGTTAATTTGCTCCTGCGTAGGACCCTCATCCTCATCTTCAAAGCCCTCCACCGGCGTCATACCCTCCTGGAGCCTCATGAATGCCGACTCATCAAAGAGGACATCAAAGAAGCCCGTTCCACCACGAATGGGCTGCCCCATCATAATATTCGCCGAGATACCTGTCACAGGATCCATCTCGCCAAATAGGGCAGCTCGCAACAGAATCTTTTCCGTCTCCTCAAACGACGCCTTCGCAAGAGGACCTATATCCATCTTATTAATACCATAGCGATCTGCCGACATTAGACGCCCTGCGCGCGTCATTACATCGCACAGGAGTCCCAGGTGTCGACAATTCACACCTGACTCCTCAAACAATGTCGTGATCTCATGAATAAGCGTGGCACGTGTGGCTTCAATACCCAAATTCGGGTATATGTCATGTACGTGGCTGCTCGTGAGTTTCGTGCCATCTACATACGGGTGGTTCATCACTGTGAGAAAGTTCGTGCCATCCGTATCGAGCACATACTGCGTGACTTGCTTATACACACCCTCCTCCTTGTTAAATTCCACCACATCCTTGTCTTGGCGGAAATTCACTGCCTTGATCCCAGGCACGCCACGAATCACAATCCCTGTTAGCAGCCTATTCTGTAGCTTCTTGAGTGCCAGTAAATCGTCCATACCCGAATTCATTTCGGGAGGAATACGCACACGCATAATCAGCCGCTGCGAGTTATAGTCGCTATAGACAAGATTAATCGCCGTCCCGAATTTCTGTCGCAGCACAAACGCAATATCGTCCATGCTGATATTCTTCATAAACATGCGCTCCCTATCAAGCTCCAGGCGAAGCATCAGCCGACTCCACATCTGCTTTTCCTCCTCTTCTACCCCTTCTTCGCCAAACTTGGGGGCCGGCGCGGCATCAGGATCCATTTCCGCCTCAAAGGCCTTGTAGAATTTGATCAAATCGCGGTCCTCCTCAAGCACCGACGAAGAATCATCTGGGTCGTAGTAAATGGCAGCCTTCACCGTAATATCCTTCAACAGCGTGAGTTCCAAGTCCTGCGCGACCTTTCTCGCCTTTTCCTTGGAATCGCGAATTTCGGGCTTCAATGTCACCGTTAGAGAAATCGCCTTGGGGTTCTGTGTAACCTTGAGCAACTCCTTCAAACGCGGCACACCTCGCGTGACATTCGACTTGGCAGCCACACCAGCTAAATGGAATGTATCTTTGCAGGCAATACAATCCATTGTCATAAAGTTGCGCGTGGTGGCAACCGTCAGGTCATAGACGCGGTCCTTCATAGGGCGAATTTCCTGAATAGACGTGATTTCGTCCCACACCATGTCACACGTTACTTTGCGGCGACATGTGCGCTCCTTACCTTCTTTAAAGTGCTCTTCTAATATCGCCTGTTTGCTATCCACGGATAGACGAAATGTATTAGCAAACACGCTACTGTATTTTGCGAGAACAGTTAATGTATAGTTTGTGCGCACAGAATCAAAGACCCCCTTCTCAGGTGTTCTCTCTGACAGTGTGCTGAAGATTCCGAAACGAGCCAACAGTGTGCCGAAACGTGTAAGGAGATCCTTTGAAACGGACGTCACCTTCACACAGCCTGTTTTTTCTATTGTTCCATCCCCACTTATATAGCCGTCTATGAGACCCTGAACAAACTCATCCGATGCTTGAAATACCCAGTCAGGCATTGTCTTCTCGTAACTCACACGACCAAAGAGTTTCTGCATGAGAGTGGCGAGTAGCGTTGAATGAATAACCAAACTAGTGGTTTGTCCGTGGATTCCCGACTTTTCAGCTTCACGTTGTCCAGATACCATATGGGTCCCCACATTCCACTCGGTCATAAGGGCAGACACCTTTTTCAAATAGCCCGTATGATTATTTGTGATATTCACTTGTATCGTATTGCTCATACCCTCCGCCAGATAGGCACCTACGAAGAATCCAAAGGACTCTGTGAGTAGAATCTCTGCAGGAATCTGCGAAACATCCGTGCCATAGAGCCAGTCCGTTGGAGGCAGATGTTCTCTGAGACTCAGGCTCTTCACCGTTTGTAAATCACCTAGGGCCAAAGAGTTTGCAATAGGAATTACATCACCTACGCGCAACTCAGATCCATTTATATCCTGCACTTTGTCACCCACCTTTGTAAGGAATGACTTACCCTTGGTGGCTTTTAAAGAGCGCCCAGATGCGAGTGTCACTTCCAGAATAGTATCCGTGCCGTCCTCATTTACAACAGGGTGTCGAGTAATGGCTTCCAACTTTGTCCACATCATTTTACCAGACTCATCGCATGAAATCGCCTGCCAATCATTTCCATCCTTCAACTCCATGTAGAGCTGGTTATTTGGAAACTCCTGAATCTCATCCGGCGACATGGCCATCTTTTCATCTATGAATTCCCCAATCCGAGGACAGACGATTAGACCATTCTTTGCAATCATTATTGGGGTATCCCAATCTACACTATTGAGCGTCATCTGAGTCGATGGCTCACCAATACTCTGTGCCGCGATGATACCGACCTGCTCCCCAGGTTGCGCCCAGCCCTGCCAGTTCTTCACCACAATCATCTCACACACTGTATCAAATGCCTTGCGTGTCAGGCGCTCCTTCAGAACCATCTTGTGGGGTGCCAGATAGAAACGAAGAAGAGCCGCCCAGAGTTTATGATACGACTGCGTCCTCTCAATCAGCTTGTCAATACCTTGTAGGACATAGAGGGGCGTCAAATCCGTCGCTGCCTTCTTTTCCAGGCGGAAACTAGTCGTCACATTCGTCAGCACACGGTCAATGTTCACAGACGCAAACAGAGCTACGTCCTGCTTGGACCGCTGAACTCCCTCCACGAGCATCTTGCGATCCACCAGCACTTGCTCCGCAAACGACTTCAGGGCCTCTGTATCCTCGCCACGCAGAGTGCCTTCGGCCAATACGCCCGCCATATCTGCATTCTCCATCCCGTAATCCCGCCGAACTTCCATGTCACTCAGCTTTCCAAGACCCAAGCTCGCTGACTCTATCTTGGTCGCATTGATTCCGTCCTCGCCGTATTTGAATTGAACCATATTCATGCGGCTGTCTCGGACAGAACCATCGTATTGGACAGTTAAATCCTCCATGGCCTTGACGAGCTGTCGCTGTATATAGCCTGTGTCGGCGGTATCATAGACTTGAAGGCCATTCGCCAAACCAAATGTGAATGTTCCAGGCACTGTCAAATCATATAACTTAGGATACTTTTCTAGACCAACAGGTGTAATCTCCACAATTTCATCTAGAACTACATCCTTCTGGGATGGGAAGTTACGATGCTCAGAAGAGGCCTTTAGAGCCAGTAGTTTTGTATTCTTCGCATCATCCATGAGACGTATCCTATATGCAAATCGTTTCGCCCATTGAGCCCTGATCGATAGGCGGTAGCTTGGTTGAATAACCTCCGTGCCAAGATTATTGCTTGTAAGTTGGGACTCAAACACCTTTGCAAAGATACCAAGACGACTCAATAGCATATTGATGCCCTCAATCAAATCCTTGGAAGCAGAACCGACTTCCACCGAGTTGTCCGATACAGAACCATCTCCAGAGAAGTAGCCATCAAGAAGTGCCACTATGAAATGTTCAGGCGCTGCAAAGGACTCCGCAGGAACACGCTTATTGGATGCTCCATGCCCAACCAAGAGGTCTAGGAACTTGGCTAAGACAGTGGAATAGCCACGCACGGTAGTAGTCACACCCCCTATTGCGTTGAGCTTTACATCTTCGATAGTCTTTACACGCTGACTCTCAAACCAGTCATGAACGAACTGACAGATTGCCGAATTGTTGTTCGTAATAGCTATATATCCACTCGTCACATCCACATTACCCTCCGCAAGGAACACGCCCAGGAAACGGCCATTCTCTTCACTCATGGTGAACTCATCGGGAATGCGCGCGTGGTCACGGTTGGTAGTAAAGGGATAGACATATCCACGAAGTATATTATCCGTCTTAGAACGTGTGAGTGTTCGCACAAAGCGCCCTTTATTCTCGTAAGGAAGCGTGAAGGCCTTGCCATTGTTTTCATCCCACCAGCCGGCAGGAATGTGCTCGCGATCCAGCATTGCCTCCGCCACGGCCTCCTGAGCTACCAGGAAATCAGTTCCATAGAGATAGTCATTCTTTGATAGATACTTGGCAAGAGAAATGGACTGACAACCGACTGGAGGTGCTACTAGCTGCATGGTGACTGGCATACAATGCCCAGGACGCAGCTCAAGTGTATCCATCTTCTCAAATGTCTTTGTTTCGGCGCGCCAAATCAAGAGGGACTTGGATTCAGGGACAATCACGGAACGACCACCCAATGTCTTCACTTCATAGAGCTGTTTCCCAGGGTCATGGCGAGTGACTGCCGCTACAGAACCCCATGATACAGATCCCTCTGCTGTCACTGTAGGAATGAACGTATTCGATGATAGTTGTAGCATTTCAAGTTCGTTATCCGCAGGGAAATGCTCAATATCGCCCACCTTTGCAGCCCTCATATGCGCATCAATCCAGTCCCCAATTGCTACACACTTTGTCAGACCCCCTTCCATCACCACAATCTTCGTATCACCTGTCACAGACTTTACAGCTGTATCAATCAGACCCTCACGACCTGATATGGCGTGAAAGAAGAACTCCTGGGGTGTCAGTCCCTGAATAAAGCTGCTCTCTACAAAGCCTCTCGCCTCGGCACCATCATCATACTTTTTAAAGTGCGGCAGTGTCCTGTCCGAGAAGCCATAGGGAATACGCTTCCCTTCAGGCGCCTGCTGCCCCACACAGGCCATCATTTGTGCAATGTTAATGTTGCTACCTTTGGACCCTGCACGCACCATCGCCACGAGACGATTCTCATCCGAAAGAGCTCCCAGGCCGATTTTACCCGACTCCTCCGTGGCCTTATTCAGCTCCGTATATACCTTATCTTCAAATTCCTGCTGGTTCGTCTTTCCCGTGCTATTGTCAAAGAGATCCAAGTGAATCTGGAGAAGAATATTCTCAATCGCCGCCTTACGCTTCTTCACCACTTCCTCCATTTGCTTGCGCGTGTCCTCATCAGCTATAAGATCCGAGATACCCACCGAGAATCCATTGTAGACAAGAAACTGCTCCACCGTATTTTGCATAGAGTCAATGAAATTCACCGTATCTGTAGATCCATAATCGCGATACGTGACATGGACAATACCCTTGGATGGCTTGGAGAAGATGTCCTTGTCAAAGATTCCCTGCTCTACAACCCCTTCGCGGATTTTCACAAAATTCTCCTGCGCCTTGTTATCCTTATAGAGACCATTCCCCATCTCCAAGTTAATAGGAGGCATCAGCTGCGTGAGAACCTGTTGTCCCGTCCAACGAGGTGGCTTTCCCTCGGGCGTTCTTCCCGCCTTTGGCACAACTCCCTCAAACCTCTTATTCCACATCATCATGTTCATAAACTCACTCCTATTAAAATCCACATGGGGGCGAGTGAGCCTATAAGACCCCACCAAGGAATCCTGCACAACACCAATAAGTGGCTTCGCGTGACGAGGAGTTACAATCTGATGAGGAACCGCCGCAATCTCCGCCAGCTCCGTAGAAGCCTCATACGACTGGGGAATGTGCGCATTCATTTCATCACCGTCAAAATCCGCATTGTAGGGCGCTGTTACGGATACATTCAGGCGGAAGGTATTGTAGGGCAATACCTTGACTCTGTGACCCATCATAGACATCCTGTGGAGCGTAGGTTGCCTATTGAAGAGGATGATATCGCCATCATCCAAGTGCCTATTCACCACGTCTCCCAGCTTCAGCACAATCTCCCGCGTATTCACGTGCTTCAATGAAATCATGCGGCCATCGGGGCGCACAATGGTCTTTGCGCCTGGATGCTTGTCGGCACCATTCTGGATAAGTTTATACATTTGCTCCCGATTATAGGGCGTCACCTTCTCAGGCACCGTCAGATTAAGAGCAATCTTTAGAGGAACGCCAATCTCTGCTATAGACAAATTGGGATCGGGTGTAATCACAGAGCGCGCCGAAAACTCTACACGCTTCCCCTGGATATTGTAGCGAATACGACCCTCTTTTGAACCCAGACGCTGCTGCACAGACTTCAAGGGGCGCCCTGAACGTTGAGCAGAAGGAGCCACACCAGGAATCTGGTTGTCCACGAGGGTCGCAATATGATACTGTAGAACAGTGTGTTCATCCTCAATCAAGTTCTTGGAGGCATTGTTGTTGATCTTGTCCTGAAGACGCTGGTTGGTAGAGATGATTTCAAAGAGCTTGTGCGTCAAGTCATCCTCCGAACGCTGATTGTTGTCTTGAATCACGGAAGGGCGCACCTGGGGAGGAGGAATCGGAAGAACAGAGCAAATCATCCAATCTGGGCGACACCAATACCGATTGAGGCCCATGAAATCCACGTCCTCATCGGTAATGCGACGGAACAGGCGGAGAATGTATTCCACTTCCAAGACTTGCGTGACCTTTTCCGGCTTTTCCTGGCCGGGGTTGGTCAAACTATTTACCCATTCGGCCGTGATTCGTGCAATTCCATCCCGTGTGTAGCGATCCGGCTGGACTGCCCCACAACCATCCTCCGTATCCTGCCCACACCGAGAAATGTTGGCGCAAAGGTTCAGGACGGCGCGCCATCTCGCCTCTCCTCGCCTATTTGCGACTGCCTTGTGAAGCTCTTTATCCACCAGGAGCTTGGAACAGCGGACACAGACACAATTCAGAACATTTAAGATGTATGGAAAGAACTGAATGAAATACACAGGCCGCGCCAACTTGTAGTGGCCAAAGTGGCCGGGGCATCCGTGATTCGTCTGTCCACAGCTACGACACGTCTTCCCGTTATCAAGAATTCCCATGCGTGGATCAAAGAGGCCGCCAATGCGCGGCTCATTTCCATCATAGGTGCCGGTATTCGTAATTTCCACTACAGACCGTTTTTCAATCTCTTCAGGGCCGAAAATCCCGAATTGGATACCCACCACGGGTTGAATATCCGAATCTGGACGATATATTCCGGCGGGCATCTCTCTTCTGTGTTATAAGAGGGTTTCTAAGTGCCCGCGCACGCTCAATTTTAGGAAGGGGGGCCTTTAGGCCTTTGTCACACCCTCATGGACAATAACGTATCTTTTGGAATATACTTTAATGCAGCAATATTGGTCGATTCAGGGAGAATCTTGGGCGCCTTCCCATTCTCATAAGCTTCCAGCCATCGTAGCGCACATACACACCATTTATCACCTGCTACAAGACCTGGAAAGGAGGGAGGGCTGGGAGTAGTTAAATTATTTCCCTTTGATTTCGTAAAACGTAGAAATGTATTGTCCATGACAGCACATACTACGTGGGTTCCGACATCTGTCGAACCCGTTGAACAATTTCCATCGCGAAAAAATCCAGTCACTTTTCCGGGCTTTTTACAACAAGGTATCATTCGGGTCCCGAGTATATTTTTCGTTGAACGCTTACGTGTATTTCCTGGCATCTACCGAGGGCATATTAGTTTTTCACATCGCCATCCATCATATCCTCTACCAGTGATTCAAATGTATACTCGGGCTTCCACCCCAGCTTTGTGCGGATTTCGGTAGAGTCCCCCAGCAATAAATCCACTTCCGCAGGTCTGAAAAATGCCGGATTCACTCTCACCAGCACTTTGCCAGTAAGCTCGCAGATTCCTACCTCCTCCAGGCCTTCGCCAACCCATCGTAAAATGGTTCCCGTATGTTTAAAAGCCGCTTCCACAAACTCGCGCACCGAATGTGCGACCCCTGTCGCCACCACCCAATCACGCGCCTCCTCCGCCTGTAGAATACGCCACATGGCCTCTACATAATCCTTTGCGTGCCCCCAATCACGACGAGCTTCCAGATTTCCTATGGAGATATGCTCCGCCTTTCCATCTTGAATGTCTTTGATGCCCTTTGTAATCTTCCTCGTGACGAAATCTTCCCCACGCCTCGGGGATTCATGATTGAAGAGAATCCCATTCGTCGCGAATAATCCATACGATTCACGATAGTTCTTCACAATCCAGAAACCGTATTGTTTCGCCACACCGTAAGGGGATCTCGGATAAAAGGGTGTCGTCTCCTTCTGCGGGACTTCCTGGACTTTTCCATAGAGCTCACTCGTGGAGGCCTGATAGAAACGAATACGATCTTTTATAGGGCTCGTGCGTATGGCCTCCAATATGTGTAATACACCGGCACCATCCGATTGTAGCGTATATTCAGGCATCTCAAAGGAACGCTGCACATGGCTCTGCGCAGCCAGATTGTAGATCTCCAGGCGTTCTGGATTTGAAAAACTCGCCACCGAGAGAATAGACCGAATAGAACTCACATCCGTCACGTCCCCGTATTGTATATTAATCCGATTCATGATATGGCTGATGCGACCCATATTGTTATTTAATGAAGATCTGCGGACTAAACCATATACTCTGTAGCCCTTATCTAAGAGAAGCTCTGCGAGATACGAACCATCTTGTCCCGTTATACCTGTTATAATAGCTGAACGGCCCGACATTCCTATAGGTCTTAGTTACGGGTTCCTTAAACTCTTTACACTTCACCCGTTTCAAACACACCCAGGCGCTCTGCGTTTCCACCCCACGGCGCATAACAGATACGACGCCCCACTTTTGACAGGTCCAGATGCGACGCGAGGCAATAGATGGACGACTCAATCATATGAAGCTCCTCGGCATTCTCCAACAGATATGTATAGTCTAATACCGGCTTATTCACGACGGATTGGGCGAGTTCATATTCCTCGTCACCTACACTATAATGATTCTCATTCAGATCCAGTAGAAGTCTCTTTTCGCCTGCTGCCCGTAATTTGGACACAATAGCCAGTTTTTTCACAGAAGATTGTTGATGAACAAGGACATAGGGTCGGCCCACAAACGTATCGGCGAGCTTCCTGGCCTCTTCCGTCCTCGGCACATGAAAATACCGCGTGCGAATATCCCGAGGAATCGCCATGTCATCGTAAAAAGAATAGGGGAGTTCGTAAATAGCCTTGTCTGGTTTCGGGGCGAAGAATCCACAGCTATACACGGAGAATCCCTGGTCCGCAAAAAAGTGTCTGCGAACAGACCATGGATGTAGATCCGCGTCGTCGTCAATCAAGAATAGTTTGATGGAAGGATCATCCGCATACATGGCTAACGCATTTACCTGATACTTTTTCTTACAGACGACGTGAACTTCATCATAGGCGGTGGCAAGATAGCGGACGGCCCCATTCATCCAATACATGTCGCCCAAGCCGAGATGGGTATATACAAAGGCGCGCTTCACGGCATATCCCTTTTGCTCTCTCAAGGCAGAGTTCGCCAGCGCATTGATTTTGGCCTTGACCCGAAAGCGGCGGTCATTCTCTAAAAGGATTTCACGACAGAGGCGCGCGCCCTCTTCTGCAGGTGTATCCTTCCCATGAAAACGGTCTTGGATTTCCCAGATGGCGAGATTGACCTCCCGCAGAATTCGGTAGTGATAGGGGAATGCGTTAACATACATCTTGAGACTTGTCATGAGAACATTGTATTCCGTTTCAACATCTCTGCGCCTCTCGGCATTCTGAATTTTCTGGAGCTTGATATCCAGGATTGTCAGCTTATCTAGAGCTTCGCCGAGGCTAACAGGAAGGACAATGTCCTGCCTGTTGATCATTCTGGGTGGATTTATGTATAACTCTTTAACCAGGGGCGTAGGTCTGGTAAGTAGAACCATAACGACCAAAGGGAGTTTCGGTTCTACTGGTCTAGGAACCACGGAAGAAACACCCCATCTTATTTCTAGGTAAGCGGTATCAATGAGTCTGGAGCTATACATAGGCCCCATGTTTGCAGGTAAATCATCCTCTATTATTACCATACTCCGTAGAAATAGATTCATAGAACGCCCGACACTGTGTATTACAAATTCCATGGATAAAAGATACACAATGGAGTCCAAAGTAGTCAGTCATGACAGGGACTCGTATGCCGCCATCGCCGTTTCCACTCTTTTACCACTCCTAGAATCCCAACAGTTTCACCAAGCGAAATGTATTATTATAGACGAGGCGCAGTTTTTCACTGATCTCAAGGACTTTGTTGTCACTGCTGTAGATACATACGAAAAGGATATAATATGTGTAGGCCTTGACGGTGATTCCGAAAGAAACCCCTTTGGACAAATCATTGATCTCGTTCCCTACGCCGATAACATAAGAAAATTCAAAGCATACTGCACACAATGCGCCGATGGCACGCATGGCATATTCAGCTATAGGAGGGCATGGGCCCCTCAGACACAAATCAGTGTCGGCAACGAGGACCAGTATGAAGCCCTATGTAGAAAGCACTACTTGGCCGCGCGAAAATTGGACTTGCCTCGTAAATAATTCGCAAGTATGCTACAAACGAAGGATTATAAACACTTTTGTGTAGGGGATGTAGAGTTTGAAGGGGCCAGCGCCGCCGCAAAAGCTCTCCCTGGAGACCGAGTTAGGGTAGAGGACGGGCGAGTGGTAGAGATACTCGAGAGAGCACCCCACAGAAACATCGTAGGAACACTGGAACTTGCGAGCAAATATCGGTATGGAATGACCTCCAAGAATCACCCCATCTATCTATTTAGCCCATTTACAGAGTCATATCCGCCCTTTTATGTGGGATCCGCCCACAAAGATACATCCCAAAATGTCCTCGCCATTATTGATTTTGCGCATTGGACGGAAACATGTCCTCGTGGGAATCTCCAACAAATTCTTGGAGTCGCGGGTGATTTGGCGACTGAAGAAGAAGCCCTCGCAATTCAGGCGAGTCCCCTACGTTGGAAGAAGCTGGAGGCTCTTGTATCGCCGACACCCATAGAGGCTCATATGAAAGGAATCACCTTTCATGTAGATCCACCAGGATGTAAAGATATAGACGATGCCATCACGCTGAATCCACTGGATGGAAAAACAGAAGTGAGTATCCATATCGCGGATGTCGCCTCCTGGCTTTTAGCAAATCCGGAGTTAATGTCGAAGGCAGAACAAATAGGACAAACCCTCTATAGGGATGGTGTGGCAATCCGACCCATGTTTCCTATTGAATTATCCGAGGGGATCTTCTCCCTTCTTCCTGGCGAAGATCGCCGCGCTGTAACTCTGCGCTGTGTATGGAACAAGGCTGAAAAGAAGCTGGAGGCCTTCACGTGGAGCCTGGAAATGATACGCGTAACTCAAAGTTTCACATATCATTCCGTTAGCAAGTCCATGTTCGCATCGGAATTGGAAGAAATCTGTAGTGGAATCGCGAATAGACCGGTGACAGATTCACACGAATGGATTGAACAGCTCATGCTTCTTTACAATCGGGAAGCCGCCAAAGTCTTACGGGAAAAGGGCGCCGGTGTCTTACGAAGACATGCGGGTCTAGATCAGGCGCGATATGATACATACGAACGCCTCGGACTTCCTGCCGACAAACTTGCCATGGCTGCAGGGGAATATTGTGCGGCAACGGAAGACGATACGCGGCATTGGGGACTCGGCCAGGATGTCTATTGCCATGCGAGCTCTCCTATTCGTCGCTGGCCCGATTGCGTAAATCAAATGATTCTTCTAGGACACCCGGCAAATGCTAGCATAAAGCACATGAACACAAGAGCCAAATCCTTCAAGGTCTATGAGCGCGATATGGTATTTGTTCGTGCGCTCTTAACGAATCACGATAAGACATTGAAAGGGACTATCGCAGAATCTGGGAGAATATGGATACCGTCCTGGGGGCGTATTGTGAAATCGGATACGATCGGCTTTGAACCAGGGAGTGTCGTGGCGATTCAATACTTCTGCGATGCCACGAAGCGGAATTGGAAACGACGGCTCGTGCTAAAATTGGAACCCATTGAAACTATTACAAGCTCCTAAGAATGTACAAGTATAGGGAAATATACTACGTGTTAGTTGTAGCAATTATTCTTACAGTTCTCGGAATTATAGGGGTTCTCAGGGAATTACAACCCAAGGATCTTTACGCCATGGTGTGATATAGGGTGTTTTAGAAATATAAGAAATGGTAGTTTCAAGTATACTACTAATTATATTGAACCTTCAAAAATAACATGTTTATCACTTTTAGATACAATCGGAGGAGGTGTTCTTGCAGGAGATCGTAATGCTTGGAATATTTTTTCAGAAAATTTCCTTAGTGAATTAGAACGCAATATTAATGGTAAAGATCAAGTTATTTATAAACGAATTTTGAATAAGACAAATGCTGTAATTATTAACGCAACATGCCAATATGGTGATCCGTGGTTTTATCTAACTTACATATTCTCATTCTAAAATAGAAAATGATTACAGTAGAATTACAAGGTGGTCTGGGAAATCAATTATTTCAACTTGCTTTTTTAGAGTATATCGCTAAAAAAACAGGAAGAACTCCATTCATAAGCACAATGAAATCTCCAATAACTGTTCATTCGAACCAACAATATTTTCAAACTATTTTTAAGAATTGGAGTGAATTGTATAATCCTGCGTATTCTATTTTAGTAAGAGAGCATCCTCATTTTGTTGATGAAGACTGGAACATACCAACTGAAAATATTATGTTTCGTGGATATTTTCAAAAGTATAAATATACTGATCCAATCAAAGACAATTTCATATCAAAGTTATCATTCAATAAATCTATTCTGAATAAATATCCTAACATTTCTACAAAAATAGCAATTCATATTCGCGGAGGAGACTACAAAGGTAATGTATTACATGAACAACCATTAACTAACTATTATAAACGATGCATGGAACTATGTCAAGGATATGATTTTGTTATTTTTACAAATGATATTCCTTATGCTCGTGGTTTCTTGCCAGATTATCAAATTATTGACGAATCGGAAATAGATTCATTGTTCTTAATGTCAAAAGCAAAGGGTGTTATCTGCGCAAATTCATCGTTTTCGTGGTGGGGTGCATACTTAAATCCAGATCGTCCTATATTTTTTCCATCAAAATGGTTTAATGATTCAAAAATGAATACTAATGGTTACTATTTTAAGGGTTCTACAATAGTAGAAGTATAATATGTTTGAGTTTGTTGATAAAATTGTATATATAAACTTAGAACATCGAACAGATCGTAGAGCACAAATTGAAGAGGTTTTAAAAGATGTTTCTGATAAAGTTATTCGATTTAATGCTATCAAAGAAACACACGGGGGGGTTGTTACGCCATCTTTCTCGCCATAGGTGGATTAACACTTATGTTCATAACAACACTTAGCATCACGGGCTGGGTGTTTCATATGCTAAGAGGGGAGTCTGCTTCGAGATAAATATGCGGGTGTGTTCCATTTTTCCACATATATCTGGGACATCAAAATCAGATATTGCGCTGAATTTGTCGTAACATTCTTGGCGTATTCGTTTTGGAATCAAGGAGCTCCCGTCTGTGATAGCCTTGTTCAAATCTGCCTTGACATATTTGAGAAACGTCTTACAATCTTTTCGGGCGGCATAGGGAATTGTAATAACTTCCTCTATTTTGGATCGGATATTTGCCCAATCACTCGCTAATTTTTTATGAAGCTGGCTAGACGCCTGATATCCCAACTTGTCCTGTAGAATATTCAGGGTGGACGCTGCTATACTAATTCCCCCAAAGATCCATGCGAACTGAAATCCATCTATAGTTATCCCACCAGCGATCATATTGGATATGCCAGCGACTGCCGTCAATGTGTTTATCGTGATCATGAATTGTTTGGAACGTCTGTTAAAAAGAGAAAAGGACTCGTTATGCATCCATTCATAACATTTGGCATTATCACACCAGGATGCAAGGAGCTCATCTATCGTGGAGGACCACCCGAACGAAGCCCCCTCTTCTGCTGTATCTTCCGCCATATCTATACCTTTTCATATTATATTTAATTACAATGTATCAAACATATTCGTTCTATCCCTTCGGGCAAAAAGGCGTGGGCATTCTGGCACATTTTCTAGGGCTGTAGTAGAATGCAGCCCAAGCAAACTAGAAGAATAAAAAGGGCGGGAACGCGTAAAAAGCAACGCGGTGGTTCTGCTTCTGCTTCTCAGCCAGATATATACATTGTATATTTTGCATATATGGATGTAGGAAATCAAAACTGGGATACTTCACGCGCAAAGAATTTGATTTTGGCACAGATAAAAGAATTGAATGATACGGGTCTCGCGGATGCCGCAAAAAGGATTGATATTCTTATTACAGCTCCGAAGAGCAGTAATTTCAACAATTCCTCTATTCTTAAATTGGACAAGGCTACTAGGAATATCAAAGGATTGTCCGATATCATTAAAAAGAAAGTCGTTATTCACGGCGAACGAGGGAATGCGTTTGAATATCCAGGTCTCCGAAAGGTCTGGGATACTGCCAAGTCTATCTATGAAGAAGATCCTTCAAAGAGTGATAAGAGTGTGATTTTATATTTTCACTCAAAGGGGATGAGTAATGGAAATAAAAATAATGTGAAAACGGCGGAAAATAAAATGCTCACGGATATGGTAATAACACCCTGGAAGAAAATCGTAGAACGATTCGCATCGGAGCCAAAACTGAATAAAGCGGGTCATTCGGCTCCCAAAGAAGGTGGGTGGATTTGGTATAACTTTTGGTGGGCGAGGGCGAGTTATATATACGGTCCTACAACACGATGCCCTCGGCCTATTTTGACAGATAGACGGCACTATTACGAAGATTGGCTGGGTCGCAGAGTGCCCACAGAGGATAAAACAAATGCAGATGATAGCAAAGAACTAGGAACCCAGTCGAATGCGAGTGATTGTCTGACATTGTGCCAAGAGGGCCCTTCTGGAAAGCTGGGACTCGGTCTACATCCTGCGTTTGATAAATGCCCTATACCTTCGGCCCCTGTTTAAAAAAATTGACGCGATTTGCGAGGAATATAAGTGATATTCGTATGGGAGAAGCTACCTATTACGCTGATATATTTGAGAGAGAGATGCGGAAAAAGTCTATAAATAAGGGGGATTTCATACAAGAATGGGAGCTTGCCATGAAGTGTCATGGAGCGGCATCTCAGTGTATATGTACGCATCAAATAGAAGAAAATTACTTTATCATAAATAAAATCACTAGGGAGCAATGTATCATTGGATCAGACTGTGTTCAGAGATGGTTGAACCCAAAGTTGAATTGTAAAGGATGTGATAAACCTCTTGGCTGTATTATGCAACGTATCAAAAAACAGGATTTCTATTGCCGCTCTTGTAAGAAGTTGAAACAGAAAACGGTAGATCAGTTTTCAAGCTGGAAAATTGCATACCCAGGGCCTTGGAAGGGAAAAACATTTTGTAAAGTCAGTGAAAATGAAGAATGGGTTGAAACACTGATAAACACGCCGAAATGGAAGGGCACCAGTCCTCCATCCTATATCTACAAGTCTCTCCACGCGTTTCATAAATATGCCGATTCCAAGTTTGAGTTTGAGGTATCAGAGCCTTAAATACAGCGAATCACAGACCGCCATATCCCTCATGACCTTTTCCTCCACTCCCCGCATTTTTTCTAGCATCTCCGTGTCCTTGGCCAGAGTTGCTAGAGAACGCAATTCCTCTAACAGATTTCCAACTTTCGATAGAAGCCGCGTGAAATTCCCCTCGTAGCAGTCATAGTCCATACACAGCTGGTGTAGGGTGGCACCTTGAAGCCATAACCATACCGGCTCTACCCAGGCCGTATTCAACTCCCAATAGGAATTGCGAGGGGGATGTTTCAATTCAAAGCGCTGATTCTCGCTCGCTGTTCTCTGTATGTTCTCTAGGGCGTGTATGACTTCTTGAGGCACATCCAATGACTGGAGAGAAGGCATCTCCTTCCCCTCTTGTAGAAAGGCGGTCAGCACGGCGAGAATCATCTCCGCGCTCAGCTCCTTCAATAGGCCCTGCGAATATGCCTGCGTCATAAGAATAGGATGGCCCTCATTTATTTCTGTCGCCATGGTGCCCAGGCTCGTGAGCCGTAAGTCGGTAACAGGCTCTTCTAAGAATCCCATTGCTCCCAGGGACCGTAGGCTCGGCCACACACCCGCGGTAGGATCTCCCATAGAATCCAGATCGCGTATGAGTTGCGCTATGTTTCGCCGTGTTGCACAATATGCCGGCCAGACATCTTTTACAAGGGCGCCCCAGCGTGGCCCCATGTGACTATTCTCCCACGCCCCCCATGCCTTCTGCGCCTCTCGTTTCGCCGCATTTACGGCCGCCTTCAATCTTGCGGCCAGCTCGTCACGCTGCTCCATAGCCTCTAACTCTGCCGGCGTCACTGTAAATTCCGCAAGGGCTTTCTCCTCCTTTTTCAATTCTGCCGAGACACCTGCGAGGAGCGCCTGATGTCTTTTATACCAATAGGATTGGTGAAGGAGCTTTATCCAATCCAAGTTCCCCGACTGGAGCGTCTTCAGTAGAAAGTCGTAGTGAAAGGTCATGCGGGACTGAAACGTTGATTTCGCCCCCGTCATCATTCGCCGCACATCCTCCAAATCTTCCGGGTGTCTATCGGGTAGATATAGCACGAGCCCCTTGTCGTCTTTTCCGCGCCTGCCCGCCCTCCCCGCCATCTGTATGTATTCATCCGTGTTTAACATGCGTTGCCCCCCCGTCGCATCATCATATTTCCTGTAGGCGGTAAAGACCACTGTCTTTGTAGGCATGTTGATACCGACCGCAAACGTCTCCGTGGCAAAGAGGAGTTTCACAAATCCCTTGCCAAAGAGAATCTCCACGATTTCTTTGAGAACAGGCAACAGGCCACTGTGATGAAAGGCAATCCCTCGTTCTAACAAGGGGCGCAAGGTATTGTATTGTGGCATGCGCAATAAATTCTCGCCATACCGGTGCAGGTGGAAATCAAGAATATGTTTTACAGAGGCCGTGTCCGAAGAATCCAATAGGGTGTGTTCCGAATTCTCTGCGAATCGTTCACAATCCTTTCGCGAGAAGACAAAGAAGAGAGCTGGGAGAAGATTCTGTTCCTGAAGGCGAGCCACCAATTCATTCATCTGGTGTTTATACGCCTTGATACCCCCCTTTCGGCTCACAGGTCCATCCTCATATCCTCCGCGCCTCCTATCGGCCACCAAGGCCTTGTGATCCTCCGCCATTTTCAACTCCCCTTTTCGCCATCCGAGCCACCCTTTATAGTTCTGGGCCTCAAATCGGTCTTTCGCGTCCATAATAGGCACGAGCTGATCCCCCTGATACACGGCATGGAGAAGTGGGACAATTCGGTATTGTGTAGAAATGAGATGAATGGGTTTTTGCTTCAATTCACCCAACCAGCTCGCAAAGATTTCAGGGGATTCAATGGTTGCCGAAAGAAGAACAAGATTCACTTCGCGGGGGAGAAGAATCATTGTCTCCTCCCATACGGCCCCACGATCCCGATCATTGATATAGTGGCATTCATCAAAGACCACCGCATCTAGACGATCCAGGCTCAGCGCCGCGGTAATTCCCAGATTCTTCGTCGCCGAATCATGTTTAAAGAGGAGATTTCTGAGAATCTCCGTGGTCATTATTACGACATCGGCGTCTGGTTTATATTTAATATCTCCCGTCATAATTCCCACACTCGGATACATGCGCTTGAGATCATCAAACTTCTGATTGGAGAGTGACTTGATAGGGGTTGTATAGAAGACACGGCCACCTTTTGCCAGGCTGTGTGCTATCTGGTATTCACCTACGAAAGTCTTTCCAGATCCCGTTTTCGCTGTTACAAGAACATTTTCATCGCGGCTTATTGCAGCTACGGCATGTTGCTGAAAGGGGTCTAACGCGAACTTTAACTCCATCGCAAGCTTCTGGGGCATAGTGCCACAGGGTTCAGATGGTTTTACAATATTCAAGAATGCCGACATGGTCTTATATACATCGCATGTTACGCAAAACACTATCAATTTTATGCGTTCATTGCTTTCTGGCTGCGGCGATGCGTTTTCCCCTTGTTGGACCGTGTTTTCCTGTGCTTCTTAGATACCTCTCCGCTATTCGTTTGCGCCAAGGAAATCATTGAATCAACAAGCTTCTTCACAGATTCCCCCATGGCCTTCATAGATGCCCCCACGGATTTCTTTTGAGTAGAGTTGTTTGCCGCGGACATATTTGGAAATGTTACCTTTTTTGTCTTAGATGCGAATTTCCCCTGATTTCTATCAATGTATTCCTGCATCTTTGCCTGAAACGCATTTTCACCTTGTTCTTTACGAATCTTGTGAAGTGCGAATGCCTCATAGGCCTTGGCCTTGGGTGCCTTGGGCGCATTACCAAATGTATTCGCATAAGCTGCTTTTAAATCTTCAAATGTTTTCATACGATCGTCTAGAACCGATTTTGCGGTGGCACTCATCGGCTTTTTCGTAGGTAAAGCAGGAACAGCTATATTTTCACCCTGATTCATACTAGCGGCAAGTTCTGCTTCGGCATTGTTGGCAGGAACTTCTGCCGAGTTATTGGCCGCATTGTTATTGGCAGGAACTTCTGCCGAGTTATTGGCCATGTTATTGGCCGGAACTTCTGCCGAGTTATTGGCCATGTTATTGGCCGGAACTTCTGCCGAGTTATTGGCCATGTTATTAGCCATGTTATTGGCAGGAACATCTGTCGAGTTATTGGCCGCATTGTTGGCCATATTATTGGCAGGAACTTCTGCCGAGTTATTGGCAGCATTGTTGGCAAAAACTTCTGCCGAGTTATCTGCAACTCCACTGTTATTCACACGATTTCCAAATTCATCCTGCTCTGTTGGCGAGGAAGCGTTTTCTGCGCTCATCTATTCTATGGCAGGATTTAATATCTCGGTCCGTTCCATGCAGCCATATCCGGATTCTCTTTCTTCTTTTCCGGGGCAGGTGGGGGTGGCGGTTTAGGACCAAATGTTGTCACTGCATACGGAAGCATATAAAGCGACAGGGATACGGTGATAAATATAAATATCATGCTTCGCTCCTTGAAAAACATGGCAAGGGCGCCCACAAAGATTAAGAAAGCCGCGTGTGCTGCGAGGGCCCGGGGACCATGTTCTTTCGAATATTTCTTAAGAGCATCAATCATTTCATTATTCCCTGAAGGTATCAAATTAATGGCACCGTAATAAAATAAGACATCATGAATGAGCTGAACCACAATAAGAGCGCATACGAATACAAAAGGAGACCACGCATGCCCCGTTTCCGTGTAGAATCGCGTATAGCCCCATCGGGCCACTTGAAATAGGATAACAATCAAGCTCGTATTCGCAAGAATACCTTCCAGGCCAAACGTGTCAAAATAAGCATTCAGACTATTCCCACCAATTACACCCAGGCGTGTAAGAATAGTGGCAAAGTTAATAGCAATCACGGTGGCCGACGCAATAGGCAATATATCATCCGCCTGTTTATAGTCGCCAATATCACCGAGCCTAAAGATATCATCTGCGGAGGCTTTGAACTCCATCTATATGTATATCAGATGGAAGTTGCAGGCTGGAATTGTTATCTTTTGAAAACCTGTGACGAAGGCTCTCAAAAGACATATGTAGGTGTTACGCCGGATCTGGACAGACGCTTACGACAGCACAACGGGATTCAATCCGGTGGAGCAAAAGCGACTCATGGACGCGTCTGGGAGCGCGTGTGCCATGTGCGCGGGTTCCCAGATCATCGGGCAGCTCTCCAATTTGAATGGCGTTGGAAACAGATTTCACGGGGTTTGAACGGTTCTCCTGTGGATCGGCGTTTTCAGGCTCTACAGATGTTGCTCGGACTTGACCGACCCACTTCCGCCGCTGTGCCGTATAGTGAATATGCCGCCCCGCTGGAAGTTATTATGGAGTCGTCGCAAGAATCTCCTTGAAGCTCCTGTCTAAGGCCTCCACCTTCTCCTCCTCCCGTTTCGGATCCAAATGCGGATAGAGTTCATACAGCTCTTTTAATTTCGCCGTGGCCTGTTCCAACTTTTCCTGGAGACTCACTTCTTTCGAACTCGTAGATTTCCATAAAATCCCCTCTGTCTTGAATTCAATGGCGAAGCGATCACGGTGATATCCGTTCGCCTGCACATACCATACATGTTTCGGAATATCTTCCGGTTTAATACCACACATCGGTGGCAGCTCCACATTCCTCTTTTTCTTCGCATGTCCCGTCGTAGCCACGGATGCATCTATACATCTCAGATTTTCACGCCGATTATCAAGGCCATTTTTACTGATATGCTGAACAATCTGGCTGGGTCCGGGTTTCATTAAAAAGTTGTGTAGATAGACTTCCCGCTTTTTGATTTCGCCGCCCGATACATCTACTTTCACAGATGTGGCAATATAGTTTCCAGATGCGAAATGCCATGTGTGTTCTTTGACTGTGGGAAGATCCGCGCTGTCAAAGACAAACTCAATTAACATTCCTTTAAAGAGAATACTCCCTATTGTTGCGACACCCACTGTTCTATACGATACCTTCCCCATTCCTATTGTGGGCGGGGTTAGACACCGGGGTGGATTGGGCGCGGGATAAACACCGATTAACTAAGAGGTTATTCCCCGTAGGGGGCGCACTTAACTTCGGTATTTCACGGTAGTTTCTGTTTCGCAGTTTATGTTGCTGGGGGCTCAGCGCGGGATGTAGCTTGTTGGTTATGACGATGTTTCCGTTTTTTCAAAGTCTGTAAAAGTGTTTGTAATGTTTTAACTTCGCGGACCTTCCCGCACGATTGCCTTACACGTTGCCATTTCTAAAATAGTAACGCGAAAGAGTTTAAGATGTCCCCGGATTCGCCAGGAATGTGGCGTTTTACTGAGTTTTCAGGTCGCCCGTTCACATACGAAAATCAAGTAAAAACAACATGCCTGACTTGAATGTGACATAAAACCGTCCCCAGTTTCTTAATTGCTGTAAGCTAATCCTCCCATCCCGCTCATCACGCGTAACACGTTGTAGTTGGTGGCGAACACATACACGGAGGAGCTGGTGACAGACCCAACGGCGTTGTTGGACACGGTCAGAAGCAGAGTGGTGTTATCAATACGGGACAAGTTGCAGGTCCCGCTGGGCTGGTGCTGCTCAGGCTGCAGGGCAAAGGAATACACGTTGATACCGACGGCGGGCACGTTGGTGTGGTGCTGGTAGGGCTGGACCTCGTTAAAGTAGCGTCCCTCACGCACCTGGAACCTGTCGTGGCCATTGAGCTGGAGAAGGGCAGTGACGCAAGGGTTCTTGCCAGCCATGCCCTCCACGCGGGTGACGGAGTAACCAGACTCCAGCACGGAGCGGTCCCACCAGTCAGAGAAGTTGAAGGGCTGCTGACCCTTCCAGGCGTTCACCACGGTGTCATCGCAAGACACGAAGGAATCACGCTGCACAACCCACACAAGCTCCTTGCAAGGGTGGTTGAAGTTCAGCTTGAGCTTGTTGGCGGAGGAGGTGATGGACTCGGCGCCCGTGAACTGGAGGGTCTCGATGAGGTACTCGTGAGACACCTGGGCAAACTTGCGTCGCTCGTCCGTGTCGAGGTAGATGTAGTCCACGTAGAGAGAGGCGGCCTGGAGGTTGGCGGCGGCCACGCGGTCTCGGATGGTGTGGTAGTTGGAGGTGATCTGAGGGGTGACGTCCCAGCAGAGGTTGCGGAGGTCGTTGAACTCCAAGTTGATGCGGACCTCGTGGTATTGGAGAGCAATGAGAGGGAGAGCCAGACCAGGGTTGCGGCAGAACCAGAACTGGAGAGGGATGTAGAGGGTGTAGGCAGGGGCGCAGTTGACCTGCTCGTTGGAGGAGTTGGGCTCCCCACCGGCGCAGTCATCGTCGCAAGGCTCACCACCCTGCACCAGCAGGTTGGTCAGCACGGGCACGTTGCCAACCATCTTGGCGTAGCCACCCTGCTTGCCGGCCTCCTGGGTGAGCTCATTCCAGATGTGCATCCAGTTGCCGTAGTGCTTGTCGATGCGCTGGCCACCAATCTCAATCTCCACGGACTTGACAAGGTTGTGGCCCACCCAGTTGAGCCAGCGGAACTGGGCACCAGAGCCATCGCTGGTCTGGAGGGTGACCTGAGGC
>Ga0187843_10000628_pt1 | contig 24126 bp, 21 predicted proteins | sample SpaLakP09_SKY_43_FD_134516 | JGI IMG/M metagenome (GOLD analysis project Ga0187843, IMG submission 134516) | Oligotrophic lake water microbial communities from Sparkling Lake, Wisconsin, USA - SP09_SKY_43 | ecosystem: Environmental > Aquatic > Freshwater > Lake | place: USA: Sparkling Lake...
GCCGCCCGCCGCTTTGTGCAGGAAAAAGTCAATGCCGCCGTGGCCCCGCTGACCGGTGAATATGGCTATGCGCACCGGCGCCTGCGCATCGGCTATCTGTCCTCGGACTTCTGTTCGCACGCGGTGTCCATCCTCACGGCCGAACTGTACGAACTGCACGACCGCAGCCAGTTCGAAGTGTATGCCTTCAGTTGGAGCCGCGAAGACGGTTCGCCCATCCGCGCCCGCGTGGTGCGCGCCATGGACCACTACATCCGCATCGATGCGATGAGCGACGAACAGGCCGCTCATGCCATCCGCGAACAGGAAATCGATATTCTGGTCGACCTGCACGGCCTGACGCTGGGCGCCCGGCCGAATATTCTGGCCTACCGGCCGGCGCCCGTGCAGCTCACCTATCTGGGCTTCCCCGGCAGCACCGGCCTGCCCGGGGTCGATTACGTGATTGCCGACGAATTCCTGATCACGCCGGACATGGCGCAGCACTTCACGGAGCGCCCGCTCTACCTGCCCGACACCTTCCAGATCAACGACCGCCAGCGCCAGATCGCCCCCACCCCTAGCCGCGCCAGCGTGGGCCTGCCGGGCGGGGTGTTCGTGTTCTGCTCGTTCAACAACAACTTCAAGTTCACCCCCGAACTGTTTGCCATCTGGATGAACATCCTGCGGCGCGTGCCGGACAGCGTGCTGTGGCTGGTGGCCGACTATCAGGAAGTGCGCCAGAACCTGTGCCGCTACGCCGAGCAGGCCGGCATCGATCCGGCCCGCCTGATCTTCAACACCCGTGCCGTGCCGGCCGAATATCTGGCGCGCTACCAGCTGGCCGACCTGTTCCTCGACACCTATCCGTTCAACGCCGGCACCACCGCCAGCGATGCCCTGTGGGCCGGCCTGCCCCTGCTGACCTGTGCCGGCCAGACCTTTTCTTCGCGCATGGCAGGCAGCCTGCTGTGCGCCGTCGACCTGCCCCAGCTGATCACCACCAGCTTCGCCGAGTACGAAGAAAAAGCCGTGGCGCTGGCGCACGACCGCGCCACCATCGCTGCTATGAAGCAGCAGCTGAGCAACAACCGCCTCACGTGCGCCCTGTTCGACAGCCCGCGCTTCGTGCGCAATCTGGAAGCGGCACTGCGCAGCATCGTCAAGCCGGCCGCGCCGCAGCAGGCGCGCCAGGTGGCGCTGGAACAGATCCCCATCGTCACCGTGTCCTACAACGGCCCCGACCTGATCGCCGCGCTGCTGCGCACGCTGCGCCAGTTCTGCCCGAACCCCGTGTATGTGATCGACGGTTCCGGCGCCGAGCAGGCCGAGCAGGTTGGCGCGATTGCCTCGGCCTACCCCAACGTGCAATTCATCCCGTTCGGCTACAACATCCACCACGGCCCCGGCATGGCCTGGGCCGTCAACAACCTGGACTTGCACGGTCCCGTGCTGTTCCTCGATTCGGACGTGGAAATTTTGCGCGGCGATTTCCTCGCCACCCTGGCGGCCGCCCTGCAGCCCGGCATGTACGGCGTGGGCCACGTCAGCAGCGTCAATCAACTGGGCAACGCCGACGCAGCCGGCACGGTGAGCTATCTGCACCCGGCCTGCATGCTGTGCGACGTTGACGTGATGCGCCAGTGGCCACTGCCGATCAAGCACGGTGCGCCCATGCTGCAGACCATGATGGCGCTGTCCAAGGCGGGCCAGCAGTCGCTGCTGGGCGACGTGGCCTGGGTGGGCGCCGACTTCGGCGCCCAGTCGGCCCACCAGTACCTCAAACACCTGTGGCGCGGCACGGTGGCGCGCACGGGCGGCTACCACTACGGCTATGCCAGCGATGCCGGCGACGTGCACCCTATCCTGCTGGCTTTCGCTGCCGTGCCCGCAGACAAGGTGGTCGACATCGGCTGCGGCAACGGCAACTTTGCCCGCGCCTACCGCAGCCTTTACCCGGTGTGCAACTACACCGGCGTGGAACTGCAGCCGGCCCTGGCCGATCAGGCCCGCCCCCATTGCGACTTCGTCTACTGCTGCGATATCGAGCAACCCGTGGCCCAGCTGTATCCCCACGTGGCCCAGGCGGACCTGTGGATACTGGGCGACGTGCTGGGCTCGCTGCGCGACCCCGCCGCCGTGCTGAGCGCCATCCGGCGCCACTGCGCCCCCAAGGCGCGGCTGGTGCTGTCGGTGCGCAATGCCCAGTACTGGGCGCGGCTGCTGCGCTTCAGCGTGGGCGACCTGCGCTACGGCCCGGGCGCCGCGCTGGAATCGGACGAGCTGCGCCTGTTCAGCCGCAGCAGCGCACTGGACCTGCTGCAACAGAGCGGCTTCCGCATCCTCGGCGGCGCCCCGGTCACGCGCGAAGCGGCCCAGGATGTGGCCGTCCTGCCCCTGCTGGGGCAGCTCGCTGCGGCCAGCGGCTACGACAGCGCCCTGGCCCAGCAGGATGCGCTGGCCTATGAATTCGTGCTGGTGGCCGAGGCCGCGTGAGCGGGCCCGGCAAGGCCGGCACTATTCCGGGTCCAGCACTTCCTCGTCATTGAAGGGAATATCGCGCGGCCCCGTGAACAGCGGCGTCGGCACCCGCGACGGCATGGGCCAGGGATTGCCGCCGTTGGTGGCCAGCGCATATTTCTGCATCAGCAACAGGGTACTCTGCGGGCTCGCCGGTTCGCTGGACAGTATGGCTTCCATGATCCGCAGCATGATCCACGGATCGACGTCCTCGCGCCGCCCTGCGGCATCCTGTGGCGCCACGGTTTTGACACGGAAATGGTATTGGCCGGCCTGCAGCTGCTGCCTGGCAATCGCCTGCACGGCCGGGCCGTCTGCCAGCGGCGCGCGGGGCCGCAGGAAATTAAAGCTGGGCAGCACGATGCGGGGAAAGTCTTCCAGCACCAGCGCTTGCCAGACATCGTTGGGAAAGCGGCACACGGGATGGTCGGGGTGATAACGCTCGCGCATGCACACCAGCGCATCGCTCGATAGCAGCGTGCTGGCGCCGCTGACAAAGGTCAAGCCGGCCACGATCTCGGGCGCATTCAGGCGTTGCAGCGGCCCCGCATAACAGCCGGCGGCCGGCAGCATGCGCAGCACATGGGCGAGCACGCGGAAATCTACCACCGAAGTCAGCGATACCTGGTACAGGAAAAACGGTTTGGAACGGGTGCGCAGCAGGTAATCCTGCACGGCCACCTGGCGGTGCACGAAGCGGGCATTCTCACTGGCCGACCAGATGCCGGTAGCGCCGTAGGCCTGTTCGCTGCCGAACTGTTCGCCGATCCCGACTAGCAGGTCATAGCCGTTATCCACCACTTCGCCCGCTGCCAGCCGGCTGCTCCAGCGCGTGAACACGGTCTGGATATTCGGGAAGTGCGCGGCATAGAATTGCCACAGCGCGCGCGCATGGCGGTACACGGGCAGTTCGTCGCCATAGCCTATCATCACCACCAGGTCGGGGATGTCCGTGGCGGCGATGCGTGCCAGCAGGCTGGAAGGGGCAGCGGGAGGGGGCAACATGGTAGCGGCTCGGTGACGGATGGTGGCATCATTGTAGCGGATCAGGCCGCACTGGCGGATTTTGCATAGCAGCGGAAATGCCCGTCTGTTCGGGGGTTAAAAGTTGCCCGGCAGGGCAGGACTACCGGTATCATACGAAGCTGGAGGCCGCATGTGTGCGCTGCCCAACTTGACTACCGACATGACTCTACCTACCGTCAGCATCGTCATCCCGTCCTACAAGGCGGCCCACTTCGAATCCTGCCTGCGCTCTGCCGTGGGCCAGACCTATAGCCAGACCGAAATCCTGGTCAGCGACAACTGCCCGACGGAAGACATCCGCCAGATCTGCAGCCGCTACCCGGGCGTGATCTACCAGCGCAATCCCGTCACCGGACCGGACAATGTGCTGGCCAGCCTGTATTCGGGCCGGGGCCAGCTGATCAAGCCGCTGTTCGACGACGACATCCTGCACCCGTTCTGCGTCGAGCGCATGGTGGCCGTGATGCAGGCCGATCCCCGCGTGGAACTGGCCTTTTCCGCCTCCCAGGTGATCGACATCGACAACCAGCGCACGGAAACCCGCCGGCCCTACACAGCCAGCGGCCACATGACGGGCGCCGCCATGCAGCAATCGATGGCCCTGGGCATGCGCAACTTCGTGGGTGAATTCAGCAGCGTGATGTTCCGCCGCGAAACCCTGTGGAATATCGGCTGGAAGGACCTGTTCCGCCTGCCGGGCCACGATTACACGCGCGGCCTGGCCGACGTGGCCGCGTATTGCAACCTGGCGCGCAATGCGCTGGTGTTCTACATCGACGAGGAACTCAGCTACTTCCGCTACGACCAGCGCCTGCAGTCCAATTCCAATCCTTATGCCAATCCCCATTTCGGCAACTGCTTCTCCGATTACGTCGACCTGCTGGTGTCGTCGCACCGCGAAGGCGTGATCGGCACGGCCGAACTGCAGGCGCAGGATTACCAGGTGGCGGCCCTGTCGGTACGGCTGGGTTCCGTGTTCCCTCAGACCCAGCAGGCGCGCCAGCGCTACCTCGATTACTGCGCGGCGCTGGCCCCGGCCGACAGCGGAGCGGGCCATGAGTAAGCTCGACGACTGCCGCCTGATCGACTTGCCGCCCCACCATGACGTGCGCGGCAACCTGTCCGTGATCGAAGGGGGCATCCACATCCCGTTCGACATCCAGCGCGTGTATTACCTGTACGATGTGCCCGGCGGCTCGGCCCGTGCCGGCCACGGCCACGTCGAGCTGCAGCAGCTGTTCGTCGCCATGTCCGGCAGCTTCGACGTGATCGTCGACGACGGTTACGCCCGCAAGCGCGTCCACATGAACCGCTCCTACTACGGCCTGTACGTGCCGGGCATGATGTGGCGCGAAGTGGAGAATTTCTCGTCCGGCGCCGTGTGCGTGGTGCTGGCCTCGACACGCTACGATCCGCACGATTATTTCCACGACTACGACGAATTCGTTGCCGCCGCCAAGCGCCACCGCCAGGACAGCCCGGCTGCCCCTGCGCAGGCTGCTCCCATCATGCCCCGGAAGACCCCATGAAGATACCGTTTCTCGATCTGCAAGCCATCAACCTGTCCCAGGCCGACCAGCTACAAGCGGCATTTGAACGCGTGCTGCACAAGGGCTGGTTCATCCTCGGCGAGGAAACCGCCGCCTTCGAGCAGCAGTTCGCACGCTATTGCGACAGCGCGCACTGCGTCGGCGTGGCCAACGGCCTCGACGCCATCTTCCTGATTCTGCAAGCCTATGGCATAGGCCCCGGCGACGAAGTCATCGTTCCCAGCAATACCTTCATTGCCACCTGGCTGGCAGTCAGCCATTGCGGCGCCACGCCGGTGCCGGTGGAACCCGATCCGGCCACCTACAACCTGGACCCGGCCCGCATCGCCGCCGCCATCACGCCGCGCACCCGCGCCATCATCCCGGTGCACCTGTACGGCCAGCCGGCCGACATGCCGCCCATCATGGCACTGGCGCGCCAGCATGGCCTGAAAGTGATCGAAGACGCGGCCCAGGCCCATGGCGCGCGCGCCCACGGCGGCAGCGTAGGCCAGCTGGGCGACGCGGCCGCCTTCAGCTTCTACCCGGGCAAGAACCTGGGCGCGCTGGGCGACGGCGGCGCCGTCACCACCAATGACGCGGCACTGGCCGAGCGCCTGCGCACGCTGCGCAACTATGGTTCCAAGGTCAAGTACTACAACGAAGTGGCGGGCTACAATTCACGCCTGGACGAACTGCAGGCAGCCCTGCTCAGCGTCAAGCTGCCCCAGCTGCCGGCCGCCAATGCGCGCCGCCGCGCCATCGCCGCGCTCTACCAGCGCGAACTGGCCGGCATCGCCGGCCTGACCCTGCCCTACGTGCCCGACTGGGCCGAACCGGTCTGGCACCTGTACGTGGTGCGCCATGCGCAGCGCGACGCACTGGCCGCCGCGCTGGCCGCGCAGGGCATAGGCACGGTGGTGCACTACCCGGTGGCGCCCCATCTGCAACCGGCTTACGCTGCACTGGGCTACCAGGCCGGCGACCTGCCGCTGGCCGAAGCCATGCAGCAGCAAGTCCTGAGCCTGCCCATGGGCCCGCACCTGAGCGATGCCCAGGTATTGGAAGTGGCCGCCGCCGTGCGCGCCGCACTGGCCTGAGCCCGCGCAGCCATGCATGCGCCCCATGCCAAATGGATGAAGCTGGCCGCGCGCGGCAGTCTCAGTATTACCGAGCTGTTTGACGCTGCCGCCACGCTGGAACGCAGCGGCCAGCGCCCTGCTGCCGTGGAGCTGTACCGCCACTGGCTCAAGCACCACGCGCGCGCACCCCACGCCTACGCCGCCTGGTTCAACCTGGCCGTGTCGCTGGTGGGGGAAAACGATACGGCCGGCGCCGAAGCAGCCTACCGCCAGTCGATCAGCCTCAGGCCGACCTTTATCGAAGCCCGCCTCAACCTGGGCACCCTGCTGGAGCGGCTGGGCCGCCCGGCCGAGGCGCTGGCCACCTGGCGCGACATCCTGGAGCCGGGCGCCCGGCTCGATGTACGCCAGCAGCCGGCGCTGGCGATCCAGGCCCTGAACAACCTGGGCCGCCTGCTGGAATTGCAGATGGACTTTCCCGCCGCCGAGGCCATGCTCGAACGCAGCCTGCGCATCGATCCGCAACAGCCCAAGGTGATCTCGCACTGGGTATTCCTGCGTATGAAACAGTGCCACTGGCCCGTGTACCAGCCGCTGCCCGGCCTGAGCGAGGCTCAGATGCGCGCTGGCGCATCGGCACTGGCCATGCTCAGCCTGTCCGACGATCCGGCCGAGCAGCTGGCCGCCTCGCGCCGCTTCGTCGCGGAAAAGGTGCTGAGCAACGCGCCTCCGCTCAGCGACGGCCAGGGCTATGGCCACCAGCGCCTGCGCATCGGCTACCTGTCGTCCGACCTGTGCTCGCACGCCGTGTCCATCCTGACGGCCGAACTGTACGAACTGCACGACCGCACGCGCTTCGAAGTGTATGCCTTCAGCTGGAGCCGCGAAGACCATACGCCGCTGCGCGCGCGCGTGGTGGCGGCCATGGACCATTACATCCGCATCGACGCCATGAGCGACCTGCAGGCTGCACAATGCATCCGCGCCCATGAAATCGATATCCTGGTGGACCTGCACGGCCTGACGCTGGGCGCGCGGCCCGACATCATCGCCCACCGCCCCGCCCCCGTGCAGCTGACCTACCTGGGTTTCCCCGGCAGCACGGCGCTGCCCGGCATCGATTATGTGATCGCCGACGAATTCCTGATCCCGCCGGCGCTGGCCTCCCACTTCACCGAACAGCCGCTCTACCTGCCCGACACCTTCCAGGTCAACGACCGCCAGCGCCAGATCGGTGTCTGCCCCAGCCGCGCCAGCGTGGGCCTGCCTGAAGAGGCGTTCGTGTTCTGCTCGTTCAACAACAACTACAAGTTCAGTGCCGAGCTGTTCGCCGTCTGGATGCGCATCCTGCAGCGGGTGCCGGACAGCGTGCTGTGGCTGGTGGCCGACTTCGACGTGGTGCGCGACAACCTGTGGCGCTATGCCGAACAGGCCGGGATTGCGCGCGAACGCATCATCTTTGCCGGGCGCGCCATGCCGGCCGACTACCTGGCGCGCTACCAGCTGGCCGACCTGTTCCTCGACACCTACCCGTTCAATGCCGGCACCACCGCCAGCGATGCGCTGTGGGCCGGACTGCCGCTGCTGACCTGCGCCGGCCGGACTTTCTCCTCGCGCATGGCAGGCAGCCTGCTGCGCGCCGTCGGCCTGCCCCAGCTGATCACCACCAGCTTCGCCGAGTACGAGGAGCAGGCCGTGGCGCTGGGCCATGAGCGCGCCCGCATCGCCGCCATGAAGCAGCAATTGCAAGACAACCGCCTGAGCTGCGCCTTGTTCGACAGCCCGCGCCTGGTGCGCAACCTGGAGACCCAGTTGCGCCGCATCGCCAGGCTGCCGCACGGCCAGACGCTCCCCTCCGCCCCTCCTATGGAAGCTCCGTCTATGTCCCTCACCCCGATCGACCAGATCCCTGTCGTCACCGTGTCCTACAACGCGCCCGACCTGATCGCCGCGCTGCTGGGCAGCCTGCGCCAGTTCTACCCGCACAACCCGGTCTACATCATCGACGGTTCCGCACCCGAGATCGCGGCCCAGATTGCACCGATCGCCGCGCAGTTCGAACACGTACAGTTCATCCCGTTCGGCTACAACATCCACCACGGGCCAGGCATGGCCTGGGCCATCAACCATCTGCCCCTGAGCGGACAGGTGCTGTTCCTCGATTCCGACATCGAGGTGCTCAAGCGCGGCTTCCTTGAATCGATGGCGCAACTGCTGCAGCCGCAAATGTACGGCGTGGGCGAAGTCTCCATGGTGAGCAGCAGCGGCATCCCGAATTCGCCCGACGGCCAGCTGTATCTGCACCCGGCCTGCATGCTGACCAATATCGAGGTGGTACGCCAGTGGCCCATGCCCGTCAAGCATGGCGCCCCCATGCTGCCGCCCATGCTGGCACTGCACCAGGCCGGCGCCAGCAAGCTGCTGGGCCACGTCGACTGGCTGCGCAATGACTTCAGTGCTGCGCCGCCGCAGCGCCATTTCATCCGCCACGACTGGCAGGGCACGGTGCGCCGCACGGGGGGCTACCACTACGAACAGGCGCTGGCGACCCACCAGGTCAATCAGGCTTTGCTGAACTGTATCCCGGCCCAGGCCGTGAAGCTGGTCCAGCTGGGCTGCGGCGATGGTGCGCTGGCCAAGGTCTACAAGCAGCGCAACCCGGTCTGCAACTTCATCGGCATCGAGAGCCACCTGCTGCTGGCCGAAACGGCGCGCGCCCACTGCGACTACGTGTTTGCCCAGGATGTGGAAGTGGCCGACGCGCAGCGCGACCAGTACCTGGCCCAGGCCGACTGCTGGATACTCGACGGCGCGCTGGAAAAGCTGCGTGCGCCATGGGATGTGCTGCGCGCCATCCGCGCCAGCATGGCGCCCAACGGCACGCTGCTGCTGGCGGTGCGCAACAGCCAGCACTGGAGCAGCCAGGTCCGCCTCAATCTGGGCGATTGCCGCTACCGCGAAGACGGCATGCTGGCGCCCGACCAGCTGCGCCTGTTCAGCCGCGGCAGCCTGCTGGAACTGCTGCAGCAGACCGGTTTCCGCCTGACGGGCGGTGCGCCGCTGATCCGCGAAGAAGCGGGACGCGAACGCTTCCTGCCGCTGCTGCGCCAGCTGGCCGAAGCCAGCGGCAACGATGGCGAGCAAGCCGTGCAGGATGCCCTGCCCTACCAGTTCATCCTGGTGGCCGTGCCCGAAGCGGTAGCCTGACGCCATGCGCATCCTGATCCTGGGCGGCTCCAACTCGCTGCTGCGCGGCGGCTACGTGGCGCAGCTGCGCGACTCGCTGCAGCACTACACGCAAGTGGAACTGGTCCAGCTGTCGGTCGGCGCCACCAGTTCGCTGGCCGCCGTGGCACGGCTGCATGAAACGGCCGCCAGCACCGCCCCGCCCGACGTGATCCTGTACGAATATGCCATCAACGACAGCGGCCATTTCAGCCCGCGGGCCGGCGGCATCGACTCCTGGCAGCTATGCTTCTACCTGCTGCTGAAGAGCGCCGCGCGGCTCTACCCCGATGCCCTGTTCGTGCCCCTGCTGCTGGCCCAGCAGCAGCACTTTGCCGCCAGCCTGCCGCTGCCTCTGTACGATGCCCAGCACCAGACCTATGCACAGCTGGGCCTGAGCTGCATCGACATCCGCGCCCAGCTGTCCGCCCTGTTCCTGCAATATGCGCCGGACTGGCTATACAGCGACAGTGCCCACTACGCCGTGCCGCAAGCCAGCTCACTGGTGGGTGCGCTGGCGGCCCAGCAGCTGCTGGCCCTGCTGGCACGGCGGGGCCAGCCCGGCGCCGAGCCGCTGGCCCAGGTGTGGCAGCGCCTGCAGGCCAGCTCGCCGCTGGCCGGCCTGGAACTGGTGTATGTGCCGGCCACGGCCCTGCAACCCTATGTGACGGGGCCGGCCCAGCCGGGGCGGGCGGAAAACCGTCTGATGACGCTGGACTACCTGCGCCTGCTGCCGGGCAGCCGGCTGGAACTCCATTCGGCCATGTACCCGCTGGCGCTATTCCTGAAGAGCGATGCACGCCACGACTGGCTGCAGCTGGAGCTGCAGGTGGCCGACGGCACGGCGCACACGCTCGGCGTGGCCACCCGCCATATCGATGCGGGTCCGCACAACTTCATCCATGCGAATATCCCGCTGCCCCTGCTGTGGGGCAGCAGCCTGCACGTGCCCTTCCTGCCCACCCGGCTGGCGCTCACCATGCCGCTGCAGCGGGGCGGTGCGCAAACGGCCTTCGACTGCTTCGACGCGGGCCTGGCCGGCGTCGCCGAACATTATTGTGACCTGACGGGCGTGCTGATGCTGTCCCAGCCTGCCTGAATCCGGAACCTGCGCCATGACCCAGCCCCTCGTCAGCATCAGCATCCCGGCCTACAAGCCGGCCCACTTCGAAGCCAGCCTGCGCTCGGCCATCGCCCAGAGCTACCTGAACATCGAGATTCTGGTCAGCGACAACTGCCCCACGGAAGCCATCCACGACATCTGCCGGCGCTTCCCCCAGGTGCAATACACGCGCAACCCGCAAACCGGCGTGGCCAACGTGGCCGCTGCGCTGCTGGCCGGCCAGGGCGAATTCGTCAAGCCCCTGTTCGACGACGACATCCTCCACCCGTTCTGCGTCGAACGCATGGTGCAGGCCATGCAGCTGAGCCCCGCCGTCGAACTGGTCTTCTCGGCCTCCACCATCATCGACGGCAATAACCTGCGCCAGCAGGAGCGCCGCCCGTTCCAGCAGCATGGCATGGTGGACGGGCGCCAGCTGTACCGCTGGCTGGCCATGGGCCCCGTCAACGTGATCGGCGAGCTGACCTCGATCATGCTGCGCCGTGCCACGCTACAGGCGCTGGGAACGGACGGCCTGTTCCGCATCGGCGGCCACGATTTCGCCCTGGGCCTGGCCGACGCCGCGCTGTACTGCAACGTGCTGCTGGACCGCCAGGGCTATTACCTGGACGAGGAACTGAGCTATTTCCGCCGCGATGCGGCCCATGCGTCCAACTCCAACCCGGCGGCCAACCCCCATTACGGCCAGTGTCTGTCGGACGGCATCGACCTGCTGCTGGCCGGCTACCACCAGCAGGTACTGAGCGGCGCCGACCTGCTGGCCAGCCAGGCCAATGTGACGGCGCTGGCGCGCGACGCCGGCGCCGCCTACCCGCAAGTACTGGCCGCTTACCAGCGCTATCTGATCGCGCTGGCCCAGCTGTCACCCACCCACGTCTCCTAGCACGGAACTGAAACATGGCAAAAATTCTCATTGCGGGCGCCGGCGGCGCCCCTTCCGAAGGTGTGATCCAGTCGCTGCTCAAGGCGGGCGGCGACGAAGTGATAGGCATGGGTTCGGAACCGTCCGACCTGGTGCTGTCGGCCGCCCAGCGCAAATACTATGTGCCGTATGCGAATGCGCCGGAATACCGCGCCCGCCTGTTACAGATCCTGGAACAGGAGCGTCCTGACCTGCTGCACTTCCAGAACGATCTGGAAATCTGGCATGCCTCGCTGCTGCGCGACGACATCCTTGCCACCGGCACCAGGCTGTTCATGCCCGAGCACGAAGTGATCGACACCTGCGTGCACAAGCACAAGTCGTATCAGGCTTTCCTCCAGGCCGGCGTGCCCGTGCCGCGCAATATCGCCATCGACAACGAGGATGATCTGCGCCGCGCCTTCGCCGAACTGGGCGATGCCAGCGGCAAGATCTGGCTGCGCGCCGCCTCCATCGGCGGCGGCGGCAAGGGCTCTATCCCCACTGCCGACTACGCGCTGGCCAAGGCCTGGATTGACCATTACCGCGGCTGGGGCGATTTCGTCGCGGCCCAGATGCTCACGCCCGACACCATTACCTGGCTGTCGATCTGGTACCACGGCGAACTGATCGTGGCGCAGTCGCGCGAGCGGCGCGGCTGGACCCACGGCAACCGCAGCATTTCCGGCGTCACCGGCGTCACCAAGGTAGGGCTAACCTGCGATAAGCCGCAAGCCACCGAAATCGCCATCGCCGCCTGCAAAGCCGTCTCGCCCAAGCCGCACGGCATTTTCGGCGTCGACATGGCGTACGACAGCGCCGGCGTGCCCAATCCCACGGAAATCAATATTTCGCGCTTCTTCACCACGGTACGCTTCTTTACCGAGGCGGGCTTGAACCTGCCGGCCATCTTCAAGGATCTGGGCCTGTATGGTACGCGGCCACAGCTGGCGCGCCCGGTCAACCCGCTGCCGAATGATCTGTTGTGGCTGCGCGGCATGGACGTGGTGCCGCGCCTGATGACGGCCGAACAGATGCAGCAGGAAATCATCTTCCCTTAAGGACGGCACCATGAACCCACCCACCGTGCTGCTGACCGGCACCTCAGGATTTATCGGTAGCGGCCTGCTCGATGCCGCCTGCGCCGCCTGGGGCGAGGAGCAGGTCATCGTGCTCAGTTCCCGGCCGGCGCGGCGCGGCCGCAGCATCGTCTACGATCAGGATTTCCGCCTCGACGCGGCCGGCCGCGCACTGGCGGCCCAGGCCCAGCTGCTGCTGCATGCCGGTGCGTACACGCCAAAAAGCGGCGCCACGGCGAATGATCTGCCTGGCTGTAACGGCAATATCCGCTTCACTGCGGAACTGCTGCAGCTGGACCTGCCCCGGCTGGAAAAAATCGTCTTCCTCAGCACCCTCGATGTGTATGCACCAGCGGCCTGCATCAGCGAAGACAGTCCGGTCGGACCGGCCAGCCTGTATGGCTGGTCCAAGCTGTACTGCGAGCAGATGGTCGGCCAGTACGCGCACCAGCGCGGGCTGGTGGCGCAGCTGTTGCGCATCGGCCATGTCTACGGTCCCGGCGAAGAGCAGTATGCCAAAGTGCTGCCGAATGCGATCCGCAACATCGTGGCTGGCCAGCCGGTGGAACTGTGGGGCGAAGGCCGCGAGCTGCGCAGCCTGATCTACATCGGCGATGTGCTCGCTGCCATCATGGCTGCCGCCGCGCTGCCCCAGTCGCTGGGCGTAACCAATATCGTGGGCGGCCAGCCGCTGGCCATCCGTGCCCTGCTGGAAAAAGTGATCGCCCTCAGCGGCCGGCCGGTCGAGCTGGTACAGCGCAGCTTCAACGGCACGCCGCGCGATTTCGTGTTTGATACCAGCAAGCTGAAAGCCCACCTGCTGGCCACGGAAACCCCGCTGGAACAGGGCTTGCTGGCCGAACTCGCGCATATGCGTCAGCTGGGAGCGGGCGCGTGAATCTGGTGTTCGACCTCGATGGCACGTTGATCGATGCACGCCCGCGCATGCACCGCCTGTTCTGCCAGCTGGTGCCGCAGGCCCAGCTGGATTTCGACGCATACTGGGATTACAAGCGCGCCAAGGTGTCGCACGAGCAGCTGCTGCAGCGCGAATTCGGCTACGATGCCCTGCAGCTGGCCCAGTTCAACAGCCACTGGATGGCGGCCATCGAAAGCCCGGCCATGCTGGCGCTCGACACCTGCCTGCCCGGCGTGGCCGCGGCGCTGCAGCGCCTGCAGGGCCAGGCCCGCCTGCACGTGTGCACGGCGCGCCAGTTGCGCCAGCCCGTGCTCGATCAGCTGGAACGGCTGGACCTGGCGCGCTACTTCGACAGTGTGATGGTGACGCAACAGCGCCACAGCAAGCAGGAACTGGTGACGGCCTTGCCCGCACGCAGCAGCGCCGACTGGATGCTGGGCGATACCGGCCACGACATCAACGTCGGCAAGGCGCTGGACATGCACACCTGCGCCGTGCTGAGCGGCTTCCTCAGCCGCGCCAGCCTGCTGCCCTATGGCCCCGAGCTGATACTCGACAGCGCCGCCGATTTCGTGTTGCCGGCTGCCACAAGTGCGGGACAAAATATTTGATGCACTCAACTTTGCCAGTTATATTCGTAGCGTTAGCGACCTGCGCGCCCTATCCGAGAAAATTATGAAAGCAGTCATACTTGCTGGTGGCCTGGGAACCCGGATTAGCGAAGAAACCTCGCTCAAGCCCAAGCCCATGGTGGAGATAGGCGGCAAGCCCATTCTGTGGCACATCATGAAGTCGTACTCGACCCATGGCATCAACGATTTCGTGATCTGCTGCGGCTACAAGGGTTACGTCATCAAGGAATTCTTTGCCAACTACTTCCTGCACACCTCGGACGTCACCTTCGACATGCAGACCAACAGCATGCAGGTGCATGAACGTCATGCCGAGCCGTGGAAAGTAACCCTGGTCGACACGGGCGACGCCACCATGACGGGCGGCCGCCTGAAGCGGGTGCGCCAATACGTCGAGCATGAGACTGCGTTCTGCTTCACCTACGGCGACGGCGTGGCCGACATCGACATCGCTGCCACGGTCGAGTTCCACCACCAGCATGGCCTGCTGGGCACCATGACGGCAGTGCAGCCGCCGGGCCGCTTCGGCGCCGCGGAACTGCGCGGCGACCGCATCACGGCCTTCCGCGAAAAACCCCAGGGCGACGGCAGCTGGATCAATGGCGGCTTCTTCGTGCTCTCGCCCAAGGTGATCGACTATATCGCCGCCGATGCCACCATCTGGGAGGCCGAGCCCATGGAAGCGCTGGCACGCGACGGCCAGTTTGCTGCCTACCGCCACGGCGGCTTCTGGCAACCGATGGATACGCTGCGCGACCGCCAGCTGCTCGATGAACTGTGGCGCAGCGGCCGGGCCCCATGGAAGAGCTGGCCATGACGCTGCCCGTAGATCCCGCCTTCTGGGCCGGCAAACGGGTATTCCTGACCGGACATACGGGCTTCAAGGGCGGCTGGCTCAGCCTGTGGCTGCAAAGCCTGGGCGCCCAGGTTCACGGCTACGCGCTGGCCCCGGCCGGTACCCCCAGCCTGTTCCAGCTGGCCCGGGTGGCACAGGGCATGGAATCGACTTTCGGCGATATCCGCGATGCCGCCGCACTGCAGGCAGCGCTGCAGGCAGCCCGGCCGGAGATCGTGCTGCACCTGGCGGCCCAGGCGCTGGTGCGCCATTCCTACGACCATCCCGTGACCACCTACGGCACCAACGTGATGGGGCTGGTCAACCTGTTCGAAGCCGTACGGGCCACGCCCGGTATCAGGGCGGTGCTCAACGTCACCAGCGACAAGTGCTACGACAACAAGGAATGGGCCTGGGGCTACCGCGAAAACGAAGCGCTCGGCGGCTACGACCCTTACAGCAACAGCAAGGCTTGCGCCGAACTGGTCACTAGCGCCTACCGCAACTCCTATTTCCACCCGGACCAATATGCCCGGCATGGCGTGGCACTGGCTTCGGCCCGCGCCGGCAACGTAATCGGCGGCGGCGACTGGGCGGCAGACCGGCTGATCCCGGACATGCTGCGCGCCATCGGCGCCGGCCAGCCGGTCCGCATCCGTTCCCCGCACGCCATCCGCCCATGGCAGCACGTGCTGGAACCCCTGTCCGGCTACCTGTGCCTGGCACAGCGCCTGTATCGCGATGGCCCCGCCTTTGCCCAGGCGTACAACTTCGGTCCGCACGATATGGATGCCCGTCCCGTGCAATGGATGGTCGAACACCTGTGCGCACAATGGGGCGCCGGCGCCGCCTGGCAGCTCGACGGCGCCGTACAGCCGCACGAGGCCACCTATCTGAAACTCGATTGTTCCAAGGCACGCGCCCAGCTGGGATGGCAACCCCGCTGGCGCCTGCCGCATGCGCTGGACCAGATCGTGGCCTGGCACCGGGCCCAGCAGGAAGGCGCCGACATGCGCCGCGTAACGCTGGATCAAATTGCCTCATACCAACACTCTATCCCTGCACCATGACCGAAACCATCCAACAGCAACAGTTACGCCAGCAAATCACCGAGCTGGTCGCCGCCTATGCCGCCGCCGCCGCGCCGGCACCGTTTATACCGGGCCAGACGGTGATTCCGCCCGCCGGCAAAGTGGTCGGCGCCGCCGAAATGGTGCAGATGACGCATGCCGCGCTGGATGCCTGGCTGACCACGGGCCGCTTCAACCAGCAGTTTGAACAGCAGCTGGCCCGGCTGATCGGCGTACAGCACCTGATCACCGTCAATTCCGGCTCCTCGGCCAACCTGGTAGCCTTCAATACCCTGACCTCGCCCAAGCTCGGCGCCCGTGCCATCCAGCCCGGCGACGAGGTGATCGGCGTGGCGGCCGGTTTCCCCACCACCGTCAACCCCATCCTGCAGTTCGGTGCGGTACCGGTGTTTGTCGACGTCGAGATCGGCACCTACAACATCGATGCCAGCCAGCTGGAAGCGGCCATCACCCCCAAAACCAAGGCCATCATGCTGGCCCATACGCTGGGCAACCCGTTCAACCTGGAGGTGGTGACGGCGCTGTGCCGGAAACACCAGCTGTGGCTGGTGGAAGACTGCTGCGATGCGCTGGGCGCCACCTACCGGGGCCAGATGGTGGGCACTTTCGGCGATATCGGCACCATGTCCTTCTATCCGGCCCACCACATCACCATGGGCGAAGGCGGTGCCGTGTTCACCAACAACGCACAGCTGAAGATGATCGCCGAATCGTTCCGCGACTGGGGCCGCGACTGCTATTGCGCGCCGGGCCGGGACAATACCTGCGGCCAGCGCTTCTGCCAGAAGCTGGGCAGCCTGCCGGACGGCTATGACCACAAGTACACCTACAGCCATCTGGGCTACAACCTCAAGATCACCGACCTGCAGGCGGCCTGCGGGCTGGCCCAGATCGAGCGAGCGCCCGGCTTCATCCAGGCGCGCAAGGACAACTTCGCCTACCTGAGCGAACGCCTGCAATCGTGCGCCGAATTCCTGGTGCTGCCCCATGCCACACCGCACAGCGACCCCTCGTGGTTCGGCTTCCCGCTGACCCTGACGGCGGCCGCCAATGCCAGCCGGGTCGACCTGCTGACCTATCTGGACCAGCACAAGATCGGCACCCGCCTGCTGTTCGCCGGCAACCTGACGCGCCAGCCCTACATGAAGGGACGCAACTACCGGGTGGTGGGCGATCTGCCCAATACCGACCGCGTGATGCACGATACCTTCTGGATCGGCGTGTATCCAGGCCTGAGCCGCGCCATGCTGGACTTTGCCGCCAGCAAGATCGAGCAGTTCTTTGGCGTCAACTTCGACTAAGCCATGTCGGCCGCCGATATCTACCCCAGCGCCCGGGTGGAAGCCATTGCCAACACGCTGCCGCCGAATGCACGCCTGCTGGTACAGGTCGGTGCCGGCGATGGCGCGCTGGCACGTTATTATCACAGCCTGTATCCGGCCACAGCCTTCGCGGTGATCGAGGCCCAGCCCGCTGCCGCCCGGCTGGCAACCGGCTTTGCCGAACGCGTGATCCAGGTCCAGCTCGATGACGCCGACGCCGGCCTGTTCCGCCACCTGCAATGGGCGGACGGCTGGCTGTTCGATCTCACGCTCGAACGCCTGCGTGACCCCGGCGCCGTGCTGGGCGCGATCCGGCAGGTGATCCAGTACGACGCCAGCCTGCTGGTGTGCGTGGCCAATCCCGGCGACGAGCTGGCTGCACTGAACCGCCTGCTGAGCGACGCGGGCTTCCGCCTCTGCAATACCTACGCACTGAGTGCCGGGTCGGCCAGTGCCCCCGACCACTACCTGATCAAGGCCATGCCCGCCGGATGAAACCTCTGTACTACTGCATCGCCCACGCGCCCTTCGCCTGGAGCATACCGGACTTCATTACCATCCTGGGTTCGGGCGAGTATGTGCCCGAACACGGCCTGGCCATGAGCCAGCTGCTCACGCCCGAGCAGGCCCGCACCAACCGCCACTTGGGCGAATACCTGGCGCTGTTCCAGATACGCCGCATGCTCGAAGCGAGCGGCGCAGAAGGCTACGTGGGGGTGTGCCACTACCGCCGCTTTGCCCTGACCCAGCCTTTCGGGCATTTGCGCGGTTTTAACTACTGGGCCCACCCCAGTGATTTTGCCCGGGTCCGGCTCGAACATTTCATCGGCGATGGCCAGACCCCTATCGTGCCCATCGCCACCGTCTTCTCGGGCAGCGTGCTGCAGCAATACAATGCCGTGGCCGTCACGCGCGATCTGCTGCTGTTCTTCGGCGACGCCATCGATTGCGGCGTGATCAGCGACCAGGAAGCCAGCGACTTCCTCAGCGGTAATATCTTCATTCCCTGCCCCACGGTCGCCTATATGCCCGTCGCCTGGTTCAACGCGATTGCGCATGACCTGGAGCTGGTGATGGCGCGCCACTATCGCCACCATTATCTGCACCGCCAGGGCCATATGGCGCGCAGCATGGCATTCTGCTGCGAACGCCTGCAAGCCTTGCTGCTGGCCAGGCATATCGGCGCCTGGGGCCTGGACAAGGTGATTTCCACCCCGACCGTGCTGCTCAACGACCGTTTCGCCCCAACCTGAACCCGCCCGCCATGCGCATCCTGACCACCGCCATCCCCGGCTGCCTGCAGCTGGTCCCCGAGATCCGCAGCGATGCCCGGGGCAGTTTTATCAAGACCTTTCGCACCGACCTGTTCCAGGCGCACGGCATGGCCACCGAATTTGCCGAGGAATACCATACGCATTCGCTGCGCAATGTGCTGCGTGGCCTGCATTTCCAGCTGCCGCCCCATCAACACGCCAAGCTGGTGTATTGCGTGCATGGGGCCGTGCAGGATGTGGCACTGGATCTGCGGCGCGGCTCACCCAGCTATGGCCACCACCTGAGCCTGGAACTGAGTGCCGCCAACGGACATATGCTGTACCTGCCGGCCGGCCTGGCGCACGGCTTTTGTACCCTGGGCGACAGTGCCATCATGCAGTACAAGGTGACCTCGGCCTATGCGCCCCAGCATGACAGCGGCATCCGCTGGGATAGCGCCGGCATCGCCTGGCCCCTGGCGGCGCCGCTGCTGTCCGAGCGCGACCAGCACTTCGCCACGCTGGCCCAGTTCGACTCGCCATTCACTTACCAGGAGCCGGCATGAACGCTGCCGCCACCCCGGCTGCTGCCCCCTGCGCGCTGCTGACGGGGGCCAGCGGCTACATCGGTGCGCGCCTGGCGCAGCGCCTGCTGGAGCAGGGCTGGGTGGTGCACCTGCTGTTGCGGCCCGGCTCGGCCAGCGCGGCGCTGCCGCCCCCCGGCCCGCGCTTGCACTGGCACCGCCACGACGGCAGCACTGCCCAGTTGCTCGACATCATGCAGCAGGCTGCGCCCCAGGTAGTGTTTCACCTGGCCTCGCTGTTCCTGGCCCAGCATCAGCCGTCCGACGTGGCCGCGCTGGTACAGTCCAACCTGCTGCTGACGACCCAGCTGGCAGAAGCCATGGCGCACTGCCAGGTGGGCCTGCTGGTGAACACGGGCACGGCCTGGGAACACTACGAAAATGGCGCCCAGAATCCCGTCTGCCTGTATGCGGCCACCAAGAGCGCAGCCAGTGTCCTGCTCAGCTATTACAGCGCCTGCCATGGCCTGCGCGTGGCCACCCTCAAGCTGTTCGATACCTATGGTCCCGGCGATACCCGGCCCAAGTTGCTCAACCTGCTCAAGCGCTGCAGCATCGAAGGCAGCCGCCTGGCCATGTCGCCCGGTGAACAGCGCATCGACCTGGTCTACATCGACGACGTGCTCGATGCCTATCTGTGCGCCTGGCAGCACCTGGCATCCGGCGCCCAGCAGGCGCCCATGGCCGACTACGGCATCGCCAGCGGCCAGCCCCTGTCGCTGCGCCAGCTGGCGGCCCTGTACAGCGCTGTGAGCGGCCGGCCGCTGGCCATCGAGTGGGGCGGCAGACCCTACCGTCCACGCGAAGTGATGCAACCGTGGAGCGATTATCCGCGCCTGCCCGGCTGGCAGCCGCGGGTCGCGCTGGCCGACGGGCTGGCGCGCTTTCACCATGCCGGAACACCCTTGGAACACTAACGCAAGCAAACACCCACCATGCCTAAAATTACAGTCCTGATTCCCGCCTACAATGCTGCCACCACCCTGGCGCAGACCCTCGACAGCCTGCGCGCCCAGACCTTCCAGGATTTTGACGTGATGGTGGTCAACGATGCCTCGTCCGACAACACCCTCGAGGTCGCCAATAGCTATCGCACAAAAATGGCGCTGACGGTGCTCGACCTGGCGCGCAACAGCGGCGTGGCCGGCGCGCTCAACCAGGGCCTGGCCCAGATCACGGCGCCGCTCATCGCCCGCATCGATGCCGACGATCTGGCGCGGCCGGACCGGCTGGCGGTGCAGCATGGCTTCCTGGCCGAGCATCCCGACATCGATGTCTGCAGTTCCGCGCTGGAACTGTTTGACCAGCACAAGGTCAATGACGGCATCATCGTCAGCAAGCCGCGCGATGACGCCACCATCAAGACCGAACTGCTGAAGTGGCCGTCGATGTCCCATGGCGCCTCGCTGTTCCGCAAATCGTTCTTCGACGATGTGGGCCTGTTCGATGTCCGCCTCGATTACGCCGAGGACTATGACCTGTGGGTACGCGGCACCCTGCTGGGCAAGCGCTATGCCAACCTGCCCGACGCGCTGACGCTGTATCGCCAGCATGCCACCCAGGTCGGCCGGGTACAGGCCCAGGCGCAGTACGGGCGCGACCTGGCCGTCAAGCGCAAATACATCAGCGCCCTGCTGGACGGCGGCTCAGCGGGCAATCTGGCGGAATTTTTCTGCGGACGGACCAATTTCACCACCCGCGCCGTCACCACCCGGGTATTCGAAGAATCCTTCCCGCTGCTGCTGAAACTGGCACCGAAAATCGCCGACCCCAAGCGCTACAGCGAACTGGTCGCCGAAGCCATCAAGCGCCACATGGCGCACATGGACAATATCAGCTGAGGCTGGTTTCAGCGGATCGCGGCAGAGTATGCGTCGTGGCCGGCCCTGCGGCCGGGACGGTTCAGGCGCGCAATTTGCCCAGCAAAATGAAATCCGGATGGGTGTAATGGGTTTCCGTCAGCTCCAGTATCTCGAATTCCGTGCTGAAAAACCGCTCGAGCTCGCGTAGCTCGAGCCGGAACTCGTCCTGGAAGCCATAGCTGTTATCGGACGTTGAATGGCGCACCTGGCATTTATCCGAGCACATGGTCAGAAACAGCAGGCCGCCCGGTTGCAGCAGGTCGATGATCTGCTTCTTGTAGGCGAGCGGATCGGGGCAAAAGCTGAACGACGAGGAAGTCACCACGGCGCCATACTGGTGGCGGTGTTCCGGCGGCACCGTGCCCGGCACGATGACCACATCCACCCCCTTGCCGGCGACGATGTCGAAGCCCACTGCGTGGGCAATCACATCCTTGGTCGCCCCGTTGATATTGAGCGCCCCCAGGTCGGCCACCCGGGTAGCGTCAAGCACCGTGCGGTAATCAAAATAGAACTTCGCTATCGCTCGTTTTGCACTGTCATGCATATCATTCCTCGCTTGGGCCGCCTGGCGCTGGCCTGCGCCCGGAGACCCCATTCTACGGTGCGTCGGCTCCGCTGTACAGTTTGGCCGGGCTGCCGCCCTCCAGCACTATCGCCGGCTGGGCGTCAGGCTGCCAGCCGGCCAGCGGCAAGACCCAGTCACTGGCACCGTCATCCGCCTGCAGCGCCAGCGTGAAGCCCAGCTTGGCATAATGCTGGGCCACCATCTGGTTGCGCGGGCTGGGCAGGAACTGGCCGCGCAGCTCGCTGCAGCCCAGCGCGCGCGCCTGGTCCACCAGCACCTGCAGCGCGGCCCGCTCGACACCGCGCCCGATCACCCGGCAGCTCATCACCCAGAGCGTCACGGCCAGCGCCGTCCCGCTGCGCTGGCACATCAGCACGGAAATGATCCCGTGGTCGTCGAGCCGGTCCGTCAGGCGCAGTGCCAGACATAGCTGATCGGCATCCTGTTCCGCCGCCTCCACTTCGGCCGTGCTGTAGCGCCGCGTGGTCAGGTTGAACTGATTGGATTTGTTGATAAGCTGCACCACGCGGCTGCGGTTGCTGTCTTGCACCGGGGCGACCTCCAGCCGCATCGCCAGCCCCCGCAGATAACCGTCCAGATCATGCGGCGCCAGCTCGGCGATGGCGGCGCGGTTGCGGTACAGATCGGCGCGCCGCAAATCCTCCTCGGACAGCGCGGTACTTTCAAAATACCCGGCGGCGTCCAGCACCAGGGCATAGCCGGACACGTCGGACGGCAGTTCCGGCACCGCCACCTCGGGCAGGAAGCGGCGCACCAGCGCCCGCTCGGCAGGGTTGTCGTCGAAGAATACGAAACTGTCCAGCCCAAGCGACAGTTCCTGTGCCATGGCCACCAGGTTGGCCGCCTTGTCGCTCCAGTTGGCGCGGAAGGCGACAAACGCGTCTTCCTTGAGCAGCATCGCAGCCAGTTCGCGGAATGGCCGGCGCGCCTGCGCATCATCGTTCTTCGAAGAGACTGCCAGCAGCACGCCGCGCTGGCGCAACGCCAGTGCCTTGCGCTGCAGCGCCAGATGGGCTTCGCCCACCGCGCTGCCATTGCCGATCACGATGCCATGCACGCCGTCGTCGCCGACCACGCCGCCCCACAGCGTGTTGTCGAGGTCCAGCACCAGCACCCGCCGGCTCTTGCCTTGCAGCGCACCGAGCACGCGCCCGGCATGGTCGGCATACAGCGGCACCAGCGGCAACGCAAACGGCACCTTGCTGCGCTGGTATTGCGCCGCATCGAACCACCAGCCGCTGCCCACGCAGGCCACCAGCGCGGCCACATCGAGCACGGCATCGGCGGCCGCCGCAATCTGGGCATTGACCGCCTCCAGCACGCGCAGCGGCGTGCCGGCGATGCGCCGGTCGGCACTGCCGAAGCCCGCGCCGGGCGGCAGCGCCACGGTTTGCACCAGGCACAGGGCGCCATAATGCCGGCGCACGCCATCACACATCGCTTGCAGGTAGGCACAGCAGCCTGCCACCGTGCGCGCCTCGTCGGCAGCACTGCCCAGGCCCGGTCCCAGTTCCAGCGCGCGGTAGTCAAACGCCAGCAGTACCAGCTCGGGCGCAAACGCGCGCAAGCCTTCGTCATCGCCCAGCGCCGCCCGGTAAGCCTGCTCGTAGCTGACCGCGTGCAGCCGCACATCCAGGCCGTAGCGCAGTGCGGTGGCGACCAGCGCCGCCGACAGATGCTCGACCGTGCCATTCGATAGCACGGCCAGGCGCAGCGGCCACAAGCCGGACCAGCTGCGGCCGCCGTCGCGGGCACGGCAGAACGCCCGGCCCAGCTGATACAACTGGGCTTCATTCATGCCATGCTGGGCCAGGCTGCGCAACGCCGCGCCATCATCGCTGGCGGCCAGCGCCGCCTGCACCTGCTCACGGAAATCGGGCGGCGCCGGCAGCAGCCACTGCAGCTGGGCGTAGTAGTCAGGCGTCATCGGCGCTCGCTCAGCCCAGCTTGGCAGACACCAGTGCAGCCATGTCGCCCACGCAGGCCAGCGCCTCGACCTCGGCGCTGCTCAACTGGACTTTGAACTGCTGCTCAATGGCCGAGATCAGCCGTATATGGTTCAGGCTGTCCCATTCGTCCACATCGGCCGCCGTCATGGCGGCCGTCAGGTTCAGGTCGGGAATGTCCAGGATGTCCTGGAACAGCGGTTGCAGGCGGGCGAGGATGGCGTCAGGAGTGGTCATGGGGTAGGCGTTCCAGGTGAGGCAGCAGGGCTTGAACACTGAGGCTGGCAATCAGTGCACAGCCGCGCGCATTGGGGTGGTTACGGTCATAAAAATAATCGGGGCGGTGCAGCGGGGCCATGGCCTGCTCAAAATCGATCAGGCTGCCGCCCTGCTCGGCGCAAACTTCGCGGATCACCTGGTTCAGCGCCTGCATCTGCACGTCGTTGGCGGCGAAATACGCCGGGTCCGGCTCCTGGCTGGCCATGAACGCATCGAGCGGACCGTACACGGGCCAGGTACCGACCAGCAATTCGATGTCGAAATTGCGGCAGATCGCATACAGCACGCGCAGCAGGCGGCGCTGGTCGTCATAGTGATTGCGATCATGGAAGGCCGGTACCGGTACCGGC